>Ga0164243_10000322_pt1 | contig 98148 bp, 98 predicted proteins | sample OricompcompostOP_FD_108781 | JGI IMG/M metagenome (GOLD analysis project Ga0164243, IMG submission 108781) | Organic Plus compost microbial communities from Emeryville, California, USA - Original compost - Organic plus compost (OP) | ecosystem: Engineered > Solid waste > Mixed feedstock >... | reverse complement strand
CGGACGGTTCCGGATCCACCGGGCCGGTCGACTCCACCACTGTGAACTCAGCCACGAGCCGCCACCTCCTTCAACCGCAGCCGTGCCTCACGCCGACTGCTGAACGTCTTCAACGGACTCTGGAAACGCACCCGCGGATCGAGCACCCGGTAACTCAGATCGACCAACATGTTCATCACCACCAACAACAACGCGAAGAACAACGTCGAGCCCATCAACAACGGCATGTCACGACTCTGCGCCGCCGTCGCGAAGTACAACCCCAACCCCGGAATCCGCAACAGAGCCTCAATGAACACCGTGCCAGTCAACAAACTCGCAAAGTACGGACCCGCCACCGTCACCAACGGAATCAACGAGTTCCGCAACACATGCCGCACCATCACCGTCCGCCGCACCCCACCCTTCGCCAGAGCAGCCACCACATACTCCTCACGCAACTGCTCCAACACCGACGACCGCACATACCTCGCCATCGGAGCCACCCCCTCCAGCGCGAGCGCACCCACCGGAATCACCATGCTCAAAGGCGAGTCCCAACCACCGGTCGGCAACCAACCCAGACCCGACGCGAAAACCAACACCAAGATCAACACCAACAGATACCCCGGCAAAGCCGTCAACGCGGTCGAGACCACCATCAACAACCGGTCCAACACACTGTCCTTGAACAACGCCGCCGCCAAACCCGTCGGGATCGCCATCAACAACGTCAACAGGGTGGCCGACACCGCAATCGTGAACGTGATCGGGAACCCCTGACTGATCACATCCCCAATGGTGAGCTGCGGATACTTGTAGGTGTAGGGCAGATCCCACGTGATCAGCGCTTTCATGAACTGCAGATACTCCAACCATGCAGGAGGTTCTTGAAATGTTCCCTGACCGCCATCGGCGGTCTGCACCCCGCCAGAAGTCTGGTCCAGACCGATACCAATGTTGCTCGACGCCAGCTGTGCGAATGAACCTGGCACCGATTTCAACAACGCAAACGTCAGTAGGGACACCGCAACAACCGACAGCAGTAGCCGCAACACACGAGTGACCGCGTAGCGAACCATTCAGCTTCCCATCCATCCTTGGCCGGGCAGGCCACAATGTCGTGACGATCCACCTGCCTGGGATGGCCGGCGCGATCTGCAGCGCCGTTCGTCAATCGCACCGGCGGTGGTGCGCAGGACACTAGGTCTGCCCCTCGGCGCCTCGGAACCAAACTCGCTCAACTCGCTCATTGACCGCCGATGAGCCTGCACCTCTCAGCGGACAGGCCGCCGACACGCCCGATGGTGAGGTGGAGGTGTCACCCGGCGAGGGCCGCACCACACGAACTGAGGTCTGCCTCGCCAGGTGGGACCATCTCAACCGCCACCCGCGTGGTGCTCGCGACTCGGCGACTCCATGGCGTCCCCGCTGACGAATGGCAAGCGATCAGGATCTCGGCCGGCGCACCGGATCGTCACACACAAGTGCTTTCAGCCGCGGCACCAACAGGCACCGTCCGTCCACCAGGTCGCGGTTCCCGACCGGCTCCGACAGCACCACCGTCACTTCCACGCCGGGATTGCCGGGACAGGTGTAGCCGCCTTCTGCGAGCGGCTCGACATCGGCCTGGATCACGATCCGCTCGGTCTCGTAGGTCACCCTCGGGCGCAGCACCTTCCCGGTCACGCCGCTCGAGCATGCCGTGCGGCTGACCAACAGCACCAGCTCGGTGGTTGACGCGCTGACCGCTGCGGGGTCCTTGAGCTCCCACGTGGCCGGATCACCGTCCTGTGCCTCCGCGCAACCAGCCACCAGTACGGCACAGGCCACCGCAGCGACGATGCTGCGGGCGCTTCTTCGTCCCATGCTCCCCGGGTAGGAGTCGAACCTACGTCGCTAATCCTGATTCAAAGTCAGGCGGGCCCTGCCGGCAGACCAACCGGGGATCGGCGTTCCTCACGAGGAACGCGCAGGCACAGACTACGCAATTGCTGGCCGAAGTGCCCAAGCGGCCCGTCATGGATCCGCGCCGAGCCGGCTCCGACCGCCCTCCCGGGGATGACCACCGACCCACGTAATGTCGAGACATGGGCAGCGAGGACCTCGACGACTGGAGACCACTCGGTCCCGGTGTCGTCGCGTGGTACGACAGTCCCTCCTCTGGTTTCAGCACGCAGCTCACACAACGGATCGCCGCCACGACCGGCACGCTCCCGGCGATCCGGCTGAGACCGACCGGCCTGCAGGTCTCCCTCGAGCCGTACGACCGTGAACTCGCCACCGCGATCTCGGCAGTAGCTTCCGACCTCGGACTGACCGCCGATCCTTCCGTACTGTCGGCCGTACACCTGGAGGTCGCGACGGCGGACGAGGACCGGATCCGACCGTTCTGGCGGACTGTCCTGGGTGCGGACCATCCGAAGATCCGCTTCACCGACCTGCCTGAGGCGCGCCCGTTGCGGAACCGGATCCACACCGACGTGGTGCGCCCCGCCGATGCGGTGGAGGCGACCCGAGCCGACCTGGGCGTCGAGCCGTACGGTGCGTACGGGGTGACGATCAGCGACCCGGAGGGCAACGAGATCGATCTCGTGCCCGGTGGGCATCTCGGTTCCGGGCATGATGCCGCGGACGGCTCCGACACCTCCGACTGGCGGACGGTGTTCAGCGCGATCGTCCACTACCCGACAGGATCGGCAGTCGAGTCGGCCGCACTGGCGACATCCGTGGTCGGCCTGGCGACGGACGCCGGGATCCCGCTGCACCTCGATCTGGGATCTGACGGCGTCACAGTCGACAGCGGCAAGGACGCATGGGAGTCCGCCCCGGAGCAGTTCGCCGCCGTGGCAGGTCGCGTCCAGGCCGAGGCTCGCCGGCGTGGGCATGCCGCCGACCCGAGGCGGCCATGCTTCGTGCAGTTCGGTGTCGATGCGCTCGACATCCCCGCCGTACGGGGGTTCTGGGCAGCGACACTCGGCTACCGGATCGATCCCCGCGAGCAGGTCACCGACATCGTGGATCCGCGCGGGCTCGGCCCGGTGATGATTTTTCAACGCCTGGACCCGAGCGAGCTGGATCGACGGCGGCAGCGCAACCGGCTCAGGTTTGCGCTGACGGTCCCGCACGACACCGTCGCGGCCCACGTGGACGCCGCCGTCGGTGCCGGGGGCCGGGTTCTCACGGCTCGGGGCGACCGGCACGTCGTCGCCGACCCAGAGGGCAACGAGGTGGTGATCAGCAGCCAGAGCTGACGTTCCCGCGGGAACGTCGCCGCGCACGCCAAGCGCCCCGGCGCCGCCCACTGATCACCCCGATGAGACGCTCCACCGGCCCCGTCCCGAATCGGCGCCACCACAGCTCGCTGGCGACCCAACACAGCAGGAGCAGCCCGAGCTGGATCCCCCAGCCGAGCTTCGGATCCGTCAGCCGTGGGAGGACCCAGACCGACACCGGCGGGAGACGTAGCAGGACCAGGACGAGCACGTGACCGACGTAGACACTCAGCGCCATCCGTCCCTGCACGGCAAGCGGCCGCAGCAGCACCGAACAGACTCGCGGCGCCATCCTGACCAGGAGCAGCACCGCCGCCCAACATCCCACGGCGAGCCCGATGTCACGAGCCAGGTCGACGTGGGTCCCGGAAACCTTGGCCCCGGGCAGCCCCAGGGGCCGGGCGAGCTGTGCGGCCAGGAAAACCAGCCCGGCTGCCACGAGAGCAATGAACACCCTCCGCTGCCGCCCCGCAACGTTCCGGCCGAGCAGGAGACCAATCAGCAGCAGCGGCAGCAGTCCGGTCACCCGGTAGTTGTGCCCCAGCACGAACCAGGTGAGCAGTTCGGACACGACCGGTGTCTCCGTCAGCGCGGGAAAGCCGTCCGCCACCCGACGCGCAGCCTCGTTGAGCAGCGGGCCAGCGATCGCGAGCGCCGCCACGAGGCCGAGCAGGATTCGGCTGCGCAGGAAGATCAGCGGGGCCGCACAGACGATTGTCACACCGAGCGGTCCGAGCACTACGTCGACACCCGAGGGTCGCAGGGACAGCAGCCAGCCGATGGGCACCAGCGCGACGCCCTTGATCGCGAACTGCACAGCGAACCGTCTCCGTGCCCCAGCTTCCGCTCCGGCCGCCGCAGGCCCGCCGACCAGCACCACGGTGGCCCCGATCACCAGCGCGAACAGGGGTGAGGCGAGGTCGGAGAGCACACTGTCGATCCGGAGCAGGGTCTCCGGGGCGGTTGGACGAATGAACGTCACCGTGTGGGCGATGATCATCGCCACCACCGCGCCGCCGCGGACCGCGTCGAGCCCGAAGTCACGGGTGGCGCGGCCTCGATTCACCCGCGTGACCCTACTGAATCGATCCGCCTCGCCGGGCCCGGCCAGCCATACGGTCCGACTGTCGGACCGTGCGACCTCGCGGACTGCTCGGTGCGGGAATGACACAATCGCCCCATGGCCCGAGAACCCAGGACGCCACGCCGCCGGATGACGAGCACGGAACGGCGCGAGCAGCTGATCGGGATCGGCCGCACCCTGTTCGCCGAGAAGGGCGTCGACGGCACCACCGTCGAGGAGATCGCCGCCACCGCGGAGGTGAGCAAGCCGGTTGTGTACGAACACTTCGGCGGCAAGGAAGGCCTGTACGCGGTCGTGGTGGATCGCGAGACGGTACGGCTGCTCGACACGATCCAGGACTCCCTGGCCAAGCCCGGATCGAGCCGCGTCACCGTGGAGCGGGCCGCACTCGCCCTGCTCGACTACATCGACGAGAACGCCGACGGGTTCCGGATCCTGGTGCGCGATGCGCCGCTCGGGACGGGTTCCGGGTCGTACGCCTCGATCCTGTCCGACATCGCGACCAGGGTCGAGCACATCCTGGCCGCCGCCTTCGCCTCGCAGGGCCTGAACTCCAAGAACGCCCCCATGTACGCGCAGATGCTGGTCGGGATGATCGCCTTCACCGGCCAGTGGTGGCTCGAGACCCGGCGCCCGCGCAAGCCCGAGGTCGCGGCGCACCTGGTCAACCTGGCCTGGAACGGGCTGCGCAACCTCGAGGCCAAACCCCACCTCGGCGACTGAAGCTGAAAGATTCTCGACGTCGAGAATCTCGTTGGCCAGATGTTTCACTAGACTTGTCCCCATGTCAGAGCCGCCGGAGAACACCGCCGAGATCGACGAGGTCGATCGCGTCGTCGCTGCGTGGCACCAGGTACGGCCCGACCTCGACCTCGGCCCGATGCAGGTGTTGTCCCGCGTCACCCGGCTGGCCCGGCACCTGGACCGGCATCGCCGTACGGCCTTCGCCGCCCACGGTCTGGAGTCGTGGGAGTTCGACGTGCTGGCCGCGCTGCGTCGCGCCGGCACCCCGTACCAACTCTCACCGGGCCAACTGCTCCGCGAGACCGGTGTCACCTCGGGCACCATGACCAACCGGGTCGATCGGCTCGCCGCACGCGGTTTGGTGGGCCGCAGCAGTCATCCCGGCGATCGTAGGGCCGTTCTCGTCGGGCTCACACCGAGCGGACGCACCACCGTCGACGCCGCCATCGTCAGCCTGCTCGAGGTCGAGGCCACCATGCTCGTCGGACTGCCTGAGCAGGAGCGTGAGGTGCTGGCCGGTTTGCTCCGCACCGTGGGTCGCCAGGTCACTCGGATCCAGCCGCCGCACCCCGGTTGATCGAGAGCACTGCCGTGCCAATACGCTCGGCCACGTGGATGCCATGCCCCAGACCGATGTCGAGGTGATCCGTGCCCGCGTGCCGGGCAAGATCAACCTGACGCTGGGCGTCGGGCCACTCTCGGCCGACGGCTACCACCCCCTGGTGACCGTCTTCCAGGCCGTCTCCCTCCACGACGAGATCACGGCCTCCTGGGCACCCGAGGGAGTCACTGAACTGCGCACGACCGGCCGGGAGGCCCACCTCCTGGGCGATGACAAGACCAACCTCGCCTGGCGCGCGGCCGACCTGCTACGGCAGCACTGCTCGGTCGACCACGGCGTTCGACTCCAGATCGACAAACGCATTCCGATCGCCGGTGGCATGGCGGGCGGATCGGCCGACGCCGCCGGCGCGCTGCTCGCCTGTTCGGTGTTGTGGGACCTCGACCTCGACCCGTCCGAGTTGCGCGAACTGGGAGCCCAGCTCGGTGCAGACGTCCCGTTCGGACTGACCGGCGGTACGGCGGTGGGCACGGGTCGTGGCGATGAAGTCGTCCCGGCCCTGACCCGTGGCACCACCCATTGGGTACTCGCCTTTTCCCCTGACGGGCTGTCGACCCCGGCCGTCTTCGCCCGTCATGACGAGCTGCGGCCAGCTCCCCCGCGACCCGAGTTGCCGCCCGCACTGATGTCGGCGCTCGGCGCGGGACGGGCGGCCGATCTGGCACCGCACCTGTTCAATGACTTGGCCGAAGCAGCCTGCTCCCTGCGCCCGGATCTGGCCGACACCATCGCACTCGCCCCGAAGGTGGGCGCTCTGACGGCGGTGCTCTGCGGCTCCGGTCCCACAGTCGCCTTCCTGGTCGGCGACGAGGCCGCCGCGGTGGATGTCCACCTCGCGCTGCGGGCCGAGCTAGGCTCCGAGGCACAGCTGCGCCGGGTTCACGGGCCTGTCCCCGGGGCACGCCTGGTGCATCCGGCCTGATTCGGCGCTGAGGTTCAATCCCCTGTCACGCCAGCTGTTCGGCGATCCGGGCGAAGTCGGTGACCGTCAGGGTCTCTCCCCGAGCAGTCGGGTCCACGCCGGCAGCCTCGATCGCCGCCGAGGCCGAGGCTGAGGACCCGGCCAGCCCGGCCAGCGCCGAACGCAGCATCTTGCGGCGCTGGTTGAAGGCGGCATCGACCACCGCGAACACCTGCTGCCGGCTCGCCGTCGTCTCCGGTGGCTCCCGCCGAGTCAGCGCCACCAGACCGGAGTCGACATTCGGGACCGGCCAGAACACGTTCGGCCCGACCACCCCGGCTCGACTCACCTCGGCGTACCAGGCCGCCTTCACCGACGGCACCCCGTAGACACGGGACCCCGGTCCGGCGCACAGCCGGTCGGCGACCTCCAGCTGCACCATCACCAATCCGCGCCGCCAGTGTGCGGAGAGCTCCAGCAGGTGCAGCAGCACCGGCACGGCCACGTTGTACGGCAGATTGGCCACCACGACCGTCGGTTCCGGTGACCCCAGTGAGGTCACCTGCAGCGCATCGGCCTCGACCACCGTGAGCCGGTCGGCCGTCTGCGGAGCGCGCGAGGCAACGGTGTCCGGCAGAGCCCGGGCCAGCAATGGGTCGATCTCGATCGCGGTCACGTGAGCCGCCACCTCGAGCAGGCCCAGGGTGAGCGAACCGAGGCCGGGCCCCACCTCCAACACGACGTCGTCCGGCCTCACCCGGGCCGCGGCGACGATCCGGCGTACCGTGTTGGCGTCGATGACGAAGTTCTGGCCACGCTGCTTGGTCGGGCGCAGACCGAGACGGCCTGCCAGCCCCCTCACGGTGGAAGGGTCCAGCAGGCCGTTCGTTTCCGGGACGCGCGTCACCGGATGATCATGACATCGATCTCAGCGAATACCGAGCTTGCTGGTGCAGGCCGGCCACGCACCCCAGCCCTGACCTGCCTGGACCTTCTTGCCGATTGCGATCTGCTGCTCGCGGGTCGCCTGATGGGCATACGGCGCGTACGAACCGCCGCCGTAGGCCAGCCAGGTCTGCCGGGTGAACTGCAGGCCGCCGTAGAACCCGTTGCCGGTGTTGATCGCCCAGTTGCCGCCCGACTCGCACTGCGCCAGGCGGTCCCAGACACTGCCGTCCGACACCGACGGCGCCGACTTGCCGGTGTTGCCGCCAGAGGAGCTCGACCCCGAGGAGCTGGTCGAGGCGGGCTTCTTGGTGCCCACCAGCACGACCTCGGTGACCGGCTTCCTGGTCACCTCGTCCTTCACCTTCTCCTTGCTCACGGACTTCCCGTCCTCGAGCCGCTGCTGATAGGTGATGGTCCGCTCGCCGTCGACACCCTTGGTCTGGACCTTGCGCACACCCTTGGTGAGCGAGGAGTCCTTCTTCTCGGTGACGTCGTGGGCGATCGTCTTCGTCTCGGTGACCTTCTTGACGTCCACCTTCACGAAGGTGATCTTCATGCCGTTGACGATCAGGTCGGTCGCCTTCGCCGACACCTTGTCATCGTTGTCGGCCTTCACCTTGGCCGCCGTGAGCGCGGCGGCGACGGTGTTCTCCGTGGTCTTGATGACAACCGGCTTGCCGGCGACGATGACAGTGACCGTCTTCTGGGTGTTCAGGTCCAGGTCGAGGCCCTCCCGGCCGATCGACTGGCTGCGGCTGGTCGACAGGTCGATGTCGTTGTCCTTGAGACCCAACGAGGCGAGCAGCTGCTCGACCGAGGTCGCCGTCGTCCACTGCGTCCGCGTCACACCGTCGACGGTGATCGTGACCTCGCGGCCGTACTGCACCGCGATGCGGGTGCCGTCGGCCACCTCGGACTCCAGCGCCGGCGCGACCACGTCGTGGCTGCCGACGGTGATTCCTCGCGACTGCAGCACCTCGGCCACGGTTCCCGACCGCGTCTCGACCTGCTGCTCGACACCGTCCACCGAGACCGTGACGTCCTTCGTACCACTGATGCTCGCCATTGCGAGCCCGCCGCCGGCGAGAACCAGCGCTGTTCCCCCTGCAATGGCCATACCTACGACTTTGCGCACGTGTGTCTTCCCCCACCGTGTTGGCATCGAGTCGGGTGGCCACCCGACTCGTTGGTCACGGAACAGTAACAACGATCGGGTCGTCCGGCCAATCCCCCGGTCAGACAGCGGTCGTGAGGAGCCTCTCGGACCGGCAGCGCCGGATCTCGGCGAGGGCCTGGACGACGGCCACCACCACCGCCACCACCGCGAGTGGCCAGGTCTGGCTGCGAATCGCGAAATCCCCTACGGCATAGGCGATCCAGAAGACTGTGAGCATGATCCACACCCACCACAACAGCGGCTCGCGGAACCGGTCGGTCGGGGACGGGTCGCGGCGCGGCAACAGACCGATGAGTGATCCCGGCCACAGTAGATACCAGGCATGCAGCGCCGGGAAGCCGGCGACAACGGCGGCAAAGCCGCCGACCAGGTACGTGATCGGCTTGCGGCTGGCGACCCGGAGGGCAAGCCACACGATCACCAGCCCCGCGATCACCAGCCCGGCCGTACGGGTCAGCGCGAACACGTCGTCGCCGGCGTCGTAGAAGCCGAACTGGTTCAACAGCAGCTGCAGGCCGGCCCCGAGTTGGGTGAACGGGGCCAGTGTCATCGCCCCACCGGGCACGCTCATCGCCGAGATCCAGCCGAAGCCGTACCCGATGGAACTGAGGACGAAGGTGGCCACGACCACCACCAGGGCGATCACGCAGTGGCCGATCTGGCGGGCGGTCGGCCAGGCGCGGGCACGTCCGGCCGGTTCAGCCTCCGGTCGCAACGACAGCACCGTGATCGCGACCACCGCCAGCACGGCCGGCTGTTTCACCCCGGCAGCCAGCCCCACCGCGATCGCCGCCCAGAACAGGTGCCGATGCACCGCCAACCAGACCCCGAAGGCGACCAGGCCCATCATCAGCGCATCGTTGTGCGATCCGCCGACGAAGTGGAGCAGCACCAACGGGTTGAGCACACCGAGCCAGGTGGCCCAGCGCTGGTCGGCGCCGACCTTGCCCGCGATCCGCGGCACCGAGAAGGCCAGCAATCCGGTCCCGAGCAGCGCCCAGAACCGCATCCCCCAGGCGGCGAAGTACACGTTGTCGCTGCCGGCCAGCAGCACGGTGACGTACTGCAGCGTCAGACTGAGCGGGCCGTACGGGGTGGGCGTCTGCAACCACATCGGGTCGACCTGGTCCGACCATGGGCCGGGCAGTGCTCCCGGACCGACCTGGTACGGGTCCAGGCCCTGGTTGAGCAGCCACCCCTGGGCGGCATAGGCGTAGGCGTCGCCGCTCAGGATCGGCGGACCACAGATGAGGGGGGCCGACCAGAGCAGCAGCACGGCGCCGTACCGGGGCGGCCGCCCCGACCGGGTCGCCACCGCACGACCCGGACGCAACCCGAACCACCCCTGCAGCACCAGGGCACAGCCGAGCAGCACGAGCAGGGAACCGGCCCAGGGCACACCGGTCAGGTCACCACCGGCCTGACTGGCGCGCGGCAGGAATGCCGGGGTCAGCGAGCCGAGCACCAGGAACAACGACCCCAGTACCCCGGCCATCACGGGTCCGGTCGCCAAGGCGTCGAAGAGGTCGTCGATCCGACGACGCAGCCAGACCACTGGATGGCGTCGTCGCCGTTCCAGCCAGCTCAGCCCGTCCGAAAGTCTGCGCCCGCTCCTGACCCGCCGGGTCACCTCACGTAAGGGCACCCTCTCACCCTATCGAGGGTCACGTTCCCTCCCAGCGTGCGAGATGGATCCGATCCTCGTCCGACCGTCGCGGTCGGCGCGGTCGGGTCGTCGAACGGTCGGCGGCGGGCTGGCCGAGCGCCACCAGACCGACCGAGGCGTAGGTGTCCGGGACCCCGTACGCCGACGCGACGGCGGCTTGCGCGGCCCGCGGCACGCCGACGAAGGCGCTGGCCACTCCCCTCGCCGTGGCGGTCAGCAGCATGGTCTGCACGGCCATGCCGGCGTCGACCCACCAGTAGGGGGCTGACCAGCGGTCGGTTTCGACCGGCCAGCCCTTGTCGGGCGCAGCGTAACGGTCGCGGTAGGCGGCCTCACTGGTCCACACCAGCACCAGCGCCGGTGCCGCGCTCATGCCGCGCAGCCAGCGGTCAGGACGCCCGTCCGGCGTACGGGACGGGTCCGCAGTGAGCTGCCAGTACCGTTCCCGATCCTCGGTGTCGGTCAGCACGAGCAGCTCGACGGCCTGCGTCCAGCCCGCCGACGGGGTTCGCAGACCCGAGGTGACGATGGCGGTCAGATCGTCAGCGGCGACGGCGGCGTCGGGTTCGAAGGCACGGGTGGTACGGCGCCGTCGTACCGCATCGTCGAGGTCCACCGTCGCGCCCCGCCGTCACCACGCACCGAAGGCAGCGTCACAGTTGCGATGCAGATGGCCGCACAGCTCAGTCAGATCGTCACCGCGGAGCTCCGCCAGGAATCGCACTGTGTGCGGCACCAGGAAGGATGCGTTGGGCTTGCCACGTACGGGGACCGGCGTCAGGTAGGGCGCATCGGTCTCGACCAGGATCCGGTCGGCCGGGGTGTGGCGGGCAGCCTCCTGCAGCCAGGCATTCGCCTTGTAGGTGACGACACCAGGGTACGACAGGTACGCCCCGTGCTCGAGGCAGGCGCGGGCATGGTCGACATCGCCGGAGAAGCAGTGCATCACGACCCGGTCGGGCCAGCCCTCGGCAGCCAGCACGTCAAGCACCACGTCGTGGGCGTCGCGATCGTGGATCACCAACGTCTTGTCGTACGCCTTCGCCAGCGCGATGTGCGCGGCGAAGCTCTCGACCTGCAGCTGTCGCTGGTCGGGATCGGTGGTCCGGAAGTGGTCGATGCCGGTCTCGCCGACAGCGCGAACCCGGTCATGGGCAGTGACCAGTTGTTCGATCTGCTCGATGGCCTCGGGAAGGTCGTCGCCGAGTCGGGCTGCGTCATTGGGATGCAACGCGACGGCAGCGATCACCTCCGGGTGCTGCTCGGCGATCTCGACCGCCCACGCCGAACTGGCGACATCGCAGCCGACCTGGACCAGGCGGGTGATGTTGACCGTGGCCGCCGCGGTGATCGCGGCGGCCGGGTCGAGCCCGGTCATCGCCTCGGTCGCGTCAAGGTGGGTGTGGGAGTCGGTGACCGCTGCCGGCAGCGACTCCGGGGCGGCGGGTAGGGGCCTGATGCTCATCGGGCGCCAGCCTAGGCGACCGCCCCCACCGAAGACGCGTCAAGCGGCGCTGCGCCACTGCTGCGCGAGGCCGTCGCCATGTCCGGCGGCGCGGTCATGTGCCTCGGCCAGCTTCTGGGCGGCGAGGTCACGCAGTTCGGCCATCGCCGGGTTGACGTCGGCCAGGGTGAGCTCGACGTCGATGGTGGTCAGGTCGAGCTGCCAGATGTCGCGCAGCAGGCGCTCGATCCAGGCGGTGCCGTGGTCCCAGCCCTCACGTGGCGTGCCGGGGCCGTACCCGCCGCCGCGCGCGGTGACGAAAACGCCGGGACGTCCCGCCACCGCGGACTCCCCCTTGGCGAATCGAGGGTCGGTGAGCAGCAGGTCGGCCCAGGTCTTGAAGTGCTGGGAGACGCCGTAGTTGTACATCGGGCTGGCGATGACGACCACGTCGGCCGCAGCGAGCTCATCGGCCAGCACGGCGGCTGTGGCCACGGCTCGAGCCTGGTCCTCGGAGCGCTGCTCGGCCGGGACCCAACCGGCCTCGACGGCGTTGTGCCACAGGGCCCCGTCCAGCGGCTGCCGCCCGACATCACGGCGGACGATCTCGAGCGGGCCGTCGGCGGCAAGGGACTGCTCAAGGGTGTCGGCGACCGCCCGGGTCACCGAACCTTCGGTACGGATGCTGGCATCGAGGCGGAACAAGGTGGGCATGGGGAGAACCTTCCGATCAGGACATTTCGTCTGCCGCTACGATAGTCTGCACGACAGAACATCTGTCAAGTCCACCATCTGGAAGGCCACGTACGATGGGCGTCATGTCCAGCAACGATGTCGAGGTCTGCACCGAGGTGGTCCCGACCCCGGCGACGACCGCAGACCTCGGCTGGGCGCTGGCGACCGTCACCCGGGCCTATCGCCGCGCGGCAGAAGGCGCTCTGTCCGCCATTCCCGGCGGACCTCGGGGCTACCAGGTGCTGATGATGGCGGCCGGCTCGGAGTGCAGCAACCAGCGCGTCATCGCCCAGGAACTCGGGCTCGACAAGACCGTGCTCACCTATCTGCTGGACGACCTCGAGAAGGCCTCGCTGGCACAACGCCAACCAGATCCCGCCGACCGTCGGTCGCGCCGGATCGTGCTGACATCCAAGGGTTCAACGGTCCTCGCGGCGGTCACTGCCGACCTGGCCGCCGCCGAACACGAACTGCTGAGCGATCTCGATGCCGCTGAGGCCGCCACCCTGCGCCGACTGCTCGCGACCGTCGCCGCCTCGGCGTCCCAGCCCGGTGAGTCGGCCTGCACCGAGTCCGGCTGAGTCGGGAGCACCAGAGGAGTCAGGTGCGCTTGCGTGCGGGCCGGATCACGACCGACTCAAGACTCGCGTCAGGAGTCGCGTCGATCGCAGCCCGCGCGGCCCGTACCACCGACTCGACTGTGAGGTAGAAGTCAGGGTCGTAACCGTCGCCGTCGAAGGCCACGTTGGCAATCTGCATCGCCGTGTCGGTACGTCCCGGGTACAAGGAGGTGACCCGTACGCCGGTCGAACGTTCCTCCTCGCGCAAGGCATCGGCGAACGCAGTGAGTCCGAACTTCGATGCACAGTAGGCACCGTAGGTCGGGTCGGCTCGCAGTCCCGAGCTCGAGTTCACGACCAACACTTGCCCTTGGGAGACACGAAGAGCGGGCAGCAGCGCCCGGGTCAGTGCCGCGACCGCGACCACGTTGACCATGAACGACTCCGTCCACGCTGGCACGGGGGTCTCCGCGACGGTGCCGCGGTGCAGCACCCCCGCCGAATGCACGAGCACGTCCACGCGAGGAAGCCGCCCAGTCAGTTCAGCGATCGCCTCATCGAACTGTTGGGTCCCCACCGCCGCCAGATCGGCGACGAACCCCGTTGCCGAAGGCAACTCCCCGGCCATCCGGGCAACGCGTCCTGCGTCACGACCACCGATGACGATGTGATGGGTGTCGGCGAGGTTGCGGGCGATTCCCTGACCGATGCCGGCGGTGGCGCCGGTGATCACAGCAACGGGTCGCACCGAGCCCTTCGGCTCCGGAGCGTCGGTCGGGTGTCGCGAGAACGAGGCTGGTTCAGATGGTTTCATCGGTGACCAGCCACCTCGATGGGCGTGCGGCCAGCACCGCTTCGTAGAGCGCGTTCTTGCCCAGCCCGGTCTCGGCGGCCACCGCCGCCACCGCAGGCTTGGTCCGCTCCCCCGCCGCGATCCGGGCCTGCACCCGCCGTACGGCGTCGTCGAGCGATACCACCGGCCCACTGGCCCCCGCGATCACCACGGTGATCTCGCCGCGCACCCCGTCGGCTGCCCAGGTGGCCAGCTCGGTCAGTGGCCCCCGCCGTACCTCCTCGTAGGTCTTCGTCAGCTCCCGACACACCGCCGCCGGCCGGTCGGCACCGAGCACCGTCGCGGCATCGGCGAGAAAGTCTGACAGCCGATGCGGCGCCTCGAACCAGACGCTGGTACGGGGATCGGTCGCGACCTCGGCGAAGCGCCGCTGCCGCTCCCCCGACTTGCGGGGTGCGAAGCCCTCGAAACAGAAGCGATCCACCGGCAGCCCGGACAGCGCCAGCGCGGTGAGCACGGCACTCGGACCGGGGACGGCGGTGACCCGGACGCCGGCCTCGATCGCCGCGGCGACCAGCCGATAGCCCGGGTCGGAGACCGACGGCATTCCGGCATCGGTCACCAGGACAACCCGCTGCCCCGCTTGCAGGTCAGCCACCAGACCGGGAGTCCGGGCGGACTCGTTGCCCTCGAAGTACGAGACGACCCGGCCGGACACGGTGATGCCGAGCCGCTGGGCGAGTGCCTGCAGCCGCCGGGTGTCCTCGGCCGCGATGACGTCGGCCGTCGACAACTCGGTCAGCAGCCGGGGCGGCGCGTCACCCGCGTCGCCGATGGGAGTGCCTGCCAGCACGAGGACACCGGACTCGTCGGGACTGCTCACCGCACCATTCACTCACATCTGGCTGAGCGCGGACGCGTCCCGTCCCCAACCGGCGTTGCGGCCGGGACGTTCGAGCGGCAGCCCACACTGACCGTTGACCGCGCCGTCCCGCTCCTCCTATACACAAGCATGTCCTCCATGTTCCGTACGGCCCGCCCCTTCCGTTGGGCGACTGCCGTCGCCGGCGCCCTCGCCGGCCTGCTCGCCATGACCGGAGCCGTCCTCGGCCCGGCCCCCACCGCTGCCGCCGCACCCGCTGCGGGCACCAAGGCGACCTACGCCGGTGAGGTCGTCAAGGCTGACGGCCACATCGACTCCACCGCGACGATCAACCGGGTCAAAGCCTTGAACGCCAACACCTACGTCTACCTGGTCTGGAAGGCCGACGAGTGGACCGACTTCGTCGCCGACTTCATGCCGAAGGCCCAGGCGGCCGGGATCAAGGTCTGGGTGTATGTGACGCCGCCGAGTGAGGGGGCGCCGCCTCCGTACGGCAGTGACTACGTCCGATGGGCCACCGAGATCGCCACGGTACGGGCCTCGTACCCGAACCTGACGGCGTGGGCGATCGACGACTTCAACGCCAACACCGCGAAGTTCACCCCCACCTACCTGCAGCAGATGCGCGACGCTGCGGCCGCCGTCACCAGCGGGCTCGACCTGTACGCCACCGTCTACTACTCCGCCCTGACCGCGAGCTTCGTCGACACCTACGGCCCGAAGCTGGACGGCTTCATCTTCCCGTACCGCGACGAGCCGTACACCAACACGATGTGGACGGCCTCAGTCACCGCGCAGCTCAACACGGTCACGGCGAATGCGGCCCGCACCGGCGACAAGGTGTTCCTGATGCCGTACGCGTCCAAACTGAGCAGCGCGGAGGTGCCGCCCGATGTGAACTATGTGAAGGCGGTGACCCAGGCCGGCATCACCGCCATGAATGCCGGAAAGATTCCCGGGATCGTCGAGTACGCCCTCCCGCTCACTGCCGGCAGGGCGAACGGCGACACCAACCGCGCCCACACCGGCGCCGGGGCACTCCGGTTCTACGTCGAAGGATCCACCCCGACCACGGCGGGCAGCTATGCCGCCGCCAGCACCACCGTCACCCTGGACTCCGGCTCGAGCAGCTGCTCGATCGTTGCCTACAACACCGACACCGCACCGAACGGGGGCACCGCCGGCTACCACTTCAAGCAGATCCTGGCCGGGAGCACCGTGGTGTGGGAACGGGACGTGGCGACCGACGACACCGGTTGGTACACCAACTCCCCGCGCGACCTCACGCCGTACCTGAGCGGTGGTTCGGCCACCCTCACGCTGCGGTTGTACGAGAAGAAGGGCGTCTCCAACTACCGGCTCGACGTCTCCTTCGACGACATCGCGCTGACCGGCTGCCACATCGCCAACAGCACCTTCGAGACGCCGACGGGCTGGACCTTCAGCCGCTCCGGCGGCTGGGTGTTCGGCGCGGTGAACCACTACGACGCCGACTACTCCAGTGCCGTGCACGCGGCGGTGGCAACGTTGTTCGCGTGATCTCCGGCGGCGGTCCGCGGCGCACATAGGATGGCCCGCGTGACCGCCGCCACCGCCACACCGTCGTCGCCGTCGAAACCGTCGACGCGGCCGAAACCGTCGACCATCGAGCGGTTGGCCGACCCGATGCCGACGGACCGGATGTGGGGCTGGATCGTCACGATCAGCATCACGGTGGTCTCCTTCCTGACCCGCCTGGTCGGCATCGCGAACCCGAAGTACCTGGTCTTCGACGAGACCTACTACCCCAAGGACGCCTGGACCCTCAGCAAGTACGGCTACGAGAAGGAGTGGCCCGACGGCAAGTGGGCCAATCCGCAGATCGCGAACGGCAATGTCGACGTCTACCTGAACCAGCCCGAGTTCTTCGTCCACCCACAGCTGGGCAAGTGGTTGATCGCGATCGGCGAGCACATCTTCGGGATGAACTCCTTCGGCTGGCGGTTCCCGTCGCTGGTCTTCGGCGCGCTGCTGATGCTGGTACTGATCCGGATGGTGCGGCGACTTTCCCGCTCGACGCTCATCGGTGGGATCGCCGGCATGCTGCTGATGTTCGACGGGTTGCACTTCACCATGTCGCGCATCGGGCTGCTCGACATGTTCCTGGCCTTCTTCCTGATTGCCGCGGTCGCCTGTCTGGTGGCCGACCGCGACTGGTTCCGACATCGACTCGCCCGCCACCTCGTCTCCATCGGGAAACCTGATCTGGGTGGAGCCTTCGGCCCGATCGTGCTGATCCGGCCGTGGCGGATCGGGGCCGGTGTGTTGTTCGGCCTGGCGTGCGGGGTGAAGTGGAACGGGCTGTACGTGCTGGCCGCCTTCGCTGTGCTCAGCCTCGCCTGGGACATCGGTGCCCGTCGGCTCGCCGGCGCAGGAACCCAAGCCTGGAAGGGATTGCTGTTCGACGGAATCCCCGCCTTCATCTCCCAGGTGGTGCTCGGCGGCATCGTGTACGTGGCCACCTGGTTCGGCTGGCTCGGCAGCACCGGCGGTTACCTGCGCGACTGGGGCGAGCAACATCCCGACGCACTGTCGGTGAAACTGCTCGGTGCACCGCTGGCCTCACTGTGGAAGTTCCACCAAGAGATCTTCTCCTTCCACTCCGGCGAGTTCATCCGCAACGCCACCCATCCCTACGATGCCCACCCGATGGGCTGGCTGGTGATGGCACGACCGATCGGGATCGATGCGGTCAACGACATCCCGGCCGGCACGAACGGTTGCCCGGTCACCGCCGAGAAGTGCCTCCAGGTGATCAGCGGCGCCGGCACCCCCACCCTGTGGTGGGCCGCCCTGATCGCGCTCTTCTTCGCCGCCTTCTTCTGGATCGGGACGCGTGACTGGCGCTTCGGAGTGCCGATCGTCGGGCTACTGTCGGCCTGGATCCCGTGGTTCTTCGTCGCCGACCGTCCCGAGTTCTTCTTCTACGCGATCACGATCATCCCGTTCACCGTGACCGCTCTGGCGCTGTGTCTGGGCAAGGTCCTCGGCCGAGCCGAACGCACCGAGAGACGCAAACTCGGTGCCGTCGTCGTCGCCGGGATCATCGCGATCATCGGCGCCAACTTCGCCTTCATGTACCCGATCCTGACCGACCGGGTGATGACCTATCCGCAGTGGCTGCTGCGGATGTGGTTCCAGTCCTGGATCTGAGGTCCCGCCACGACAACGCCGGCCGAGCCACAAGGGCTCGGCCGGCGTCGCGGTTCGTACGGGATCAGGCCAGCTGGTCGGCGCTGCGGACGACCTTCGAGATCGCTGCGGCAACCTGACCGATCTGCTCGTCATCGGCCATCAGCCAGTGATGCGGCAACCAGATCGTGTCGGTGCACACCTCGTCGGCCACCGGGCAGACCGGCTCCGGGTACGGCTGACCCAACTTGGCCGCGATCGCCTTCGCCTCGGCCAGCAACGGCTCGTTGCGATGCAGCGGCACGTAGCCGCCCGAAGCACCGGCCAGGCCTTCGGCGTTCAACGCCTTGGCCGCAGCGTCGCGCAACTCGGGCTTCCCGGTGAAACCGGGGAACCGCATCATGAACAGGTGTCGCCCGTGCGCGGTCATCCGCTCATCCTCGGCATCCACCACCACACCATCAACATCAGCGAGCAGCTCGGTCAACAACTTCGCCGCATGCTCATGCTGCTTGTGCTGCGCATCGAACCGATCCAACTGACTGCGCAGGATGGCCGCCTGGAACTCGGTCAGCCGCAGGTTGTACCCGACCCGGGTGTGCTCGTACCAGCCGCCACCCAACCGACGACCCACGTTGATCAACGCGTACAGCGCCTCAGCCAGCTGGTCATCGTTCGTCGCAACCGCGCCGCCCTCACCAGCCGTCAAGTTCTTGCTGGACTGGAAACTGAACGTACCGATGCTGCCCAGACCACCGATCGGAGTGCCCTTCCACTCCGCACCCGTCGCCTGCGCACCATCCTCCACCACCAGCAAGCCGTGCTCGTCACGGATCTTGGCGAACTCGTCCATGTCAGCGACCCCGCCGGCCAGGTGCACCGGGATCACCGCCTTGGTCCGATCCGTGATGCTGCGGCGGACCGCGTCCGGATCCAACAGGTGGTTGTCCCCCCGGACGTCGGCGAACACCGGGACCGCACCCACGAACAGTGCGGCGGCTGCGGTCGCAATGAACGTGTACGGAGGCACGATCACCTCATCGCCGATCCCGACCCCGCCGGCCGACAACGCAGCCGCCAGAGCCAGAGTGCCGTTCGACAACGCGAACGCATGCTTCACCTGCTGGTGGGCGGCGAACTCCGACTCGAAAGTCGCCACCACGTTCCCACTGGTCGAACCCCACTTGCCCGAGTTCAGCACCTCCACCAAGGCATCTGCCTCGGTCGAGTCATACACCGGCCATGCCGGTGCGGGAGAACTGATCGCCGCCGTACCGCCTTGGATGGCGAGGGCGTCGTTGCTGGTCATGACTGTCGTCATTCCTTTGCTGTAGAGGGTTTTTCTCTGGTCCAACTCACTGGGCGGCATACTCGCGGGCGATCGCGTCGCCAGCCTCTTCCTTCCAGGTCTTCACTCCGGCCGCCCACTCGGTGAGCTTGTTCCGGCCCTGGATGATGCCCGCCATCAAGTCGTTCAGCTTCACCGCAGCGGTGGCGCCCTTGCTCACCAGGGTGTCGGAGAACTTGCCGTACGACGGGTTCTTGGTCCCGGTCGGGATCATGTCCTGGGCGTACTGGAAGAGCCGCCGGCCGACGTCCTCCTTGTTCGGTGCATACAGGCTGACCGCGCTCATGCCACCGAAGTAGGACGGACCCGAGATTGACTCGTTCGGCCGATCCGCGATCAGCTCGATCTGTCCCTTGGCCAGGTTGTACTGACGACCCTTCACCCCGTACCAGAGGTTCAGGTACTCCTGCGTCCCGAACGGCGATGCCAGGTAGTCACCCACCCGCAGCAACTCATCGATTCGGGCCTCGTCATCCATCTTCTTGATGCCCACGATGTCGGCATAGCCCGGCACACCAAGGTGCTTGGCCGCCTTGCCGCCCCCATCCCACTTCGGCATCACGACGGCTCCGACAGGGAAGCTTCCGGAGTCGGTGTTGGCATTGGTGATCGCACCCGAGGCGTACGACATCCACGACGCGAAGTTCTGCGCGAACATGTTGGTGGCGCCACCGGTGAACCACACCGCCGTCGAGCTGAGGTCGGTGTAGGAGTTCGGATGGATGACCCCGTCCTTCCACATCTGCGTGACGATCTCCAACGCCTTCTCGTACGTCGGATCCTCGTACGCACTGGTCCAGTTGCCGGAGGCGTCGACGGACCAGCCGTTCGGCGCGCCGAGCGACTCCAGGATCAGCGGCACCGTCCAGTTCTGCGGCACCTGGCCGATGGCGAAGACGCCCTTCGACTTGTCGGTGAGCTCCTTGCACAGATCGAGGAAGTCCTGGCCGTCCGACAGGTCGGGCATCAGGTCGATGCCCTTCGACTCCAGTACGTCACCTCGGGTCATCAGCACCGATCCGGCCACGATCCGCGGGTTGGTGAGGCCCCAGATCTTCCCGCCGATCATGCACATGTCCCACGCCGCCGCCGGCATGTTCGCCAGGTTCGGATACTTCTTGATGTTGTCCCCCGACAGGAACGGCGTCAGATCGGTGAACAGCTTCTCCAGCACCTGGGGCAGCTGCGGCACCGAGGTGATCTGGGTGATCTCCGACAGCGTGTTGCCCGCGATCAATGTCTGGAACTTCGCCTTGTACTGCGTGCTGTCGGTCCCCACGACCGAGAGCTCGTTCCCGAGATCCTTCTCAAGCAGCTTCCACCACTGGTTGCGGTCCCGCGGCGTCGCCGACGGAATCGACTGCACATGCATCTCGACCGGCTTGGAGAGGTTCAGCGGCACCCGGCCGGTCGACGGCGGCGGATCGTGGTAGCTCAGGAACCCGTTCGGCACCCCAGTGGCACCGTCGCCGAGGAGATCGGGCTTCGGACCGTCGAAGGGGATGTAGTTCGGGCGTACGGCAGCCGCCTGGCTGGCAGGGTTCTCCGACGGCACGCCGCCCGGGGTTTCGCCGCCGGTGGTGCAGGCGCTGAGAGCGAGGCCGGCCCCGGCGGCGAGGCCGGCGCCGAGCAGGGTGCGACGGGTGAAGCTGGATGTCGTCATCGACAGACTCCTTACTGATCAGAGTTCCTGGCCGTACGGCGTGAGCTCACCGCCGGCTGCGGGGTGACATGAGGGACGCTACCAACGTCGATGCCACCATGCAACCGATTGTTCACGCGACATCTGTTGCAATCATGTTAAGGTCAGGCCACAACGGGAGGCTGAGCAGTGACCATCACGACCCAGGAGCGCCGCGAGGCAATCCGTGCCGAAGTGACCCGCCAAGGATTCGTCCGGGTCGCCGATCTGGCGCGACGCTTCGGCATCTCCCGGGCCACGGCCTGGCGCGACGTCGACCAGCTGGCCGAGGCCGGCCTGGTCGTGAAGTTCCACGGTGGAGCGACAATGCCCGGCTCCGCCATCGAGGCCCTGGGACCGACGACCACGGAGCGCCCACGGCGCGAGGGCCTGACGATCGGCATGCAGATTCCCTACGAGTCCGAGTACTACGCCGAGGTGATCGACGGGGTGCGCGAAGCCTGCGACGGCGCGGGGGCGCGACTGCTGGTCGCCATCTCCGGCTACGGCGACACCGCCCACGACCGGGACACCTTGGCCACCTTGGTCTCCGCCGGTGCGGACGGGCTCCTCGCTGCGCCCACCGAGGAGGACCGGATGCCGCTCGGCGTCCCGTCCGAGACGATCGCCGAGCTCGCCGTCCCTGTGGTCCTGCTCGAACGTGACATCGCCGGCATCCTGGACGCCCCGTGGGAAGCCGTGCTGACCGCGTACGAGCCAGCGGTCAAGACTGCCTTCGACCATCTGCACGGCCTCGGACACCACCGGATCGGCCTGGCCACCGTGCCGGGCTCACTGCGCTCGCGCGGTCACATCATCGCGGCGTTCAACCAGATCGTGGCCGACCGGACGCCGAGCGAGCATCCCCAGTGGACCCGCGTCGACACTCCTGCCGCAACCTTTCCCGAGATGGTCGAGTCCGGCGCCACCGCTCTCATCGTGTACGGCGACCGGCTCGCCGCCGCCCTCGCCTACCAGGCACTCGGTGCCGGGGTGGACATTCCTTCCCAGCTGTCGATCCTGAGCATCGGTGACGAAGTGGCCGCCCACACCGCACCGCCACTCACCGCCATCTCGCAGCGCCGGCACTTCCTCGGAAGCTTGGCGGCCCGCCGTCTGATGGCCCACCTCGAAGGACGCTCCGAACTTGCCGGTACCCGCACCCTGATCGACCCCACCTTCGTGGTACGCGAGTCGACCGCGGCGGTTTCCAGCAAGGGGGACGACCCCCTTGAACCCCAGAGGCGAACGGACGAGCCCGTCACCAAGAGACCGCGACGTACTTCGTCTCGGTGAACTCAGCGATTCCGTCGTGGCTGCCCTCGCGGCCGAGGCCCGACTGCTTGACCCCGCCGAACGGTGCAGCGGGATCGGACAGCATGCCACGGTTGATGGCGACCATGCCCGCCTCCACCCGGTCGGCCACGCCGAGCGCCCGGCCGAGGTCGCGACCGAACAGGTACGAGGAGAGCCCGTACTCGGTGTCGTTGGCCAGGGCAACCGCCTCGTCGTCGGTGTCGAACCGCACCAGCGGCGCCACCGGACCGAACACCTCCTCGGTCACCACCCGGGCATCGGGCCGTACGTCGGCCAGGACCGTCGGGGTGAGATAGCTGCCGGGCCGATCCGGGACCGCGCCACCAGTGACCAACCGCGCCCCGGCGTCTACAGCTTCCCGCACCAGTGCAGCGATCCGGTCCACCGCCCGGTGATGGATCAGCGGACCACATCCGGTGGCCGGATCGGTCCCCGGGCCCAGCACCAGCGCACCCATCTCCGCACCCAGTCGCTCGGCCAGTTCGTCGTGCAACGAGCTGTGCACCAGGATCCGGTTGGCCGCCGTACACGCCTGGCCGGTGTTGCGCATCTTGGCCACCATGATGCCGGCGACCGCCACGTCGAGATCAGCATCGGACAGCACGATGGCCGGAGCATTGCCGCCCAGCTCCAGTGACGGCCGGACGATGCGTTCCGCCGCCGTCGCCATCAGCTGACGGCCAACCGTGGTCGACCCGGTGAACGACAGGGCCCGTACCCGGCGGTCGGCCAGCATCGCCGCCACCACCCCCTTGGAGTCGGAGGTGGTGACCACACCGAGCAGCCCCTCCGGAACCCCCGCCGTACGGCACAGTTCCGCGACCGCGAGGGCGGTGTACGGCGTCTCGGCCGCCGGCTTCAGGACGCAGCCGCACCCGGCCGCCAGCGCCGGGGCGATCTTGCGGGTCGCCATCGCCGCCGGGAAGTTCCACGGGGTCACCAGCACCGCGACCCCGATCGGTTCGGAGGAGACCAGGATCTTGTTCGTTCCCGCCGGGGCGAGGCTGAGGCGCCCCTCGAGCCGTACCGCCTCCTCGGCGTACCAGCGGAAGAACTCGGCGGCATAGCTCACCTCGGCCCGGGCGTCGGCCATGGTCTTGCCGTTCTCCAGCGCCATCAGCTCGGCCAGCGAGTCGGTCTCGGCGACGATTGCCTGCCAACAGGCACGCAGCACCTCCGATCGCTCCCGCGGGGACCGCTTCCGCCAGTCCGCCATCGCCGTCGCCGCCTCCGCGACGGCCGCCAGCGCAGCGGTGGTGTCGAGATCAGGGGCGGCGCCGAGCACGGTGTCGGTTGCGGGGTCAGTGACCTCGAGCCCGGTGTCGACGGAGAACTGCGTGATCCATCGGTTGCTCATGCATCCGAGTATTGCCCAGAAGGCAGATTGCGACGCGGTTGCGGTCCGGTTGCGGTTCAGACACGGGCCATGGTGGACCAGCAATGTCCTCACTAGGGTTTCCGCCAGACCCGGGGGACATCGACACGAAAGGGACGCCGAGCGTGACACGACCTCTTCGCGGTGTCGTGCCTGCCCTCCTCGTGGCGATCCTCGTCCTGGCGGCCGGATGCGCCGCCCTGGTGTCGCGTCCTCGGCCCGACACCGCTGCCCGGGTGGCGACGGTTCCGGCGAGCGACATCGCGCCCAGTGCCCGCGAGACCCTCACTCCGGGCCGGGAACTGCGGGTCGCCGTCGCCAGCCTGCCGCAGCAGTGGAATCCGTGGCATGTCAGGGCCAGCTACGATTCGCTGCTTTCCGTCACCGATGCGGTCAGCCCACACTTCTTCACCGTCGACGCCGACGGCCAGTGGCACGCCAACCCGAACTACCTCGACGGCGAACCCGTGGCCGCCGGCACCCCGCTCGTGGTCCGGCTCCGGCTCAACCCGAAGGCCGTGTGGGGCGACGGTGCCCCGATCACCTGGGCCGATGTCAAGGCACCCGTCGTGGCCTGCCAGAAGACCGACCCGGTGCTGCCCTGTGCCGATGCCGAGAGTGCGGCGCACATCGCCTCGGTGACGCGCGGCCGCGACGACTTCGAGGCCATTGTCCGGTTCACCGGGGCGTACGGGCAGTGGCGGGAGGCGCTGCGGGCTCCTGGACGTGCGGCCCTGCTCGCCGACGCCACAGCGTTCGCCTGGCCGGCTCCCCAGTTGCGTGGCGAGGCCGGCCCGTACCACGTCGACCGCTATGACCCGGCCACCCGCCAGGTCCGGCTGGTGCCGAACCCTCGCTGGTGGGGCCCAGCACCTGCCCTGTCGGCCATCGTGTTCCGCGCCATGTCCGCCGAGGAGGCGACCACCGCCTTCGCCAACAACGAGATCGACGTGTTGTCGGCCGAACTTGACCGGGCCGCCACCGAACGCGTCCGTGGACTGGTGGATGCCAGTCTGCGCCAGGCGGCCGGCCGGGCGCAGCGCACCGTGCTGATGAACACCAGCCGCGGTCCACTCGCCGACGTCGCCGTACGCCGGGCCATCCTCGGCGCGGTGGATCGGGAGGCGATCCGCCGGGCCGATCTTTCCGGCCTGGCCACCGGCGGCCTCGACTGGCCCGCCCACACGCTGGGCAACCGGCTGCTGCAGCCGGGCGACACCGGCTATCGCAACAACAGCGGCACCGACGGTGTCGACTTCGACGTGACCGCGGCCCGTACGGCGTTGTCGGACGCCGGCTGGGCCCCGGGTCCCGACGGGACCCGGCACCGGGACGGCCAGCGGCTCGCCCTGAGCTTCCTGCAGGACAGCGGCTCGGCTGCCTCCGCCGCCGACGCGGCGGCCCTCACCGACCAGCTGCGGGCCATTGGAGTGGCACTGACCGTCGAGTCGGTGCCCAGTGCCGAGTACGTCGACCGGTTGGTCACCGGCCGGTACGGGATCACGGCCACCACGCTGCCCGCCAACCTCACCGCCCAGCAGCTGTACTCCTCGGCCAGCCGCACCAACCTGACACGGTTCGGCCTGCCCGAACTCGACGAGCTGCTGCGGGCCATGGCGATCGCCACCGACGACCAGCAGCGCAGCGCCGCCGCCAACAAGGCCGACCGCCTGCTGTGGGAGAAGGCCGCCACGGTCCCGCTCTACCTGGTGCCACAGAACGTCGCCGTCCGCAGCTCCGTCGCCAACTACGGGGCCTTCGGACGGGCCAGCGTCGACTGGACGATGGTCGGCTTCCGTTCCTGAGACGGCCGGCATCGCTAGGCTCACTGCATGGACCTCGCCCAGGCCGCCGACCAGCTGTACGGCGTCGGCTTCGACGAGTTCGTCGCGCAGCGGACCGCTCTGGCCAAGCAGTTGCGGGCCGACGGCGAACGTGACCTCGCGGCCCAGGTGGCCAAGCTGCCCAAGCCGACGCGCGCTGCCTGGCTGATCAACCTGTTGGCCCGCGAACAACCCGAGGCTGTCGAGCAGCTGCTCGACCTGGCCGCCCTGCTGGCCGAAGCCCACCGCACCCTGTCCGGCTCGGAGCTGGCGGCCCTCACCCAGCAGCGCGGGAAGGTGGTCCAGCAGCTCACCCGGACCGCTGTCGGACTGGGACACGCCCACGGCCACAACTCGGGAGAGTCGATCCGACAGGAGGTCACCACCACGCTGACCGCCGCCCTGGCAGACCCTTCGGTCGCCGCGCTGCTGAGCCGGGGCTGCCTGGTCCGTGCCACCACGTGGTCCGGCTTCGGGCCGGTGACCGACGGGGCCGAGGGGCTGTCCGCGATCCCCGCCGAGCCGGAACGGCCCGCGGTGGCACCGGTGGTCGACCTCGGCGAGAAGCGCCGCGAGGTCGAGAGCGAACGAGTGCGGCAGGCGATCGCCCGGGCCGAGCAGGAGTTGCGCCGCCGTACCGAAGCGGTCGAACGGGCCGACCGCCGGGTCGCTGACGCGGTGGCGGCCACTCAGACGGCCGAGGCACGCCTCGGCGAGGCCAAACAGGCCGAACAACAAGCACACGACGCCGTACGAACCGCGCGTGCCGTGCTGGAGCGGGCCGAGCAGGATCATCAGGTGGCGACCGCCGAGGCGGAGCACTGCCGTGCCGGGCTGGAGCAGGCGACCAGCCATCTCAAGCGGAGTCGTGACGAACAGGCCGGCGCTCGGCAGTCCCGTGCGGAGGCCGAGGCAGCACTTGCGGCGGCCAAGGACCGACGGAGCTGACCTTTCCCCCGTGCCCCAACGGCCGTGATGTCCCCCGCGCAGCGAACCTATGTTCACAGAATTGTCAGACCCGGGCGGGAATATCACTTGGGTGCGACCGGGTTGACCCGGTAGCGTTCACGCGCTGTCCGGCGAGGGTGCCGGTCCACCCCCGACACCGAGAAACCTTGCGGAGGTACCTGTGCCCACATCGACCTCGCTCGACGAGACCGTCGAGCATCCCCCCAGTCCGCCGTCCTCGCGGACGGGCGGCAACGGGCTGGCCATCGGCATCCTCGTGGTGACCGCCTTCGTGGTGATCCTGAACGAGACGATCCTTTCGGTAGCCCTGACCCACCTGATGGACGACCTGAAGGTGGACGAGCCGACCGTGCAGTGGGTGAGCACGGCCTTCCTGCTGACGATGGCGGTGGTGATCCCGACCACCGGCTACCTGGTGGGAAGGTTCTCGACCCGCACCCTCTACTTCGCCGCGATGGGGTCGTTCATCCTCGGCACCATCCTGTGTGCAGCAGCGCCCGGTATCGAGTTGCTGCTGGTCGGTCGGGTGGTGCAGGCCTGCGGCACCGCGATCATGATGCCGCTGCTGATGACGACGATCCTGCAGTTGGTCTCGACCGAGCATCGCGGTCAGGTGATGGGCGTGGTGATGATCGTCATCTCGGTGGCTCCGGCCCTCGGCCCGACCGTGTCCGGGGTCATCCTGCAGTTCCTGCCGTGGCGGGCGATCTTCCTGATCGTGCTGCCGATCGCCGTGGCGATGACGGCGGTCGCGGCCGTGAAGCTGCGCAACGTGTCCGAGCCGTCGCACAGCAAGCTCGACTGGCTCTCGATTCCGCTCACCGTGCTCGGCTTCGGTGGCGTGGTGTACGGGCTCAACTCGCTCGGCGGTGGTGCCAGTTCACCCATCCTGTGGGTCTCACTGGCCGTGGGCGTGGTCGCGATGGTGCTGTTCGTGTGGCGCCAGCTCAGCCTGCAGCGCACCGGCTCGCCGATGCTGGACCTGCGGATCTTCAGCCATCAGCCCTTCCGGGTGGGCCTGGGCCTGATCATGATCGGGTTCGCCTCGCTCATCGGGGTCGCGACGTTGTGGCCGATCTATCTGCAGAAGGTGCACCACATCAACTCGATCCTGACCGGTCTGTTGCTGCTTCCCGGTGGTCTCGCGATGGGTCTGCTCGGCCCGTGGATCGGTCGGCTCTACGACCGCCACGGCGCCAAGGTGATCGCACTGCCTGCCTCGATCGCGATGGTGATCATCGTCTTCGGGATGAGCCGCGTCACCCCGACCACCCCGGAGTGGCTGCTGCTGGTGCTGCACCTGACGCTCAGCCTGTCGCTGGCGTTCATGTTCACGCCGGTGTTCACGGCCGCGCTGAACAGCCTGCCGCCGGCGTTGTACTCCCACGGCAGCGCGGGACTGAGCGCGCTGCAGCAGGTCGCCGGTGGCGCTGGTACGGCGTTGCTGGTGGCGATCATGGCGGTGGCGCGGACCTCGGCAGAGCAGTCCGGGGCCGACGAGGTGCTCGGCACCATGGCCGGCATCCAGGCAGCCCTCACCGCTGCGGCAGTGATTGCCGTGGGTGCGGTCGTGCTGGCCGTGCTGCTGAAGGGCGGCAAGCCGCAGCCGGTCGAGGGCGGTGCACCCGGGCACCACTGATCACCGTGTCGGCAGCACCACGCTGGCCTCGGCGGTGAACGCGAGGAAGGCGATCGACTCCTCCAGGTAGAGGGTGATCGTCTCGGCATCGTGGCTCAGGTAGCCGATGGAGGTGTCCCGGCCGAGCTGCAGCTGATGGTCCCCACCGCGGGTGGAGACCAGTAGGCCGCCGCTGATGGCCGGGGCCCACACGACCTGGCCGCCCTCGCCGAGGGTACGGGCCACGTGGTCGCGGATCGGGTAGCCGTGATCGGTCGCTTCGGCGACCTGGGTGTAGGTCTCGGCCGACAGCAGCAGGCTGTACGGACCCGCGACCCCGGCCAGGCGGAGCTCACTGACGGCCTGGGCGACCACGTCAGCGAACTGGTCAACCTCGGTGGGCAACGGGATCGGCGCATTCGAGCTCCCGGCGACGATGCCGCCGATCCCGGCTGCCGGATAGCCGTTCACCACCACCCGGTCCTCGGCGATCGCCAAGCGTCGGGCCGCGTCCTTCACCGGTTGCCAGTCGGAGTCCTGGGCGCCTCGTTCGACATCGTCGACGGCGGCACGGGTGACGGTGAACTCGGCACGGAGCTCGACCAACGGCTGCACGACGCGCTGTCGCGACCGGACCTGCTCGACGAGGGTGTCGATGCTGCGGAGGTGGCCGGTGCCCACGGCCGAGAGCGCAGGGCCGGCGGGACCTTCGACGTCCACGACCCGGCGTCCGGCCAGGTTGGCGGTGAAGGTGCGGCGGGCCTCCTCCTCGATCTGGGCCCAGGCGGGATCCGAGATCGGGGCGAGGTCACGGTGCAGGTTGTTCATGGCGTTTCCTTCCTGAGGCTGCCGATGCCGAGTGAGTGGTCGTCCGAGGTAGGTGCCGGCTCGGGCGGGGTGTCCGGCGCTGCCGACGACTCGGCGCGTCCCGGTGCGGGGGCGTCGTCGAGAAAATCCTGTGTCGGCACGAAGAACAGCCCGCCGGTCACGGCGGTGGAGAAGTCGAGGATACGGTCGTAGGTGCCGGGCGGATCGCCGAGGAACATGTTGCGCAGCATCCGCTCGGTCACCTCGGGGGTCCGCGCATAGGCGGCGTAGTAGGTGCCGTACTCCCCCTTGCCGATCTCACCAAAGGCCATGTTCGCCCGGACGACGTCGAGATCGTTGCCCTCGTCGTCGGTGATGCTGTTCAGGGCGACGTGGGAGTTGGGGGCCTTCTGGTCGTCGGGGATCTCGATGTCATCGAGCTTGGTGCGTCCGATGGCCGCCTCCTGCTCCTCGACCGACAGTTCGTGCCAGGCCTTCAGGTCGTGCAGGTACTTCTGCACCACCAGGTAGCTGCCGCCTGCGTAGTCAGGATCCTCGTCGCCCACCACCGCAGCGGCCACCGCCTCGTCACCGGTCGGATTCTCCGTACCGTCGACGAAGCCGAGCAGGTCCCGTTCGTCGAAGTAGCGGAATCCGTGCACCTCGTCGACCACATCGGCCAACCCGTCCAGGCGGATCGCCAGTTGCCGGGCCAGTTCGAAGCACAGGTCCATCCGCGCGGCGCGGAGATGGAAGATCAGATCACCGGGCGTGGCGACCGCTGTGTGCACCGGACCGACGATCGGCTCCAGCGGGTGCAGCCGGGCCGGTGGCGGGGCGCCGAACAGTCGCGGCCACACCTCCGCCCCGATGCCGGTCAGGCAGGACAGCGACGACTCGGGGCTGCGGAATCCGACGGCACGGGTCAGCCCGGACACGTCGGCCAACACCTCACGTACGGCGTCCTCGGCCCCGGGGCGTACCACGAGCACCAGAAACACGGCCGCCGCCGTCGGCGGTGGCTCCACGATTCGACTGGTCGGTCCCGCGGTGCTCGCCATGCACAATCCTCTCCGGTCCTCGCCCGGACCTGCCGGGCTGCCATGCCCAGCAGCGTAGCGCTGCCCTCATTTCCGCGCGCTGGCGCCGAAGCGCGGACCCGCAATAATGGTGCCTCGTGACGAACTCGAGCCCGCAGGTGCGAGCAGCAGTCCGGGCGACCTACATCGCCTTCATCGGTACGGGTTTCGGCTTCGCCAGTTGGGCGTCACGGATCCCGCAGGTGCAGACGGCTCTGGAACTGTCGCCGCAGGCCTTGGGCCTGGTGCTGTTGGCCCTGGCGGCCGGTTCGGTGGTTGCTCTCCCGTTGGCCGGCCCGCTCGTCGCCCGGTTGGGCGCCGCACGCACGGTGCAGGTCATGTCAATCCTGGAGGGGATCGCGCTGGTGGTCGCCGGTGTCGGTCACCAGTTCGGCGTGGTTCCCCTGGTGGTCGGGCTCTTCGGGTTCGGCTTCGCCCAAGGGTCGTGGGATGTCGCGATGAACGTCCATGGCGCACTCGCCGAACGGGAGCTCGGCAAGTCGATCATGTCGCGGTTCCATGCGGGCTTCAGCGTCGGCACGGTGGCCGGCGCCCTGGTCGGCGCCGGAATGGTGGCCCTCGATGTCCCGGTCGCCTGGCACCTGGCCGGCGTCGCCGTGGTCATCGTCGCAACGATTCCCCTTGCCGTACGGCGATTCCTCCCCGATGAGGTGCACGCTGACGAGCCGGCGCCCGACGATGCCACGGCGACGCGTCGGCGCCATCCCCTCGCCGCGTGGACCGAACCTCGTACGTTGCTGATCGGACTGTTCGTGCTGTGTGCGGCCTTCGTCGAAGGTACCGGCAACGACTGGATCGCCGTCGCGTTGATCAATGACCTGCACGCCTCCGAAGCGGTCGGTGTCCTCGGTTTCGCGATGTTCCTCACGGCCATGACGGTCAGCCGCTGGGTCGGCCCGACCCTGCTCGACCGGTACGGCCGGGTGGTCACCTCCCGTGTGCTGGGCGTCGTCAGCCTGGCTGGCGTGCTGCTGTTCGTGCTGCCGTCCTCGCTCCCCCTCGCCCTCGTCGGCGTGCTGCTCTGGGGCTTCGGGCTGGCCCTCGGCTTCCCGCTGGGGATGAGCGCCGGCGCCGACGATCCACGCCACGCCGCAGGGCGGGTCAGCGTGATCGCCTCCATCGGCTACTGCGCCTTCCTCGTGGGGCCGCCGATGATCGGCTTCCTGGGTGAGCACGTCACGGTGCTGCGCGCGATGGTCGCGCCCGCGGTGGCCATCACCCTCGGCGTGGTCATCGCCGGTTCCGTACGGCCCCTGGAATATCGTCGGTCCCAGAACGTTCCACCCGTGTCCTAGACGACGGAAGGAGCACCGCCATGGACTTCCACGACCGCTACAGCTGGGCCGAGATCCTGTTCGGCGACCGGCGTTACGACCTCGCCGCCAAGGAGCTCGAGTCGTTGCTGGCCGATGTCACCAGCACCTGCACCGAGGAGGATGCCCCGATGTACGGGTTGTCGGAGGCTCGGTTGTTGCTCGCCCGCTCCTACTTCCACGCCGCGCACCTGCGCAAGGCCGAGGAAGCCGCTCGCGACCTGCTCGCCGACAATCCGGTCGACGCGTACGCCGCACTGCTGCTGGCCCGCAGCCTGGAGCGGCAGTCCCGTCACGAGGAGGCGCAGCAGGCGCTCACCCTGGCGAGTGTGCTGGGGGCGCCGGGGACCTCCTGGGAGGAGTGATCAGGCGGGCTGGGCCGCCAGCCACAGCCGCACGATCTCGGCATGCCCCTCGGGGGTGGGATGCACCCCGTCGCGAGCCAGTTCGGCGTTGCCCTCCTCGCCCCGCTCCCGGGCCAGTGCGGTGAGGGCACCGTCGAGAGGTACGACAACGGCACCGTACTCCTGCCCGAGTCGCTGGACGACCGCGATCCTTGGGTCCAGATCCTCGCGCCATGCCGTCGCCTGGGCCTCGGTGACGGGCAGCAGGAACGGCTCGACGAGCACGAGACGGGCCCCGGTCGCGGTGATCCGGTCGAGCAGGTCGCGGTAGCCGGCTTCGTAGTCCTCGGTGCTGGTGGGGTCGTCGCTGTCGAAACGCCGCCAGGTGTCGTTGATGCCGATCATGATCGACACCACGTCGGGCCGGTGGGCGAGGACGTCGGTGTCGAGACGCGCCTGCAGGTCGACCACCCGGTTGCCGGAGATGCCGGCGTTGATCACGCGGAACTCGGGCAGTTCGTCGACAAGCATCCGGACGTAGCCGTGGCCCAGGCCGTCCGGGTCGGTGCGGCGGCCGGCGTCGGTGATGCTGTCACCGAAGAAGACGATGGTACGGGCAGGGCTGTCGGCGTCGACGGGCGAAGTCATGGGGGTCAGTGTGCCCAATCCCATTGCGGCCGTCACCCCACGTCCGTAGGCTGACCGACTTGTGACCTCCCTGACCGAGCGTGTGTTGCCCGCCCGACTGGGACGCAACTTCCGCTGGTTGGTCGCCTCGTCCTGGGTCAGCAACGTGGGCGACGGGATCGCGATCGCCGCCGGGCCGCTGCTGGTCGCCTCACAGACCAGTTCGCCGCTGCTGGTGGCGCTGGCCGCGCTGCTGCAACGCCTGCCCTGGCTGGTCTTCGGGCTCTGGGCCGGCGCGCTGGCCGACCGGCTCGACCGCCGCAAGGTCGTCATGATCGCCGACACCTTGCGTTCGGTGGTGGTCGCCTTGTTGTGCGTCACGATCATCACCGGCTGGGTCAACATCGGGGTCGTGCTCGTCGCCATGCTGTTGTACGGGGTCGCCGAGGTGTTCGCCGACACCACCACCTCGACCCTGTTGCCGATGACGGTGCCCAAGGCCGACCTGGGTCTGGCCAACCATCGCCTGCAGGCGGGATTCCTGACCTGCAACCAACTTCTCGGCCCTCCGGTCGGTGCCTTCCTGTTCGCCGCGGGTGCGGTGTGGCCGTTCGTCACCCAGGTCGTCTGTGTGATGTTCGCGGTCCTCCTGGTCTCGCGGATCCGCTTCTCGGACAGGGATCTGGCCACCGGAGCCGATCGCGCACCGAGCCACATCGGTCGCGACATCGTCGAGGGCCTCCGCTGGATCTGGCGCAACGCCCCGGTCCGCACTCTCGGACTGGTGATCCTGGCCTTCAACGTCACCTGGGCTGCCGCCTGGTCAGTCCTGGTGTTGTGGTCGCGCGACCACCTCCACATGAGCGACGTCGGCTACGGCCTTCTCACCACCGCCTCGGGGATCGGCGGACTGGTCGGAACGGCGCTCTACGGTCGCATCGAGGCACGCTTCTCGTTGGCCACGATCATGCGGGTGTGTCTGCTGCTGGAGGTACTGACCCATCTGGCACTGGCGTTCACCACCTCGGGCTGGGTCGCCATCGCGATCATGGTCGAGTTCGGGGCGTACGCCTTCGTGTGGGGAACGGTGTCGGCGACCGTCCGCCAACGCGCCGTGCCGCAGCAGTACCAGGGGCGCGTCAGCTCCGTCTACATGATGTGCGTCTTCGGCGGTCTCGTTGCCGGCCAGGCGCTCGGCGGACTGATCGCCGAGTGGTGGGGCCTGGTGGCACCCTTCTGGTTCGCCTTCGTCGGTGCAGGCCTCACGCTCGCCCTGGTGTGGCGACAGTTGAGCCGCATCGCTCATGCCGACGCGGACGCCCTGCCAGATACCGCGTCACCGACCGGTCCCGTCAGTGCCTGACCACCTCGACGAGATGGCGTGAGGAGTACGCCACGAAGGGCCCCTCGGTTCGGATCACCTCGTGCAGGTCGCGGAGCCGGTCGCGATACCGCTCCACCGTGAAGCCGGGCACCCACCAGATCAGCTTGCGCAACAGGTACACCACCGCTGCCACGTCGTGGATCTCGATCCGCAGCCGAGCCGTCCGCAGGTCGACAACCTCCAGCCCTGCCGTCCGCGCGGCAGCCATCTCGAGCTCCGGGTCTCGGGCCTGCCGCTCCCGTGGCAGCGGGCCGAGGAAGAACTCGATCAGCTCGAAGCCACTCGCCGGGCCGACGTGCTGGGCGAAATAGGTGCCACCGGGGGCTAGCACTCGTGCGATCTCGTCCCACCAGATGCTCGCCGGATGGCGACTCGTCACCAGGTCGAAGGCTCCGTCGGCGAACGGCAGGGGTGGCTCGTCCGGGTCGGCAACGACCACCACGCCCCGCGGATGGAGTCGCGCCGTGGCGCGGGCCAGGTTGGGTGGCCATGACTCCGTCGCCACCGCCACCGGCGGAAAGCTCGCCGCCTCGGACAGCACCTCACCACCGCCGGTCTGGATGTCCAACGAGGCCCGGGCACCGGCCAGGCGTTCGGCGAGCCTGCGCGCGTAACCCCATGGCGGGCGCTCCTCGGTGGCCCGTCCCTCGAGCCAGCCGAAGTCCCAGCCGGTCACGTCGGCCGCCGCACCCAGGGCCACCAAGCTGTCGAAGTCCTCGTCCACAGGGCGATCCTGCCATGACAGACGTTTCGAGATCGCCGGGAGGGGTACGGGGCCGGTGATGCCGCAACCAGGGCCACCGAGCGAGGAGGAACCATGCAGTGCGACACCTGCGGAAACGAGTACCACCAGACGTTCAGTCTCCGCACCGCGGACGGCCAGGAGTTCGTCTTCGACAGTTTCGAGTGCGCGATCGAGCGAACGGCGCCACGCTGCGCACACTGCGGCTGCCGCATCCTCGGCCATGGCATCGAAGGTCCCGGACATCTGTACTGCTGTGCCCACTGTGCCCGTCACGGCGGCGACACGGTCGCGGTGGACAACGCCACCGCCGAGTGATCCCTACCACCACACGAATCCGTACCTGCCGAGCCAGCCGTCGCTGGCACGCTCGACCAGGACCGGCTCACGGGGCGGCGAGAAGCGCACGGAGCGCTCCCCCAGATTGTGGGCGCAGCCGTAACGATCGCTCTGGACCACCAGGATCGACCGTTCCCGGGCATCGGCCTCGACCACTGCGGTACGGGGACAGTCCTCTGCGGTCATCCTGGCCAGCCTGCTGACCAGGGTGAGCAGCGAGTCGGGATCACCGCGCTGCGCCGCCACATTCACCGACCGGTAGCCGGTCGCCTCCCGTTGCACCGGACGCACCCGTTCCGAGCCGGTCCGGGTGCTGAACCCGCCCTCCGGTCCGTCGTCCCACTGCATCGCCAGTCGCACCGACGAACGCCCCGGGGCACTCGGATCGTCACCCATGCCGATCTCCTGGCCGTTCATCAGCAGGGTGGGCCCCGGCAGCCCGAACAGCAGGCTCATCACCATGCGGTGCTGATCGGGGTCGGGGATCAGGGACGTCAGGCCCCGACGAACCCCGCGGCCGTAGATGCGATCGGCGGCACGAGGGGCAAAGGCGTCGAACACCTCGGACTGCTGGGCCGGTGTCAACCGGTCGAGGTCCAGCTCGTCGAGGTTGCGAAGGAAGTGCAGCCATCGTGACCACCCGCCGAGTTCTCCTTGCTGGGTGAGGGTCTGCGCGATCGGGCGCGCGTCGGCGCGCTCCAGGGACAGGAAGACTGCGTTGTTCCCCAAGAAGTTCAGCAGCTGGTCGAACGACCCTTCGGCCAGCAGCCGGGCCGAGCTGTCCAACGGCATGTCCGCCTCGGCCACCAGGACGGGTTCTCGGTCGAACCCCCTTGTCGCCTCACGCAGCTTCCGCAACAGCCACCGGTCGTCCGGATCGGATCCGGGCGTCGGACCGCCGGCGAGCATTGGTCCGGCCGCATCGATCCGGAAGCCATCGACGCCGTGCCGGAACCAGTGTGCGGCGATCGCCGAGATCTCCGCCACAACCGCAGGGTTGGCGAGATTGAGGTCAGGCTGGAACCGGTAGAACACGTGGTGCACCCACGCCTCGGCCACATCGTCGTACCGCCAGGTGCTCGACTCCTCACCGACGAACCCCGAACCGTTCATCGGCTCCGGGATGGGTTCCTCCGACCAGATGTAGTACTCGCCGTACCGGGAGTCGCGTTCCTGACGTGCCCGTGCGTACCAGAGATGATCGACCGAGGTGTGGTGGGCCACCAGATCCAGCAACACCCGAATGCCGCGGGCGTGGGCGGGGGCCACCAGTTCGTCGAAGGCCGTGATGTCTCCCAGCCGTTCGTCGACGACCATGTGGTCGGCCACGTCATAACCGTTGTCCTTTCTCGGACTCCGTAGAAGGGTGAGAGCCACAGCCACTGCGCGCCGAGCGCGGCGATGTGGTCGAGCTTGGAGGTGACACCCGCCAGATCGCCCACACCGTCGGAGTCGGAGTCGCAGAACCGTTCGACGTCCACGCCGAACACCAGACCTGACATCGGTGAGCCTGCCACTGCCGTCATCGCGCATTTCCTCCCTGCTGCCCTCCGTCGAAGGCTGCTTCTCCTTACCCGTCCGCCCGCCGTTCCAATCCGGCCATGTGTGAGGCCTGTGTCCACGGGTACCTGGGTGGTCCGACCACCACCCCGGGCATTGTGAGGAGAGGACGTCATGACCACACCCCCGACGCAACAGGATCCGCGGTCCAAGCACACTGATCAGGAGTTCCCGTCACAGCAGCAGGAACAACCCGGGCTGACCGAGGACACCCAGCCCGAACCGGACCATGGCGAGACGACCTACCCGGTGGGCAACCGCCTCGAGGGCAAACGTGTCCTGATCACCGGAGGCGATTCCGGCATCGGCAGGGCCGTGGCGATCGCCTTCGCTCGCGAAGGTGCCGACACAGCACTGTCGTACCTGCCCGAGGAACAGTCCGATGCCCAGCAGACGATCGAGTTGGTCCAGCTCGCCGGACGCCGTGCCGTGCCGCTCCCCGGTGACATCCGCGACGAGGCGCACTGCGTGAAGATGGTCGGCACGGCCGTCGAGCAACTCGGTGGGCTCGACGTGCTGGTCCTGAATGCGGCCTACCAGAAGAACCGTCCCACTTTCGAGGAACTCACCACCGAGGAGTTCATGCGGGTGTTCACGACCAACCTGTTCGCGCCGATCTGGATCGGTCAGACCGCTGTACCTCATCTGGCGCCGGGGTCCTCCATCATCGTGACCACATCGATCCAGGCCTTCCAGCCCTCCCCCGACCTGATCGACTACGCGATGACCAAGGCAGCGCTCGTCGCCTTCGTGAAGGCGCTCGCCCAAGAGCTGGGCAGTCGGGGAATCCGGGTGAACGGCGTCGCTCCGGGCCCGATCTGGACACCTCTGATCCCGGCGACCGGCTGGTCGAGCAAGCTCACCTCGTTCGGTCAGGACACGCCGCTGGGTCGGGCCGGCCAACCGGCCGAGGTGGCTGGCGCGTACGTCTACCTCGCCTCCGAAGCGGCGAGCTACGTCTCCGGAGCGATCCTGCCGGTCACCGGCGGCAAGGGTCTGTGAGGCCGCCATGCGGGCGCTGACCTGGCACGGCCGCCGCGATGTGCGGATCGAGAAGGTCGCCGATCCCACGATCGTCGACGACGGTGATGCCATCATCGAGGTGACCTCCACCGCCATCTGTGGCTCCGATCTCCACCTGTACGAGGTTCTGGGGCCGTTCCTGCGCGCGGGAGACATCCTGGGCCACGAAGCCATGGGCACGGTGGTGGAGACCGGACGCGGAGTGCGAAAGTTGCGGCGGGGTGACCGGGTCGTGGTGCCCTTCACGATCGCCTGCGGCGACTGCTTCTTCTGCCGGACGGGCCTGCAGTCGCAGTGCGAGACCACCCAGGTTCGCGAGCACGGCACCGGCGCCAGCCTCTTCGGCTACACCGAGCTGTACGGTTCGGTGCCCGGCGGGCAGGCCGAGTTCGTCCGGGTCCCGTACGCCGACCACGGGCCGATCACCGTTGGATCAGCTCTTCCGGACGACCGATACCTCTTCCTGTCCGACATTCTTCCCACGGCATGGCAGGCGGTCGCCTATGCCGACCCGCCGCGCGGTGGCAGCATCACGGTGGTCGGGCTCGGCCCGGTCGGCCAGTTCTGTGTCCGGATCGCCACCCTCCACGGGTACACCGTGCATGGTGTGGACCCCGTCCCCGAGCGGCGTGATCTGGCCGCTCGGTACGGCGCCCTCGTGCACGAGCCCGGGCCAGACCTGGCGAACGAGATCCAGGAGGCCACCGAGGGACGAGGCACCGACGCGGCCATCGACGCAGTCGGCATGGAGGCCAGTGGGTCACCCGCCAAGGTCGCGCAGCGAGTTGCTGCCGCCCTTCCCGCGGCGGTGGCGAAGCCGGCCTTCCTCCGCCTTGGCGTCGACTCCGCCGCCGGGCTGCGGACGGCGTTGGCGGCCGTCCGGCGAGGGGGCACCGTGTCCATCGTCGGCGTGTACGGCGGTGAGGTCGATCCCCTCCCGTTGCGCGAGATGTTCGACCGACAACTGCAGCTGCGGATGGGCCAGTGCAACGTCCGCCGATGGATCACCGACCTGCTTCCCCTGGTGGAGCGGGAGGACGATCCGCTCGGCACCGCAGACCTGGTGTCCCACCATCTGCCCCTGGCCGACGGCCCGCGCGGTTACGAACTCTTCCAGCGCAAGGAGGACAGCTGCGTCAAAGTGGTCCTACGTCCCCAGAGCGGCGGCTGAAAGATCTGAAAAGGTCCGCTCAGGGTTGCCAAGACGAGCGAGTCGTGGTTGATTCGTGGGATACGAGTGGTTGAGCACACAGCCAACTCTTCGTTCGTGAAGAAAAGGCAGATCATGTCTGCGATCACTTCCGAGCACCTGTCCCCCCTCCGCAACGACGACGAGTTGACGCACGACGATCGTGACGCCATGGTCGTCGACCACCTCTCACTCGCCGACTCCTTGGCGCGCCGCTACGTCGGACGCGGCGAAGAACTCGATGACCTGGTCCAGGTCGCCCGCATGGGCCTGGTCCACGCCGCCCAGCGTTACGACCCCGGTCGCGGCGACTTCACTGCCTTCGCCGTCCCCACGATGACCGGCGAGCTGAAAAGGCACTTCCGCGACCACGGCTGGCTCGTCCGCCCGACACGCCGGACCCAGGAGCTGCAGAGCAGGATCGAGGCGACCTGGTCCAGCTTGAGCCAACAACTTGGCCGTGACCCCGGTGTGGCCGAGGTGGCCGATGATCTTGCCGAATCACGGTCAGTGGTGTCGACAGCACTGGCCGCCCGAGGTGGCTATCGCGGTGTCTCACTCGACAGCACCGGTGCTTCCGACGACGGCGCACAGCCGCTTGCTGACCGGCTCGGTGCTGAGGATCCCGGATTCGACCGCGTGGCCACGCATGTCGTTCTCGAGCAGGCCTGCCGCGAGCTGTCCGGCGAAGACCGATCCCTGCTGTACAAGCGTTTCGTCGAGGAACGCAGCCAGAGCGACATCGCGGCAGAGCTCGGCACCAATCAGATGGCGATCTCGCGCAGGCTGGCCGCCATCCTCAGCCATCTCCGCGAGGTCGTCAACGGCACGCCCCGGGCGCAGGCGGCTTGAGGAGGCGACATGGCAAGCACCAACGGACTACCCGACAGCACGCTGCGCCTGGCCAGGCTCGGGCAGCGATTCATCTCGGCCGAGTGCGACCGCCTCGGCACCGATCACTTCCGCACCCGCCTGGCCCTGCAACCGGTCCACTGTCTACGCGGACCCGACGCCGTACGACTGGCGTATCCCGGTGAGCGAGTGACCAGGGTTGGCGGCCCACCGATGTCGACCGTCACACTGCTGCAGGATCGCGGTAGCGTCCAGACCCTCGACGGACCGGAACACCGGCAGCGCAAGCAGATGTTCATCGACCTGCTGAGCGGCGGCAGCGCCCGTCGTCTCGCCGACTGCTTCATCGAGGTGTGGCAGGCCCATGAGCCATCATGGCCGCGGGATGAACGGTTCCTGTTCAGCGAGGCCATGAGCCAGGTGCTGACCGAGACGGCGCTGCGTTGGGCTGGCATCGATCGCCCGGGCCACCAGGCTCGGCGCTGGAGTTCCACGCTGGTGGCCATGATCGACAACGCGGGCCGACTGGGCCCGCCGAACTGGGCTGCCCGGATACGGCGTGGCTGGATGGAGGCCTGGGCACGGAACCAGGTACGACGAGCCCGACTCCGCCCGGTTGATGACAGCCCACTCAGCCGCATCGCGCACCACCGGGATCTCGTCCGGAGGCTCCTTCCGCTGGACGTCGCCGCCGTCGAACTGCTCAACCTGCTCCGTCCCATCGTGGCCATCGGTCACTTCGTCGGCTTCGCCCTGATCGCGCTGTACCACCACCCCGAGCATCGCTCCGCCCTGGCCGCCGGCGATCCGGCCGCCACCGCAGCCTTCGTCTCCGAGGTTCGCCGTACGGCGCCCTTCTTCCCGATGATCGGTGTCCGTGCCAAGGTCCCGTTCACCTGGCAGGGCGAGCGGTTCGAGGCCGGCGACCGCATCCTGGTGGACCTGTACGGAACCAACCATGACCCGGCGCACTGGCCCGATCCCGACGACTTCAGGTGCGAGCGGTTCCACACCCCGGGAGGCGATGCCGACGCCTTCGTTCCCCAAGGTGGTGGCCCGATGCTTCCCGGCCACAGGTGCCCCGGGGAGGACGTCACCGTGATGATCATGGGCCGTGCCCTGGAGCGCCTGGTACGGCTCGACCACATCCTGGTGCGGCCGCACCAGGTCGATCTGCGCCGAGCTCCGGGACTGCCGCGTGGTGGCATCGTGCTGACACTCGGGTCCGGGCCCACGGCGCCGGTCACGCTGTTCGAGGATCGTGCGGGTTTTGCCCACGACAGCACGGGTACCTGAGGTCTGACAGCCCACCCGCGCGAGAGGAAACTGGCCATGGGTACCGCACAGCAGGATCTCCAGCAAGCCAGGGCGTTGCCCGAAGGCGATGCGATCCGCATTCTGCTCACCCAGCACGCACACATTCGCGAGCTGCTCGACGAGGTTCGTCGCTCCTCGGGGGAGGAGCGACGACAGGCCTTCGAGGAACTGCGAGGATTTCTTGTGGTGCACGAAACCGCCGAGGAGATGGTGCTCCGCCCGGTCACGGCGAAAGTCGTCTCCCAGGATGTTGCGGACCGCCGCAACCATGAGGAACAGCAGGCCAACGAGATGCTGGCCGCACTGGAGGATCTCGACCCTGACGGGCCGGACTTCGAGGAGCAGTTCTCCCAGTTCGCCTCCGACGTCGGCCAGCACGCCGAGCAGGAGGAGTCCGAGGAGTTCCCCGGCATCCTGACCGGCTGTGACGTAGCGGCTCGGCGTTCCCTGGGCCGGCGGCTGGAGGCGGCCGAGCGGGTGGCCCCCACGCGTCCTCACCCGAGCGCGGCCGGCTCGACGGTCAAGCAATGGACCGTCGGACCCTTCGCGGCCCTCGTGGACCGGACGCGGGACGCCCTCGAGCACGCCGGTCGCGACTGAGGCACGCCAATGCCGTCCGGCCCAGATGAACGGTGGCGCACCGTCACCGACGCCTCCGTGGTCGCCGACGCCTTGACGGCCGCGGAGACGTCGGGCAACTTCCTGTGGATCCTTCTCGACAACCCGGATGACGACGCCATCGCCCATGTCAGCGAACTGCTCGGTCTCCATCCGGTGGCCGTCGTTGACCTGCGGGACCGCCACGAAGCTCCCCGGCTGCAACTTCTGCCTGAACAGCTCTACGTGACCATGTGGGACCTGCCCGAGGACGGACATGCCACCGACCGCCTCGTCACGGTCACCCTCGTGGCCTCGGACCGCTGGCTGCTGACGGTGCTGCGCGGACCTGCTGACGGCGACCGCCTCGAAGCGGCTCTGGCCGATCCGACGCCGCCCGCTCGCACGCCGGTCGACGCAGCACTGGCCCTGGTCACCGACGTCGCCCGGCGCTGTGCGATCGCGGCAACCCAGATCGAGGACGACCTCGAGCGACTGGAGGGAGATGTCTTCGATCCATCCATCACCGAAGACGTCCGTTCGGTCTACGACGTCCGCAGATCGATCGGGAGGATCGACCGGGCGGTGTCCGGGCTGGCTGCCGCTTTCGAGGCGGCCGAGGGCGATCTGGCCAGCCTCGCCGAGCGCGACCCGGATCGTGGTCCGTACCTGCGTCATCTTGTCGACCATGTCGCGGGCGCGACCGGGGTGACCGAGGATCAGGCAAAAGCCCTCGACGCCGTGGTGTCGAGTCACGAGAGCAACGTCTCGATGCAGCAGAACCGCGACATGCGGACGATTTCCGCCTTTGCCGCTCTGCTGGCGATCCCGACGGTGATCGCTGGGCTGTACGGGATGAACTTCCCCAACCTGCCCCTGCTGCAGGCCGACGTCGGCTGGGTCGTCGTCGGCGGCGTGATCATCGTGCTGGACGTGATCGCCTACGTCGTGTTCAAGCGCCGACATTGGGTGTGAAGCCCGCGCGGCCCGGTCACCCGCAGCGCAACCACCTCAGTCCGACTTGACGGCCTTCTCGAGGTCGGCCTTCGACATGTCGGCCCGTCCTTCGACGCCGAGGTTGGCGGCACGCTGCAACAGTTCGTCACGGGTCGCCCGCCCCGGCTGGTCGCCCAGATGGTCGGCACGAGCGCGGGCGAAGTTCACGGCCAGCTCGGCCCGGCGCGACTCGTCCAGCTTCTCACGCATGCCGGGCAGGACGTTCGACTCCTCCTCGCCGACGTGGTGCGTCACTGCCTTGATCAGTTCGGAGAGTTTCGCGTCGAACTCTGCTGTGGTGGGGTCGAGGGCCTGGAGTTCGCCGAGCAGGGCATCGGCTTCCTCATGCTCCTGCTGGCTGTGGGAGACCTCATCGACTTCCCCCGCCTCCTGGCGCGCCACCGGATAGACCTCGGCCTCCTCGGCTCGGCTGTGGGCGATCAGCAGTGAGGCCATCTCCGGCACCAGCAGTGCTCGCTGCTCAGGATGTTCCTGCAGGGCGGCAAAGAGGCGTTCCACCTCGCGGTGATCGGCCATGATCAGGTCCACGACATCAGGCATGCTCATCGGAGTCTCCATCCTCGGGCGCGGGTCGCCACGTGCCCGGTCTGGTACCCCGCGCACCGGTCAACCAAACGCTGGGTCGACATCGCTCCGGACGTGCTCGGATCGGGTGGTCAGCTGGCGCGCCGGCGGGAGGCGGTCGTCTTCCTGGCTTCGGTCTTCTTTGCGGACGCCTTCTTTGCGGACGTCTTCTTGGCGCTCGACTTCTTCGCGCTCGACTTCTTCGCGGCCGTCTTCTTGGCGGCCGTCTTCTTGGCGGCCGTCTTCTTGGCGGCCGTCTTCTTCGGTGTCCCACCACCGTTCTGATGCTGCCGTGCCCGTTCGACGCTCTGGCGCAACGCATCCATCAGATCGACCACATCGGCACCGCCGGTGTCCGATGCCTCGCCGAAGGTGGCGGCGGTGTCGATGTCGTCGCCGTGTTCCAGCTTGGCCTCCACGAGTTGCTCGAGCTGCTCGGCATAGTCATCGGTGAACTTCTCCGGGGTGAAATCGCCGCTGAGGGATTCAACGAGCCGAGCAGCCATCGTCACCTCGGTCTCGGAGACACGGGCATCGGTGTCGAGGTCGAACTCAGGCTCTCGCACCTCGTCGTTCCACAGCAGCCTTTGCAGGGTGAGCACATCATCGCGAACCCGGAGTGCACCCAACCGCGTCCGCTGTCGCAAGGTGAACCGAGCGATCGCGGTCTGGTCGGTGTCAACGAGCGCCTGCCGCAGCAGTGCGTAGGCCTTCTTGGCAGTTGCCTCCGGCGCGAGGTAATAGCTGCGTTCCAGCATGATGGGGTCGACCTGGTCGGTGGGGACGAACTGCAGGACGTCGATCTCCCGGCTCGACTCCTCCGGGAGGCTGCTGAGGTCGTCGTCGGTGAGCACCACGGTGCGATCACCCTGTTCGAAGGCTCGGTCGATGTGCTCGTAGGCGACCTTGCGGCCGCACACCTCACAGCGCCGCTCGTACCGGATGCGACCACCGTCGGCGTCGTGGACCTGGTGCAGTTCGAGGTCGTGATCCTCGGTGGCGCTGTAGAGCCGCACCGGAACGTTCACGAGTCCGAAGGCCACGCTGCCCTTCCAGATCGCCCTCATGTCGACCTCCTTCGCATCACGCCACTGTCGGCCCCTGTCCCTGGGACGGTACTGCGGTGCAGGATGGGGTGATGGCCACCTCAACCGCATCACAGACCGTCTCGGTCGATGGGCGACGGCTGAAACTCTCCAACCTGGACAAGGTGCTCTACCCCGAAACCGGCACCACCAAACGTGACGTGATCACCTATCTCACCGCTGTCGCGCGTCCGCTGATCACCCATGCCTCGGGCCGGGCGGTCACCCGCAAACGATGGGTCGACGGCGTTGGTACGGTCGAACATCCCGGAAAGGTGTTCTTCACCAAGGATCTCGAGACATCCGCCCCGTCATGGATCGCCCGGCACGAGCTGCAGCACAGCGATCATGTCAACACCTATCCCCTGGCCAACGATGTGGCGACGCTGGTCTGGTTCGGCCAGGTCGCCGCACTGGAGCTTCACGTCCCGCAGTGGCGATTCGGCCCGCGCGGGGGCATCAGCCGACCCGATCGACTGGTGCTCGACCTGGACCCGGGCCCGGGTGTCGGCCTGATCGAGTGTGCCGAGGTTGCTCGCCTGTGCCGGCAGATCCTCGGCGACGTCGGGCTGGACACGGTCCCGGTGACCAGTGGCAGCAAGGGAATCCACCTCTACGCCAAACTCGACGGCAACCAGACCTCCGCCCAGGCGTCTGCCCTGGCGCGAGAACTCGCACGCTCCCTGGAAGCCGACCATCCCGACCTGGTGATCAGTTCCATGCGACGCAGCGACCGCACCGGAAAGGTGTTCCTCGACTGGAGCCAGAACAACGTCAACAAGACCACCATCGCGCCGTACTCCTTGCGCGGCCGCAGCACCCCCACCGTGGCGGCCCCGCGCACCTGGGCCGAACTGGACGATCCCCAACTGGGACAACTCGACCATCTGGACGTGGCCCAGCGGGTTGCGGACGGGTTGGAGCCCTTGGCACCGCTGGCTCCCGACGACGCTGTCCCCGCGCCTGCGCCCGACACCGTCGCCGAGGTCACGGACAGGTTGACCGTCTATCGCAGAAAGCGGGATCCGGACAGGACCCCGGAACCCGTACCCGCCGGTCCTGCCTCCGAGACCAACGGCCACACCTTCGTGATCCAGGAACACCACGCCCGGAGCCTCCATTGGGACTTCCGCCTGGAGCACGACGGTGTGCTCGTCTCCTGGGCCGTGCCGAAAGGCCCGCCGACCGACCCGCGCCACAACCGGCTCGCCGTCCAGACCGAGGATCATCCCTTGGAGTACGGAACCTTCGAAGGCTCCATCCCACAAGGCGAGTACGGCGGTGGCCGGGTGACGATCTGGGATGCCGGCACCTACCAACTCGAGAAGTGGGTCGACGATCGTGAGGTGATCGTCACGCTGCACGGGCGTCCGGACGGTGGGCTCGCAGGGCCGGCAAGGTTTGCGCTGATCCACACCGGTAGCGGCGGGAACCGCCATTGGCTCATGCATCGCATGCAGGACAGCGGTGGAACGGACAACGGTGCAACGAACAGCGGTGCAGCGGAGGAACCGCGCGGTCACTACTCCCCCATGCTCGCCACACTCGGCAGGCCCGACGACATCGATGAGGAGGGCAGGTGGGCCTTCGAGATGAAGTGGGACGGACTCAGAGCACTCGCACACGTCGGGGCGTCCGGAGTCAGAATGGTCAGCCGCAACGGCAACGACATCACGTCGGCTTACCCGGAGCTCTCGGCACTGCGGCAAGCCATCGCTGGCGGATCCGCGGTCCTTGACGGAGAGATCGTCGCTCTCCGGCAAGGACGGCCGGACTTCGCCACGCTGCAACAGCGGATGAAGCTGAGCCGCCCCGAGGAGGTGGAGCGGGCTCGGGTCACCACGCCGGTCGAGTTCCTGCTCTTCGACATCCTGGAACGGAACGGACGGTCCCTGCTCGATGCCGGATGGGAAGAGCGCCGGGCTGTACTGGAGAAGACCGTCCGGACGTCGAGCGACGCGGGTCCGATCCAACTTCCACCCGTGTTCGACGGTGACCTCACTTCAGCCATCAGGACCAGTGCCGAACTGGATCTGGAAGGTGTGGTCGCCAAGACGCGAACCGGTCACTACGAACCGGGCCATCGCAGCCGTGAGTGGATCAAGATCAAACACCACCGCACCCAGGAAGTGATTGTCGTGGGTTGGATTCCAGGCCAGGGACGTAGGGTGAATCAGATCGGATCCCTGCTGCTGGCCGTGCCCGACGAAGGTGGGTTGCGCTATGTCGGGCGAGTGGGCACGGGGTTCAGCGAGGACGATCTCGACGAGTTCCAGCGCGTCCTGACCCGGCGCGAGCGCCGCACCAGCCCGGTCACGGACATGACGCGGTCCGACTCGCGAGGAGCACACTGGGTCACGCCCTCCCGCGTCGGTGAGGTCGAGTTCAGCGAGTGGACCCGCGCCGGCCGGCTGCGTCAGGCCTCGTGGCGTGGCTGGCGTCCCGACAAGAAACCTGAGGACGTCGTCGTCGAGGAGCGAGCACGCGACAGGCCGTGAGCCGTCGAGCCGAAGGGACGGATGCGGGTCGGGCTTTGCCACGGACACGTGTCTCGACGAGGTCGGGACACCTGGGGTGGCGTGACCGTTCACGTCGTCTGGCGGAGTCGACAGCACAGGTGGTCACGGTTCAGGAGTTCCTGGGCGCTCCGGCAGAATGATCGGCGTGACACGTACACAGCCGGTCGATGCCTACCGGCATCTCGGGCCGTTCAGCGACTGGGTCGCGGTAGCCCGGTCCCAGCGTCCGCTCTGGCCGACGGCAGAGCCCGGGCCGGCAACGCGGCACGCGGTCACGGACCTGCTCGGATTCGACCGGGACGAGCCCGCACGCGACATCAGCGTCGACGGCCAATGGCAAACCGACGGTGTCGCCGGTGAGGCGATCTCGTGGTCGACCGGGTACGGCCCCCGCACGGCAGCCTGGGTACTGAAGCCGGCCGGTGCCACCGGACGGCTACCGGGCATCGTCGCCCTGCACGACCACGGGGCCTTCAAGTTCTACGGCAAGGAGAAGATCGCCACCGGTCCGGGGCCGGTCCACCCGGTGATCCAGGCACACTGGGACCGCGCCTACGGTGGACGAGCGTTCGCCGATGCCCTCGCCCGAGAAGGGTTCGTCGTGCTGGTCCACGACACCTTCCTGTGGGGAAGCCGCCGATTCCCGTTGCAGGCCATGCCCGACGGGATCCTGAACCTCACCGAGGTGTCACGAAGCATCTGGGAACCAGCGGATCCGAATGACCCACTTGCCGTCGAGATCGCGCGCTACAACGCGGCCGCCGGTCACCACGAGCACATCGTCGAGAAGTATGCGAACCTGCTCGGAACAACGCTCGCCGGCGTCGTGGCCCACGAGGACCGGGTGGCGGTCGACTACCTCGCCTCGCGCAGCGACGTGGTCCCCGACAGCCTCGGTTGCATCGGCCTGTCGGGGGGAGGCAATCGCGCGGCCCTGCTGGCCGCCACCTGTGATCGTCTCGCCGCTGCCGTCGTGGTCGGGTTGATGTCCAGCTATGACGGTCTCCTCGACCACAATGTCGCCGACCACACCTGGATGTTGTTCCCGCACGGCTGGTCACGCCATGGCGATTGGCCCGACGTGGCCGCATCCCGAGCGCCGCTGCCGCTGCTCGTTCAGTATGACCTCGATGACGGGTTGTTCACCCAGGATGGAATGCGAGCCGCGCACGAGCGGATCGCAGCCCACTATCGCAGCGTGGGCGCGCCGGACGCGTACGTCGGTGAGTTCCATCCCGGGCCGCACAAGTTCGACCTGCCCATGCAGCGCTCGGCCTTCGGGTGGCTCGCCCAGAACCTGGCGTCGTCCGGCGACTGACCGCCACGCGAACCATTTCAGACGTGAGGGTTCCCCGGCCACGGGCCTGTGGAACTGCGCGGCCGCTCACCCCGGATGGGACGACCTGATCTCCTTCGGCTACGCGATCGAGCCCGCCCGGCCGAGCAGGGCTGCCCGCTGATCACGTACCCAATCGGTCGTGGCCGTGTCATCGGCGACACATTGGGTACCGCTCCTTGGTGAATGTCACCACGCGAATCGTCGACGCCACACCGCAGCAGGCCTGGGCGGTGCTGTCGGACGGATGGCTGTATCCGCTGTGGGTCGTGGGCGCTGCGAGGATGCGCGAGGTGGATGACAGCTGGCCCGAGCTGGGGAGCAGACTGCATCACAGTGCCGGCTCCTGGCCGTTCCTCATCGACGACACCACGACGGTGCTGGAACGTGATCCTCCACGGCGACTCGTTCTCCAGGCGCGGGGCTGGCCTGCGGGCGAGGCGCGCGTCACGATCGAGCTGGTGCCCCGGGGCGACCAGACGGAACTTCGTCTCGCCGAGGACGTCACGCACGGTCCCACCAAGCTCTTGCCCGCGCCGCTGCGTCAATGGCTCATCCGCGTCCGCAACGTGGAAGCCTTGCGACGCCTCGGCCTGGTGATGGAAGGGCGAGCCGCGTGACCGGGCCGCTGTCGCGCCGGCCGGAGTCCGGCCACGACGTGATCGTCATCGGCGCAGGGCCGAACGGCCTGGTCGCGGCCAACGCCCTGGCCGACGCCGGGTGGTCGGTCCTGGTTCTCGAGGAGCAACCGACCCCCGGCGGCTCGGTTCGTAGCGATCACGGCGTACAGCCCGACTTCGTCCATGACACCTTCAGCGCCTTCTACCCCCTGGCCGCCGCCTCGCCCACGCTCCGCTCACTCGGGCTCGAGCAGCATGGCCTCCAGTGGTGCCATGCCCCGGCGGTACTCGGCCATCCGCGCCCCGACGGAGAGTGGGCCCTGTTGCACCGAGACCGTGAGCTCACCGCCTCCCTCCTGGACGCCCAACACCCCGGCGACGGCGAAGCGTGGCTGTCGCTGTGCCGCCAGTGGGATGTCATCGGAGACCAGCTGGTGCGTGCCCTGCTGTCGCCCTTCCCGCCCATCAGGCATGGAATCGGGGCTCTGCTCCGCCTGCCGCGGGCCGGAGGTCTGGGATTACTGAAGACACTGCTGATGCCCGTCGACGCCCAGGCGCGTCGGTTCGGTGGGGACGCTCCCGGGCTGCTGCTGGCAGGCAACGCAGGACACGCCGACATCCCACTCGATGCGCCGGGATCGGGCTTGATGGCCATGGTGCTGGCCATGCTCGGCCAGACCGTCGGATTTCCCGTACCCCGCGGCGGGGCCAGCGAGCTGAGTGCCGCTCTGGCGCGACGCCTGTCGTCCTTGGGTGGAGAAGTCATCTGCGGCTGTCGCGTCACGGGCATCCAGGTGGAGCACGGACGCGCCACCGCCGTTGTCACCGCCGACCACCGCCGCCATCCGGCCCGCCGCGCCGTCGTGGCGGACGTGATGGCCCCAGCGCTGTACCAGCAGCTGCTGCCTGCCGAGGCCGTGCCCCGCCGAGTGAGCGAGGCCGTCTCCGGCTTCGAGCTCGATCCCGGAACGGTGAAGGTCGACTGGGCCCTGTCCGGGCCGGTGCCGTGGTCGCAGGCTCCTCCCCATGCACCGGGGACGCTCCACATCGCCGATTCCCTGGACGACATCCGTACGGCCACGGCTCAGGTCCGCGCCCGCACCATCCCGCACCAGCCCTTCCTGTTGGCAGGACAGATGACCACCACCGACGCGACCCGATCGCCTGCCGGCACCGAATCGATGTGGGCCTACGCCCATGTGCCGCAACCCGACGGCAGCCCGGTCGAGGATGCCGGCGTCGACCGCGGGATGGCCGAGATCCAAGGGAGGTGGGACGAACGCGACCGGGAGCGGTACGCCGATCGGATGCAGCAGCGGATCGAGCGGCTGGCCCCCGGGTTCGGTGACCGGGTCATCGCCCGGCGTGTGCTGGGGCCTCGTGAACTGCAACAGCGCAACGCCAATTTGGTCGGCGGTGCGATCAACGGCGGTACCGCGCAACTGCACCAGCAACTGATCTTTCGCCCGATCCCGGGGCTGGGGCGCGCCAGCACGTGCGTCGCCGGGGTCTACCTTGCCTCCGCCTCGGCGCATCCCGGCGGCGGCGTCCATGGTGCCTGCGGCATGAACGCCGCACGAGCCGTGCTGGCGGCGTCACGTCTGGGCCGGCTCCCCCGCATCCCGACCTGAGGTCGTCCCGGTCAGCGGCGGCGTCAGGGAGCGGTCAGTGTGGCTGGCGGGCTGACCAGCGCGCCGGGAGTGCGGCCAGCCCGTAGATGACTCGCGAGGGCAGCACCGCCAGTGCAGCTGCGGTGATCGTCGCGTCGAGCCCCACCACCCGCCGTGGCGCCGGAAACCTCTGCACCATCATCCGCGCCACGACCTCGCCGACCTGGTGCGGCGGCGCTCCCCACTCGCTGAGTCGCGAGACATGGCGCCGCGAGAAGCTCATCAGTCGCCGGTGGGGCCCGCCTCGGTCGGCCCGGGTCTCCTGCAGCCTGCCCAGTACGGCGGTCCCCCGGCGCCAGATGGGTGTGGCGACCGCTCCGGGTTCGAGGAGGAGCACTCTGACACGGCTGGGTGCCAGCTCCGCCCGCAACGCGTCGCTGAGGCCGACGAGAGCCAGCTTCGAGGCTGCGTAGGGCCCCAGGAGCGGGCCGACGATCCGGGCGTCCAGGGACCCCATCATGACGATGCGGGCCTCGCCCCACTGCTCGGCACCGGCGCGCAGGGCGGGCAACAGCGCCTGGGTCACCCTCAGCTGCCCGATCACATTGACATCCAGTTGCCGCTGAAGTTGCTCCGGTGGCACCTGTTCCAACGGGCCGGGAAGCGCGACACCTGCCACGTTCACGAGTCCGTACAAGGATCCCGCTCCCGCCAGGTCCCTGGTTGCCTGCTGGACAGCAGCCCCACTGGTCAGGTCCATGTTGACGGTGGGGACATCGAGTTCGGAGCGAAGCCGCTGGGCATCGTCGGCCGACCGAGTGACAGCACGGACGTCGAAGCCGCGCTGCAGCAGGGCAACGACGACGGCATGACCGATGCCACCCGAGGCACCCGTCACCACGATGGGGCGATCGCGTCCGGTCGCTGCCGAGAGGGCCGCACCGCGATCTCGCCCGACCATGGCTGTCAGCGCCCGGTGAACGCAGGGTGACGGGACCCCACATGGCGGGCCGCAGCCAGATGCCCACCCAGGTAACCGGCGACGGCGGCGGCACCACCGCCGGCCAGGCCCAGGATCATCCCAGCGCGATGGTGCCCTCGGCGTCGCGCGAGATAGGACGCTGCGTAACAGCCCAACGCCGCACCGTTGGCGGCCGCATGGACCACGCCCACACGTTGCTCAGGCCTGCCGATCACTGCCCACTCGGCAATGCCGGTGACAGCGGTGGGAATCGCTGCGAGAACGCCGATGCCGATCAGTCGCTGTGAGGAGGAGTGTGCGGTCTCCGGTCCCACGACGTCCAGGAGTGAGGCTGACGCCCACAGCCCCAACGGCAGGTCGGTGAGGAGCGGATGCACCGCGTGCCCCAGCCACCGTCCATGCAGGAGGTCACGGAGGCTCGGGTTGGCCACAAGCTTCTGGGCAACCTTGTTGAGCTGCCCCACGGCCGGGTCGAGCGGAGTGGCTCCTTCGACCTGCCGGACCGTTCGGACCAGCCAGGGAACTCGATGACGGGACACAACCTGCCTCCTTCAAGACGTGCGACCGCAACCCGGGAGGGCCCTCGATGGACAGGACCGGTCATGCCGGTGCCGCGAACCGGTCCCAGACCCGATGGCCGGCCAGGAGTTCGGCCAGCTGTGCCACCAGGGCTGCCGGTGGTCCGACCACCACCCCGGGCGCTGCGGCCTGGATGCCCGCAGCGGCAAGGACCGACTCGGCACCGGTACCGACCCCGAGGGCCTTGCAGTGCCTGAACATCTCCGACACCAGCTTCACCACGCGCGGATCAACCGGCTCACCTGCCGTCGAGTGGCCGGCCTTGGCGTCGGAGCTCGGGTCCGCGTCGGAGGCGGGCGTCGGTGCATCGACGAGGATCATGGTGTCGAACTCCACCGACGCTGCGGTGAGGAATGTCCGGTCGACAACGATGTCGCCGAGCTTCCCGCCCGAGGGAGCGGTCACGAACGGCACCATGCCCGTCGCTGTGATGGCCTGCCGGACTTCGGCGAGAAGCTCGACGTCGGTGCCGCCGTCGACCACGACGGCCACCTTCCGTCCGGTCACCGGCCAGGCTCGACCCACCTGTGACAGTGCGGGACTCGGCTCGACAGTGCCCGCCGGCGGGAGGGTCGGCTCCGGCGCCGGGAGTCCCAACCCCCGGGCCACCGACGCACACAGGTCCGCGTCGATGTTCGCCAGGCACTGCAGCTGTCGCATCCGGATCGCTTCCTCGTAACACTTGCTCAGCTCGAAGGTGTAGCCACGTACGAGGTGCTCCCGCTCCACCGGACTGAGCGAACGCACGAAGAGGGTGGCCTGGCTGAAGTGATCGTCGAAGCTGGCGGACAGTTCCCGCACCTTGGTGCCCTCGACACGGGTCGGCACGTCGATGAAGGCACCTGACTCGTCGTCGGCTTCGGCCGGATTGCCGCCGTCGAGGGAGTTCGGACGGTAGGGGGCGACGCCACCGTGCACGGCATGCTGGTGGAACCCGTCGCGGAACATGTCGTTGACCGGGCAATGGGCCGCATTGATCGGGATCTGGCTGAAGTTCGGCCCGCCGAGCCTGGTGAGCTGGGTGTCGATGTAGGAGAACAGCCGCACCTGGAGCAGCGGATCGTTGGTGACGTCAATGCCCGGGACGAGATGGCCCGGGTTGAACATCACCTGCTCTGTCTCGGCAAAGAAGTTGGTCGGGCGATGGGTGAGCGTCATCGTCCCGATCACCTCGACCGGGCACAGCTCTTCCGGGACGATCTTCGTCGGGTCCAGCAGGTCGATGCCCTCGAAGGTCTCGTCATCGGTGTCGGGCATCACCTGGACGCCCAGGTCCCAGGACGGGAACGCTCCCGCATCCAGTGCGTCGTAGAGGTCGCGCCGATGGAAATCGGGATCAGCTCCGGCCGTCAACTGCGCCTCCTCCCACAACTGCGAGTGGACACCCTGGGCCGGCTTCCAGTGGAACTTCACCAGTGAGCTCTCACCGGCGTCGTTGACCAGGCGAAAGGTGTGGATGCCGAAGCCTTCCATCATCCGGTACGACAGGGGTATCGCACGGTCGGACATCTGCCAGGCGACGTGGGCCTGGGCCTCGGTGTGGAGCGAGACGAAGTCCCAGAAGGTGTCGTGAGCGCTCTGTGCCTGGGGGATCTCGGTGTCCGGGTGCGGCTTGGCGGCGTGGATGATGTCGGGGAACTTGATCCCTTCCTGGATGAAGAACACCGGGATGTTGTTGCCGACCAGGTCGTAGTTGCCCTCCGTGGTGTAGAACTTGGTGGCAAAGCCCCTCGTGTCACGTACGGTGTCGGACGAGCCACGGAATCCCACCACGGTTGAGAACCTCACGAACACCGGTGTCTCGGTGTCCTTGCGGAGAAAGGCTGCCCGGCAGATCTTGGCGGCCTTCCCGTTCGCGACGAAGACACCATGGGCCCCGGTGCCACGGGCGTGGACCACACGTTCAGGGATCCGCTCATGGTCGAAGTGGGTGATCTTCTCCCGGAGATGGTGGTCCTGCAGCAGGACCGGGCCGCGCGATCCCGCCTTGAGGGCGTGATCGGTGGTACGGAGCCTGACGCCCTGGGCTGTGGTGAGGTACTCGCCCTGCTGGGCCACCGCTTCCGGCGGGGCGCCGGTGGGCGCACCCGTCGGTGTCACCGTGGCCGGCCCTTCTTGTGAGGGCTTGGGTGTGGGTGGGCCAACAGGACGCGTCGGTTCCTCGACGGCCGGGGAGGGCACGCCTGGCCCCGGTGGCGGGGTGAGCGGTGCGCTCTCCGGCGTCATGACAGACCCTTCGGGATCCACGTCCGGGCTTCCGTGGCCGTCGCTGCTCATCTGTCGCTCCCTCCCTGCCGCCTCACCGCAGAACGATGGGCGGTTCTGTGCTGAAACCGTGCCAAGCGGTTACTACCCCGCCCGGACGAGACGAATCGTGGCGGGACCGTCATGCATCAGCTGCGCCGAGTCGCTGCTCGCAGTGCCACGGCACCGCTGACGGCAACGGCACCCGCCACGATCCCGCTCAGCCAACGATGCCGTGCCAGCCAGGCCTGGGGACTTCGCTCGAGGCTCTCGTCGTCGAACCGGCCCCGGGCGCCGTGGTCGGTGTCGTCATCGACCGGTTGCCACAGGTTGCCGTCGCGTTCCGCGGGCAACGGCCCCTCCTGCTGGGCGGCCACACCGGTGAGCCCGAGGTAACGGTCCAGCAGGCCTGGTGCGATCCGGTTCGCGAGCAGGGTTCCGACCGTGCTCCCACCGACCCAGTACTCCCGTCGTCGCGGATGGGACGCCGCGTACCGAATGGTCCGGGCCACCACCTCAGGCTGGTAGACCGGCGCGACCGGACGGGGGCGTCCCACGTCACGCGTCCGGCACCAGTCGAACTGGGGTGTGTTCACGGCTGGCAACTGCACCATCGTCGTACGGACGTGGCTGCCAGCGTGCAACAACTCACATCGAACAGATTCGTTGAACCCCTGGATGGCGTGTTTGGCCCCGCAGTACGCACTCTGCAAGGGAATTCCGCGGTAGGCCAGTGCTGACCCGACCTGGACGACGACACCGTGATCGCGCGTCCTCATCCTTCGCAGCGCTGCCATGGTTCCGTGCACGGTGCCGAGATAGGTCACCTCGGTCACCCGACGGTAGTCGGCCGCATCCATCGCCGTGAAGGGCGCCAGTACGCCCGCAAAAGCGACATTGACCCACACATCGATCGGGCCGAGTTCGGCCTCCACCCGGTCGGCGGCCGCCTCCACCGCCTCAGCGTCGGCGACGTCGACCTGCAACGGCAGCGCCACACCGCCAGTGGAGCTCACCTCCTCCGCAACAGCATCCAGCCCGGCCCGACCGCGGGCCAGCAGTGCGACCCGGGCCTCGTCGGTTCCGAAACTGCGCGCCACCGCCCGCCCCACACCGCCACTGGCGCCGGTCACGACCACCGTCGGCGGTGGGTCCAACAACACCCTTCTCATGATCCTGTCTCCGCATTCGGTGCCGCGACCGGCTTCGACTCCGACGATCCTCGCTGGCGCAGGAAGATCGAGCCGCCGACGATCAGGGCAACAGCCAGGAACTCGCTCTGCCAGTTCTGGAACGACTCGAACCAGAACTGCGCCGTGGTGACGTACTCCCAGACCGTGACCGGTGCACCACCATGATTCACCTGCTCATCGCTGTAGGACTGTGCTCCTGCCACGGCGTGCCCGATGATCGACGCGGCGAACAGTGCAAAGAACAGTCCCGCCAAGGATCGCTCGTAGAGTTTCGACCACAGACCGCCCTGACGGACCGGCCACGGAGCCTCAGGATCGTTGCGGTGTGCCTCGACGTCGTCGCCCTCCCGTTCGGGCTGGTCCTGCTCCTCCGGCAGCGGACGCGACTCGGAGGAACCGCGCTGCACCAGGTAGGCGGTGAGCACGACGTACATGCCCATCTGCAGGAACTCGCTCTCCCAGTTCTCGAACACCGCCTCGAAGAAGTCGCCGGAGCCCAGGTAGCTGAGAAAGGGCACCGGTGGCTGGCCGTGGTCGGTCCGGTCGGCGTTGTGCACCTGGGCGCCGGTCAGGGCCAACCCGACCAGGAACGCGAGGAACAGACCGAGGTTCGCGAGCAGCAGGCCGTTGTCCCGCAGCCACCGCCGCACCGGTCTCACCGACCGACAGCCCGTTCGAGCTCGGCCTTGTTCATCTTCGACCGACCCTTGATGTTCTTCTGCCTGGCCTCGTTGTACAACTGGTCACGGGTCCGTCCGCCGGGCCCGCGGTGTGAGCGGTGGCCACCCCGCTCGCCCGACGACATGTCGTGGGTCGAACTACGGCTGGCGGTCTTCGACTCGCCGTGGCGGGCGCGTTCCTTGTTCACCGTACGAGCGGCGATCTCCTCAGCCTCGTCCTCGGAGCGTCCCTCATCCTGCAGGCTCTCCTTGATGTGGTCGTACTGACGCTCGCGCTTCTTGCTCCACGCCTGTTGTGGCATGTCCGCCTCCTGCGATGTCGACGATCGCGTTCACGATCGCGGGTCGGCACCCACCGACCCTCGCTCAGGGCGATACCCCGATGACCCAACGCCAAACGGTGGTCAACCCGGCAGGCGACGTGTCCGGACCATCTCGCGGGCGACGTCGCGAAGCTTGCGATTCTGCTCCTGGGACAGCCTCCGCAGCAGTGCGAAGGCCTGGGCGTCGGTCATGGCGAAGCGCTCCATCAAGATCCCCTGGGCCTGGCCGATCAGTTTCCGGCCGTCCAGTGCCACCTGAAGATACGCATCCCGGTCAGCGGCTTGCAGGGCGAGCGCCGCATGCCTGGCGAAGATGTGGGCGAAGGAGATGTCCTCCTCGCTGAACTGTCGGTGCTGCGAGCTGAAGATGCTGAGCACCCCTACCCGCCTCCCGTCCTCGAGCAACTCGACCGCCAGCAGGTTGCGCACCCCGTGCTGCACCGCCTCGGCGGCCCACTCCGGCCAGCGTTGGTCCCATCGCAGGTCCACCACCAGGGCCTGCCGCCGCCAGCGGGCATCCCGGTAGGGGCCGCGGGATCGCAGACGAGCCACCAGAGCTGGAATCTCGGAGGTGGCGGCGATGGTCTCCACTGCTCGCTTCGACCGCAGCAGAGCCAGGCCGACATGGTCGACCTCGATCTCAGCTGCGGCAAGGGCGACCACCTGCTCGGCGGTTTCCTCCACCCCGTCGGCCGCAAAGATCTCCTCAGCCAGTCGGGCGAATTCGACAGGCTGGAGTCTCTCGTCGTCCACCACCATGGGAGCGCACCCTTCATGAGCGTGATCCCCCGACGTGGCGATCCTACTTCCATGACCCCGGACTCGCACAGCGCAGGGGTGTTTGCAGACCGGCGACTCGGGTACAGGGGCGACAGAGACGAGGAACGGCAACGAAGGAGATGCTCATGACTCTGGCACAGGACGTGATGACGCCCGGCACCGAGTGCGTCTCGGCGGACGAGACCTTGGTCGCGGCCGCCCAAAGGATGCGTGACCTGGACATCGGCTGCCTACCCATCTGCGGGGCCGACAACAAACTGGCAGGCATGCTCACTGACAGGGACATCGTGGTGTCGTGCGTCGCCGACGGCGGCGATCCGCGATCCGTCCGGGCCGGCGAGCTCGCCCACGGTACGCCGGTCACCGTGCAGGCCGATGCCGACATCGAGGACGTGCTGCAGGTGATGGCCGAGCACCGGATTCGTCGCGTCCCGGTGATCGAGGATCACGAACTGGTGGGCATCATCGCGCAGGCCGATGTTGCACGGCAGCTCACCGCGCAGAGCTCGGGGCACGTGGTCGCGGACATCTCGAGGGCCTGACACCGGTCCACCGGACGCAAGAGGCCCACCGGACACAAGAGGCCCACCGGACGCAAGAAGGGACGAGAAGCATCATGCCTTTCGTCCCATTCAAATGTATAGCAGGAGGGGGGCCTTGCCGCAAGGCCCCCTTGATGGCGCAGAATGCTCGCTCCACAAGGGATCTCTCACCGGAGTTGCTGCATGCCCACTGCCACCACGCCGCCGACTTTCGACCTCGTCCACCTCTTCGACCTGCCCGAGCATCTGGCCGCCAAGGCCGACCCGGCACTCGTGGCCGACGACCGCGAACACTTCGCCCGGATCGCGGAGAGTCTCACCCGCCAGGTCACCTCCTTGCAGGACGCCCTTGACGAACTCCGCCGGGCACCCGCCGGCAAGGGCACCCGTGCCCTGGATCGCGACCTCGAGATCCATCACGTGACGGCCCGGCTGCGCACCCTGCGCCGGTACGGCCTTGATCTCTGCCTCGGCCGGATGGTGTCGGCCGACGGCAGTCCGACCGTGTACATCGGGCGGCTCGGTCTGGTCGACGAGAACGGCGAACCACTGCTCGTCGACTGGCGCACCCCGGCCGCCGAGCCCTACTTTGCCGCGACGCGCAGCAATCCACTCGGGCTGGCCAGTCGACGTCGCTATCGCTGGACCGACGGTCGCATCACCGACTACTGGGACGAGACCGTCGCCGGGGTGACCGGTTCCGACGGGGGGCTCACGGCCTCCCTCGACGACGAGTCAGCCTTCATCGCAAGCCTCGGCGGCAGCCGCTCGGAAACGATGCGGGACGTGCTCGGCACCATCCAGGCCGACCAGGATGCCATCATCCGAGCCGGCTCCTCCGGCGCGCTGGTGGTGGACGGCGGGCCGGGGACGGGCAAGACGGTCGTGGCCCTGCACCGAGCTGCTTTCCTGCTGTACAACGATCCTCGACTGAACACCCGGCGCGGCGGAGTCCTGGTGGTCGGCCCCAGCCATCCCTATCTCGACTACGTCGCCGACGTCCTGCCCAGCCTCGGCGAGGACGGGGTGCAGACCTGCACCGTGCGGGACCTGGTCGCGGAGGGACGTGGCGCCGTCGCCGAAGCCGATGTGCGGACCGCTCGGCTCAAGGCCGATGTCCGCATGGTTGCAGCGATCGAACCGGCGATTCGGTTGTACGAGGAGCCTCCCGCCGAGCGCATGCTGATCGAGACCCAGTGGGCCGATGTCCCGCTGCTGGCCCGCGACTGGATCGACGCCTTTGCTGCGGCCGAGGTCGGAGTACCGCACAACGAGGCCAGGGACCAGGTGTGGGAGGCACTCGTGGAGATCCTCGAGGCCCGGTTCGCCGATGAGGGCGGCTTCGACGAGGGTGCCACTCCCGAACAGTTGCGACGCTCGCTGGTCCAGAACGAAGGGCTCACCCGGACCTTCAGCCGCGCCTGGCCGGTGATCGACCCGGCCGAACTGGTCAGTGACCTCTGGGCGGTGCCGGCCTACCTGCGGCGGTGCGCGCCGTGGCTGTCCGACGAGGAGGTACGACTCCTGCAGCGAGCTGAGGACCAGCCCTGGACCTTCGCCGACCTGCCCCTGCTCGATGCCGCACGGGCGCGGATCGGCGATCCCGAAGCCGTACGGCAGCGTCGTCGTCAGGAGTCGGCCCTGGCCGAGCAGCGCGCCACCATGAATCGGGTGGTCGATGACCTGCTCGAGTCGAAGGACTACGACGACGGTGAAGGAACGATCGATGTGCTTCACCAGCAGCAGGTCCGCGACGCGCTCGTCGACACCGATGTGGTGACGGTCGGTTCACCCGACGAGCTCGCCGGGCCGTTCGCCCACGTGGTCGTCGACGAGGCCCAGGAACTGACCGACGCGGAGTGGCAGATGGTGCTGCGGCGTTGTCCTTCCCGCAGCGTCACCGTGGTGGGCGATCGTGCCCAGGCCCGGCACGGGTTCGTCGAATCCTGGTCCGAGCGACTCGAGCGGGTGGGGTTGGGTGGCGGCACCGTTGCCGAGATGAGCCTGACGATCAACTATCGGACCCCTGAGGAGGTGATGGCCGAGGCGGCGCCGGTGATCCGGGCAGCGCTGCCCGACGCCAATGTCCCCACCTCCGTACGGACCTCGGGCATCCCGGTCCGCCATGGGCGGCACGATGAGCTCGACCGGATCCTCGCCAGCTGGGAGTCGGCGCGCCCTGACGGGATCGCCTGCGTGATGGGCGATCCCGGGTTCCGGGCGCGCCCGCGGGTCCGCTCGCTCACTCCGGAGACGGCGAAGGGCCTCGAGTTCGATCTCGTGGTGCTGGTCGCTCCGCAGACGTGGGGTGACGGCGTCACCGGTGCCGTGGACCGTTACGTCGCCATGACCCGCACCACCCAGGAACTGGTGGTTCTTGACGTGGCGCCTTGACAGCGGCGGGGCCGGGGCGAACGATCAGATCGGGAGTCGCACTCCCGGCAGAGCACCGGAGCCAACGGGAGGTCGCATGTCCACCGTCACCGCAGGAACCTCCATGGCGTCCCGTCGTCGGGCGGCCATCGGCGCGTCGGTCGGCACCCTGATCGAGTACTACGACTACTACCTGTACGGGTTGGCTGCCGCCACGGTGTTCCCGAAGGTGTTCTTCCCCGAGGGGGATCCGACGGTGGCGTCGCTGTCCTCGTTCGCCACCTTTGCCGTCGGGTTCCTGCTGCGTCCTCTCGGTGGCATCGTCTTCGGCCACATCGGCGACCGCCTGGGTCGCAAGACGGCGCTGATGATCACCGTCATCGGTATGGGGTTGGCGACCACGGCGATCGGCGTCATCCCTCCGGCGGGAAGCATCGGGCTCGCGGCGCCGCTGCTCCTCATCCTGTGCCGGATGGCCCAGGGTCTCTTCGTGGGTGGCGAGATGGGTGGCGCCGCGACCCTGATCGTGGAGCACGCCACCCCGGGGCGCCGCGGCTTCTACGGTTCGCTGTTGATCATCGGTGCCGGCCTGGCCAACGTCCTCACAGCCGGGCTGATGGCCGGCCTCGCGCAGAACCAGGAATGGTTCCTGGCGTGGGGATGGCGCCTGCCGTTCCTGTTCTCCGCCGTGTTGGTGATCGTGGCCGTGGTGATGCGGACCAGGCTCGAGGAGTCCGAGGAGTTCCGCCAGGTCAAGGAGAAGCAGGCGAACAGCGTCCTGCCGGTCCGCCGGAAGTTCCCGTTGTGGGAGGCGGTGAAACGCCCCAAGAACGTCATCATGGGCATCCTGATGGGACTGGTGCACAGCATCGCCGGCTACGTGGTGCTGACATTCGGCCTCGCACTCGTGGTGGCCGAAGGTGTCCCGGCCCAGGTCGGATTCATCGGAACGTTCATCGTCGGACTGCTGCAGATCGTGATGGCGCCGACCTGGGGGCACCTGTCGGACAAGATCGGGCGGCGCAACCTCTACATCGGGGCCGCCGCATTCTTCGCCGTCATCATCTATCCGGTACTGATGCTGTACCAGACCAAGGAGCCTGGGCTGATCTGGCTCGGCATGGTGCTCGGCTTCGTCATCCCCGGTGTCGCCATGCAGGCCACCTTCCAGACCATGCTCACCGAGATGTTCGACGTGGAGGCCCGTACCACCGGAGTCGGGCTGGGCTACCAGCTGTCGAACACCCTCGGCGGCGGCTTCGCCCCGCTCATCTGCGTCGCGGTCGTCGCCGCTGCCGGCGGCGCGGTCTGGCCGGTCGCGATCTATGTGGCGGTGATCGCTGCCGTCGGCATCGTGGCGACCCTGTTCGCATCGATGCGGCCCGATGCACGAACCGAAACTCCTGTCACGACAGGGAATCAGCCGGGCACGGATCCGGAGATGCTCAACGCCGACTCACTGCGTTGATCCCGGTACCCGCACCGGTCTGCTGCGCGTGGAAGGGCGCCACGGTGGCGACCACGTCCTCGACCTGTCCCCAGAGGCGCGGTGAGGTCAGCCGGAAGTGGCCTCCGCCCAGCACCACGAAGAGCTCGTTGCCGACGACCTCGACCGTGGCGCCACCGCTGATCGCCAGGGCCTTCTCGACGAGCCCGTCGGACAGCAGCCGCTGCAACAGCGGGAACTCGGGTTTCCTGCTCCACAAGCAACATCCGGCAGCGATCGGTACGGGATCCACATCGCGCAACCGACGGGGCCGGCCGTGCTCCTGCCGCGACACCCAGCTCGGCGGGTACGACTCACGCAGCGGCACGATCAGGTAGCCGGCGTCGTAGCCCGTCGCCTCCCCGGGGCCCTCGAAGACCTCCTCGTAGTTGCCGATGACGAAGCCGTACGGACCGGGCACGGTGATGCGATCGAGATGCTGACGTTGCGCGGGTGCACTGTGGAAGACCGCCGCGGCCGGACGGGGGATGGCAGGTCTCGGCTGCAGGTCCAGCCCGTTGGCCCGGGCGAACCGGGTGAGTCGGTACCGCGTCCTGGTGCCGAGCCACCAGTCCATACCGCGCTGCCACCAGCGCTCCGCGACCAGATCGGCACCGTGCTCGCCAGCGGCAGCCTCCGCCCGAAATCGACGCCAGTCGGCCCCGGCAGGACGCCGGGTCAGCGCTGAGGTGTCGAACCGTCGGGTCATGGGCCGATGCTGCCACACAGGCAGCTCCTGGAGGGATGATGGGAGGGTGACCGGCTATCTCGCGGCCCGCGGCCCTCGCACCGGGGTGACCTTGTGGCGGGTGCAGGCAGCTGCAACGGCGTTCCCCGTCGTGCCCGACGGCGTGATGGACCTGGTGTGGTCCCAGGACCGCCTGATCGTTGCCGGTCCGGACACCCGGTCCGTGACAGTCATGTCCCAGCCCGGCGAGGTGAGCTGGGGGCTGCAGTTCGCGCCCGGTGTCGCCCACGCGCTGTTGGGACTCCCGGCCGACGAGCTGACCGACCGCCGTGTCGAGCTGGCCGACCTCGTCACTCTCCCCGATGACACCTTCCGGGCGTTGGAGAACGACCCATGGGCAGCGTTGGAGCAGATCTTCGTCGCCCTGTGGGACCGGGCCGACCCGGATCCTCAGCTCCTCCGGCGGGCAGCGGCACTGGATCACGCCGCCCGCGACGGCGTGCCGGTGCGCGAGGTCGTCCGACAGCACGACGTCTCGGAGCGGTCACTCCGCAGGATGAGCAATGCCTTCTTCGGCTACGGCCTGAAGACGCTCGCCCAGGTGCACCGCTTCCACCATGCCCTGCGACTGGTGCGTTCGGGAACGCCGTTGGGCGAAGCTGCCGCGACGGCCGGGTATGTCGATCAGGCCCATTTCACTCGTGAAAGCAGGAAACTCACCGGCCAGACGCCCGCAGCCCTCCGGAACGGTTGAACGCGAGCGCCACGACGTGGCCGTTTCGTACAAGAAGCCTGCGGCATGTCACGGCACCATGGTCACGACAGCAGCTGACCGCCGACCGAGGAACGAGGCCATGTCCCATCGTCATCACGCCATCGACTACGTCGAACTGTCCGCCCCCCAGCTGGACACTGCGCGAGCCTTCTATCGCACGGCCTTCGGTTGGGGGTTCAACGACTACGGCCCCGGCTACGCCAGCATCCAGGGCCCGGACGGTGCCGAGGCCGGCGGTCTGGCACTGGACGGGCCGAGCACCCCTCTGGTGATCCTGTACTCCGACGACGTCGACGCCAGCCGGCAGGCGGTGGTCGAGGCCGGCGGCACCGTGGTCCGGGAACCGTACGAGTTCCCCGGCGGGCGCCGCTTCCACTTCACCGATCCGGCCGGCAACGAGCTCGCCGTGTGGGGTCCATGCTGATCATGGCGGCGGTCCGGTTGATGCCCGTACGACCACCGACGGCACCAGACTCACCGCCTGGTAGGGCGCCAACGGGTCCCGGACCCGTTCGATCGCCAGTTCCACAGCCCGGCTGCCGATCAGGCGTTTCTGCGGGGCAACTGCGGTCAGTGGGATGGGTTCGGTGGCGGCGGTGACGTCGTCGTAGCTGAGGATGCTGACGTCCTCGGGCACTCTGACGCCGTGGGCGACCGCGTATCGAGCGAACTGGGCGGCATGTTTGTCCGCATGCACCAGGACCGCGGTCACTCGGTCGGACCGGATCCGCTCCAGGATCTCGGCATGGATGGGACTGTTGTCGGAGGCATACCCCAGCCGGTCACCGTCGTCGACCAGACTGGCCCCAGGCTGGTGTTCGGTGGCGAGCAGAGCGCCGGAACGCACCATTGGTGAGGTCGCCGTCGGCGGTGACGTCAGCAGCACCCGGCGATGCCCGAGCCCGTACAGATGCTGCATCCCCAGCACCGCACCGGTGCGATGGTCGGAACCGATCCGGTCGCGCGGCTGTCGCAGATGCGGGGGTTCCCACCAGCGTTCACACAGCACGACGGGGATCTCGCAGCCATCGACCCGGGCCATCGTCTCGGCCAGGTCCTCCTGCTCGTACCCGGTGGTCATGATCACCGCATCGAGATCGAGCTCGAGCAGGCGCCGGAGGCGTTCCCCTTCCCGTACGGCGAAGTCGCCGTGGGTCGCGTAGACGAGGCGGCAGCCGGCACGGGCGGCCGCCGCCTCGGCCCCGGCCAACACCTCGTTGTAGTAGTAGTTCGAGTTCGGGGTCAGCATGCCGATCCGTAGGGCCAGGGTTCGTCGATCGGCGGGCCCGTCGTCCAGGGTGACCGCTCCCCCGTGCACCCGCGTGACCAGGCCCTGGTCGGCCAACAGCCGGAGGTCACGGCGGATCGTCACCGACGCGACCCCGAGCGTCACGGCCGCCTGTTCGGCATCGACGTGGCCGTCACGATGCAGCAACCGCAGCAGCCGTTCCCGCCGCGCCACCGCCACACCCATGTCCCGATCCTGCCCGACCGCTGGCCGTGGAGGAACGGAAATGAGACTTGTTCTTTGAGCCACGTTCCACAGTCCGCGCACGCTCGCGGACTCGGCGCAAAGAACAAGCCTCAATGATCAGTTTTGACCAGATGCTGTCGGTCACGTCGCCGTCCGCCCTTCAATGACGGCATGCAACGACGCAACTTCCTGCTGGCCAGCGCCGCCACGATCGGCTTCGGCCTCGGTCTGTCCCGGTCGGTACCACTGGCGGCCGCGGCGGCCCCGACCACGGCTGAGGTGATCGACGACGTGACGTCCGAGCATCCCCGGCTGTTGGTCCGTGACTTCGCCGCACTGCGGGCCAAGATCGACTCCTCCAGTGTTGTCCGCGATTGGGCAGATCGGTTGGTGGCGAATGCGCGGCTCGAGTTGGAGACCGCGCCGCAGGTGCACGAGCGTCCGGACGGGCTGCGGATGACCACGACACCTGTGGTGCAGCGGGCCTATCTGCTGTCGTTCGCCCACCGCGTCACCGGCGAGCAGGCCTTCGCCGACCGACTCTGGGCCGAGCTCGACAATGCTGCCGGTTGGCCCGACTGGAACGCGAGCTACCAATTCCTCGAGACCGCAGCCATGTGCCAGGCGTTCGCGATCGGCCTGGACTGGATGTGGGACGTGTGGAGTGAGGAGCAGCGGACCCGGCTCGCCACCGCCATGCACGCCCTCGGCCTGCAACCCGGGATCCGGCAGTTCGCCGACGGCGCCTTCTGGACGAAGGCCAACCACAACTGGAATCCGGTGTGCAACGGCGGCCTCACCATGGGTGCGCTGGCGGTCGCCCAGCTGTACCCCGAGACCGCCGCCGAGCTGATCGTGAAGGGCACCGAGACGATCCCACAGGCGCTGCCGTCGTACGCTCCCGACGGCGGTTACCCGGAGGGCACCGGCTACTGGTCGTACGGGACCGGCTACCTGATCCTGTACCTGGCCAGCTTGCTGTCGGCCAGTGGCACCGCGTACGAGCTGGACGATGCCCCGGGTCTGGACGGCACCGGCTACTATCCGCTCGACCTCACCGGCCCGCTCGGCAAGACCTTCAACTACTACGACAACGGCCCGGCCTCCGGCCATCAGGCCGGCACCTTCTGGCTCGCCTCGCGCTACCAGCAACCGGCTCTCACCGACTGGGCGTTCGCCGGGGTGGGTGAGGCACCGGGTGTTCTCGACGTGGTGCTGGCCGAGGCGAACGATCTCGAAGAACCTCAGCCACGACGTTGGGAGCAGCGCGCCCTTGACCACCACTACCAGAAGATCGGCGTCGTCACCTCCCGATCGTCGTGGCTCGGCACCGACCCGCTCTTCGCCGGGATCAAGGGCGGCTACAACCGTACGAATCACTCCGACCTGGACCTCGGCACGATCGTGCTGGATGCGCTCGGGGTGAGGTGGGCGATGGAGCTCGGCACCGACGACTACAACCTGCCCGGTTACTTCGACAGCACGGTGGGTGGTCAGCGGTGGACCTACTACCGTCGGCGCACCGAGGGCCAGAACACCATGCTGTTCGCTCCCGGTGCCGACGGCGGACAGACGGTGACCGCGACGGCGACCGTGGCCCGGCACGAGAGCAACTCCACCGGCATGATCACCGTGGTCGACCTGACGCCGGCCTCGCCCTTGCTCAGCCAGCACCGACGAGGAGTGCGAACTCTCGAGAACCGAGCCCAGGTGGAGATCCGTGACGAGTTCTCCCTCACCGAGGCCACCGACGCGTGGTGGTTCTGGCACACCGACTGTGCCATCACCATCAGCGACGACGGCCGTACGGCCACGCTCTCCCAGGGTGAGGTGCGACTGGTGCTGCGCATCGTCGAACAGGATCTGCAGTTCGTCCACACCCCGCCCCGCCCGTTGTGGACCTCGCCGAACCCGGATGGGCAGAACGCCAATGGCGGCATCTCCCGCCTCGCGATCCGCCTCACCGACGTCGTCCGCGGAACCGTGACGGTCCAGGCGAGCCCATTGCGGCCCGGCGACGAGGTTCCGGCACTGGTCGCTGCGGATCCCCTCGACCATTGGGATCTCGGTGTCCCGGCCGATGGACTGACCGGGCTCACCGTCGACGGCACGATGCTGCCGGGCTTTCGTGGCGACGTGCACGACTACGTTGTCGCCGTTCCCCGCGGGGCCCGGGCAGGCCGGGTCGCCGGAACCTGCACGAAGGGCCGGGCGATCGCACGACAGGCGGTCACGGTGCCGGGGGTCGCGACCGTGCAGGTGCACGGCGGCGAGGGTGGGCAGTACCGGGTCCGGTTCGTCGAGGACGTCGATGCCGGGCTGCAACCCGGGATGCCTGTCGTGGCCAGCAGCGATGACGGCAACGTGCCGGTCAACGTGCTCGACGGCGATCTGGGGACGCGTTGGTCCGCCTCCGGGGACGGCGAGTGGATCCGGCTCGACCTCGGCGAGATCACCACCATCTCACAGGTGACGTTGGCCTGGGCATCAGGCAACATCCGCATCGCCTACTTCGACCTGGAAGTGTCCGACGGCGGGGACTGGCACCAGGTGTTCTCCGGTGCCAGCTCCGGCAAGACTCTCGATCCCGAGACCTTCACCTTCACCGGTGTGCCCGGGCGGTTCGTCCGCTACGTCGGGCACGGCAACTCCTCCAACGCCTGGAACAGCGTGACCGAGTTCCAGGTCCCTGATCACCCGGTCGCACCACCGGCCGTACCACTCCAACTCGATCGCCTCGAGACCGACCTTCCGACCACGCTGGCTGTCGGTAGCACGCACTCGATCTCGTTGCAGTTGATCATGAACGACGGTACGACCGCCGACCCGACCGGAGCGGTGCTGGAGCATGTCAGCTCCGACCCCGCTGTGGCGACCGTGTCAGCCGCGGGAGTGGTGACGCCGATGGCTCCGGGGACCGTGTCGATCAGCTCGCTGGCCACCATCGACCATGCACTGCGCTGGGTGCGCACCGAGATCGTCGTGGACGACCCGAACCGCCGCATCCTCACCTGTGTGGCCGATGCCCATGTCCGTGGCGGCACCTACGCCGACACCAACTACGGCACGAACCGCTCGTTGGAGATCAAGCCGGACGCGAGTCTCAGTTACCGCCGCGAGGCCTACCTGCAGTTCGACCTGACCGGGATCAACTCACTCGTCTCGGCCACGCTGGAGTTCACCGGCCGGACCAGCGAGGACGCCACGGATGCCGGCGTCATCATCCTGGCCAGCACCGCGATCGACGAGAAGACCGTGACCTGGAACCAGCGACCGGCGCTCGGTGAGACGCTCGGACAGCTCGACCTGCCGAAGGAGTTGGCTGTCCACACTCTCGAGGTGACCGACCACGTACGGTCAGCGCTCGCGGCCGGCACGGTGACCTTCGGCCTCGCCGGCCTGGTGGACGACACCCACCGGAACCGCTTCCTCTCCATCCAGTCCCGGGAAGGAGGAACTCCGGCGCGCCTGCTGGTCACGATCGAGCCCTGAACTCAACAGTACAGCTCCTGCTGTACTGTTCCTCCATGATCGCAGCCGCGTCACGCATCGACGTCCTGAACCGCCTTGGTCGTGCCCTGTCCGACCCCACCCGGTCCCGGATCCTGCTGGCCCTGCTCGAGAAACCTGCGTACCCGGCAGAGCTCGCCGACGCGCTCCTCACGACCCGGCAGAACATCTCGAACCACCTGGCCTGCCTGCGGGACTGCGGGATCGTCGCGGCCGAGCCGGAGGGGCGTCAGGTCCGGTACGAGATCGCCGACCCACATCTCACCCGGGCACTGGAGAGCCTGTTGTCGGTTGTCCTCGCCGTCGCCGAGGACGGACGCTGCCAGGACCCGAGCTGCTGCCTACCCGGATGCTGCGAGGAGTGCGGATGACCACCGTAGAGGTCACCGGCGACCGGCGCGCTGTCCTGCACCGTCGGATCCGGCTCGTCGTGCTGTTCACGATCGCCTACAACCTCGTGGAGGCGGTGATCTCGCTCGCTGCCGGGGCTGCCGCCTCCTCGGTCGCCCTGCTCGGTTTCGGCCTGGACTCGCTGATCGAGGTGCTGTCGGCCGCCGCTGTCGCCTGGCAGTTCACCCGGAAGGATCCCGAGCGGTACGAGAAGGCGACGCTGCGAGTCATCGCTGTCGCGTTCTTCCTCCTTGCCGGCTACCTGGTTGTCACCGGGATCCTCACTCTGGCGGGGATGTGGCCCGAGCCCGAGCATTCTCCCCTCGGGTTGGCGATCACCGGGGTGAGTGTCGTCGTCATGCCGGTCGTCTCGTGGGTGGAACGCCGGGCAGGTCAGGAGCTCGGCTCGGCGACGGCCGTCGCCGACTCGAAGCAGACGCTGCTCTGCTCATGGCTGTCGGCCGCCGTGCTCGTCGGCCTCGCCCTGAACTCGCTGTTCGGCTTCAGCTGGGCCGATCTGGTTGCGACCGCCGTGATCGTTGTCTTCGCCGTACGGGAAGGCGTCGAGGCCTGGCGGGGCGACGCCTGCGGAGCCTCGGTCACGATGCTGAAGGGCGGGTCCACCACCGGGGACGACTGCTGCGACTGACCGAAGCCACGAGGGCTTTTCAGGAGCGGCCGGCGTCGTCCAGATACGCGATGACGGCCAGGACGCGCCGGTTGGTGGACCGATCGGTGGCGAGTCCGAGTTTGTCGAAGGTGCTTGTCGTGTACTTGCTGACGGCTCCCTCGCTCAGGTGCAGGGTGCGGGCGATCGCGGCGTTCGAGAGGCCTTCGGCCATCAGCGCGAGCAGTTCGCGTTCCCGCTCGGTCAGGGTTGCCAGTCCTGACGTCGATCCGGGTCGTTCCAGCAGCTTGGCGACCACGGTGGGGTCGAGGGCGGTTCCGCCGGCAGCGACCCGCTCAAGGCTGTCGAAGAACTCGTCCCCGTCGAACACACGATCCTTGAGAAGGTAGCCGACGCCACCTGCCCCGTCAGCGAGGAGCTCCCGGGCGTAGAGCTGCTCGACGTGCTGCGACAGCACCAGGATCGGCAGGCCGGGAACCTCCGTGCGTGCAGCCAGAGCGGCACGCAGGCCGTCGTCGGTGTTGCCGGGCGGCATACGTACGTCGACCACCCCGATGTCCGGGCGATGACGACAGAGCGCGTCCAGCGTCTCGGGTCCGGTCGTCGCCGCGGCGACGACCTCGTGCCCGAAGGCCTCGAGAAGCCGAACAAGACCTTCACGGAGCAGGAACTGGTCCTCGGCTAGCACGACACGCATGGCACCCTCACCGTGATCTCGGTCGGTCCCCCGACGGGACTGTGGAGGTCGAGTACGGCATCGAACGCTGCCAGCCGTCTCGCCACCCCGTCGAGTCCGCTCCCCGGCCGGACGGTTGCCCCACCGCTGCCGGTGTCGCTGACCGTGACGGTGACGAACTCGGGATCGGAGTCGACGGTGACCACTGCGTCGGGGGTGCCTGCATGCTTGGCAATGTTGGCGAGCAGTTCGCAGGTGGCGAAGTAGAGCGCTGCAGCCAGCGGCGACGGCAACCGCAGGCTGTCGTCGCCGGTGACGGTGACCTCGAGCGGGCTGTCCAGGCCGACCGCCCGGATCGCCGGGACCAGGCCGCGTTCGACCAGGACCGGGGGATACACACCACGGACGAGATCACGCAACTCGCCCAAGGAGGCACGGGTGCCGTCCCGTGCGGCCCTCAGCATCGCCTCGGCTCGATCCGGATCGGTCCTGATGAGCCGTTCGGCGGCTGCTAGGTCGAGCCCGACCGCCACGAGCCGGGCTTGTGCACCGTCGTGCAGATCGCGTTCGATGCGCCGGATCTCGGCGTCATGAGCGATGGAGAGATCGGCGCGCTGATGCTGCAACTCGGCCACCGACAGCCCCTGCGGCGTGGGGGCAAGCCATCGTCGTACCAGCGGGAGCACGATCCGCCATGCCCACGGCGCGGTCACGGCGCCAACGACGAGCAGACCCACCGCGACACCGATCCGTACCACAGAAGGGGAACCGGACACCCACACGATGATCGCGACGACAACCGCGGCACCGGGGACCGCACACACGACGCCGATCGTCACGGCAGCAACCACGACCCAACGCACCTCGCGCCAGTACGCCGGTTCCCTGATCCGCTGTGCCCGCTGGTCCCTCCGGGCATCCTCGAGACTGCGCTCGTACGAGACACCGTTCCACCAGTGCCCCGTCGCGAGCTTCACCGGAGCGGGAGATTTCCGGTATCCGGCTTCGACAGGTACTGCCGTCCACCGCAGGATCAGCCGGCGGAACATCGCAGCCACCGGATGGGCGAGGGCGAGTGTGACAGGCACGGCGATGAGGACCAGCCCTGCCCAGGACCACGGATTCGTCCACGACCACGGCGATCCGACCACCCCGAACCCGGCCAGCACCGGCAGGATCGCGACACAGCACGGGACGAGCAGTGCAGCACCGGCGAAGACACTCGACCGGGCGAATCCATGGACCACCGCCACCACGGCCCCGCCCAGCACCGCCGTCCACCGTGCATCATCCTGGGTCAACCGCTCTCCCCCTGCTCGCTGTCGTCGTGCTCGTCCCATTGTCCCGTTCAGTCTTGCGCTGTGGTCGGGTGTCGGCCCCCGCGCCACGCGATGACCGCAGCAGGAATCAGCGCCAGCGCCCCGATGCCCTGGATCACGCCGTACCAGGCCGGAGCGACGCCAGGGAGGAAGTCGACCACCACCACCGCGACCGGAAGCACCGTGGACACCACCCGCAACCGCCCGACCGCCGCCCTGCTCCCAGCCGCTGCGCGGCGCGCCAGCCACAGCAGGAAAGGCGAGGCCACAGCCAGGATGGCCGACCGGGCCCACATGAAGGTGCTCGCGCCCTGACCCAGGAATGTCAGCACCACCACCGACACCAACACTGTCACGTTGCACACCAGGAAGATCCAGACGCACTTCCCCGCGAGCCCGAACGCTTCCCGACGTGCCACCTCGTCACGCTGACCAGTTGTCCGCTCCATCATCGTGTCTCCTCTCGTCGAAGCCGTGCTTCCACGCTAGGAAAGACCGCCCGGTGACAGTACGGGTCTGGACCCACGATTCAGGTGGGGACATCCCCACTCATCGGTTCCGAGCAGCAGTTGACATCAAGTCAGCTTGATGAATGACGCTGGCCCCATCGAGGAGAGGACAGGTCAGATGAAGGTCGCCCACATCACGACACCCGGCGGGCCAGAGGTGCTGGAGATCCGTGAGGTGCCGACGCCGGCGCCCGCACCGGGGCAGCTCCTGGTCCGGGTCCGCGCGGCAGGGGTCCAGCCGTTCGACCTTGCCGTGCGGGAGGGGTGGCGGCCGGCGTACGCGCGGGGCGAGTTGCCGAATGTTCCGGGGAATGAGTTCGCCGGTGTGGTGGTCCAGGTCGGTGACGGGGTGGTTGGTTCATGGGTAGGCACCGAGGTCCTCGGCTTCAACCTGCTCGGCTGCTACGCCGAGTACGTCGTGGTGGGACAGGATCAGGTAGTCGCCAAGCCGGCGTCGATGTCGTGGGAGGTCGCCGGCGGGTTCACTGCCGGAGCGCAGACAGCCCAGTTGGCCTGGGAGGAGGTCGACCCGCGCATCGGCGAGGTCGTGTTGATCCACGGGGCGGCCGGCAATGTGGGCGGGTTCGCTGTGCAACTGGCGAAGTTGCGTGGCGCACGCGTGATCGGCACGGCGAGGCCCGAGCACCACGACTACCTGCGCGAACTGGGCGCCGAACCGGTCGACTATCGAGGTGATCTGGTCGACAACATCCGGTCCTTGGCACCTGATGGCGTGGACGTCATCCTGGACGGCGCGGGTCGCGAAGCGTTGCTGGCCACGGTGGAACTGGCCAAGGACCTGCGGCGGACGCGGACGCTCTACGAGCACGAGGCGGGCCCGCGCCTCGGCGTCGCGACGCTCTCCGGGACACGTACGGCAGAACGGTTGGCGTCACTGGTCGCCCTGTATGACCAGGGTAACGTGTCGTCGTTGATCCGCTCGGTCCATCCGCTCGAGGCGGCAGCCGATGCCCACCGCGAGCTCGCCGTCGGCCATGGTCGCGGAAAGATTGTGCTCCGCATCGACTGAATCGGCGACCATGAGTGGGGGTTGTTCGGGCGAAGGTGGTCAGTCGCGAGTACTGGATCCTTGCGCAGGGGACCCCATACGCAAGGATCGGCCAGGTTCAGGCCCGGATGGATCCGATCGCCAGGTCGAGCACGCGGCGCCGCTGTTCCTCGTCGTCGTACGACACAGCCGTCACACCGGAGACCAGCTTCACGATGTCGCCGACGTCGATCCCCGTCCGCACCGCCCCTGCCTGCTGGGCACGCTCGACCAGCGGCGCGCCGGCCTCGAGCATCACGACGCGACACTCGGCGAGGACCGGCGACTGGCGGTTCAGGCCCTCCAGGAGGACCCGCTTGGTCCCGATGTAGTCGACGAAGCGCTCCAGCCAGGCACGCAGCGCTGGCCACGGCTCGAGGTCGGCGACCTCGTCGGCGGCCTCGGCCAAGGCATCGACCTCGGTCAGGTAGAGGGTCTCGATCAGGTCATCCCTGGTCGCGAAGTTCCGGTAGAGGGTGCCGATCCCCACCCCGGCGCGGCGCGCGATGTCCTCCAGGGATGCCTCCGCACCGTCCTCGGCAAAGGCTGCGCGGCCGGCGGCCACGAGCGCGTCGAAGTTGCGTGCAGCGTCGGCACGCTTGGGTCGGCGCTCGTCGAGACTGGTCCGCGTTCGCTCGGCCACCTACCCCATCCCTTCGTCGTCGGAACCTCGCCACACAATAGCCTTGCAAACCGGAGGATCCCTCCGCTATCTTTAAGCGGAGGCATCCTCCGTTCGGAGGCGCACCCCCACTTTACCCTCAGTTCCAGCTTTCGGGAGGACCTGGTGTCCCGTTCACCCGCCACGATCCTGGTCGCCATTGCGGTGGCCGTGTCGTCGATCGCCCTGCTGCAGAATCTCGTCATTCCTCTCGTACCACTGATCCAGTCCGAGTTCGGCGTCTCCGCCGATGCAGCGAGCTGGACCATGACGGCGTGGCTCATCGCCGCCGCTGTCGCCACCCCGACGCTCGGCAGGATCGGCGACCTTTACGGCCGCCGTGCCACCTTCCTGATCACCATCGGCATCGTCGCCGTGGGTGACACACTCGCCGCCCTCGCCCCCACCTTGGGCATTCTCATCGTTGCCCGGGTGCTGCAGGGCATCGGCGGAGCCCTCTTCCCACTGGCCTTCGGCCTGCTGCGCGACGCACTCCCCCGCGAACGGGTCACCGGGGCCATCGGCATCGTCAGCGCGGTGATCGGAATCGGCGGAGCCCTGGGGACCGTGCTGGCCGGCCCGTTGTCCGACGTCGTCGGCTGGCGCGGCACCTTTGTCGTCCCGCTGGTGGCCGCGGTACTGGGAGCTGCCCTCACCGCGGTCGTCGTACGGGACAGTGGTTCCCGTGCCCACGGCCGGATCAACGCCTTCTCCCCTGCGCTGCTGTCGATCTGGCTGGTCGCACTCCTGGTCCCACTGAGCACCGGCGCACGATGGGGCTGGACCTCTCCGCTGACCCTGGGCGCCTTCGTGATCGCCGCACTGGCGCTGGCCGCCTGGATCGTGAACGAACTGCGAGCCAAGGATCCCTTGGTGGACCTGCGCCTGATGACGGCACCGGCGATCTGGCCCGTCAACGCGGCGTCGCTGCTGATCGGCGTGGGAGTGTTCGCCTTCTGGGGTTACCTTCCCCAGTTCCTCGAGCTGTCCCGCGACGCCGGCGGGACCGGCCTGTCGGTCCGCGACGCAGGCCTCGTCCTGGTCCCGATGCTGATCGGCATGAGCGGCGTCGGCTTCGCCGTCGGGCGACTCAACCGCTACCTGTCTCTGCGCACCATGCTCGCCGGAGGCGCTGTGCTGATGGGGATCTCGGCAGCCTCCGCCGCTCTGGCGCACAGCGAGCCGTGGCAGCTCGCGATCGCCGGCGCCGGATTCGGACTCGGGTGCGGCCTGGCCTACTCGTCCTCGGCCGGCATCATCGTCGAGGGCGTCCCGGCCGACGCGATCGGCGTCGCCACCGGCGTCAACGCCAACCTTCGCACCATCGGGTCCTCGGTCGGCTCGGCCGCGACCGGAGCGATCGTCTTCGGGACGGCCCCACACGGTACGGCGTCGGGCTTCGCGACCGCATGGTTGCTGGTGGCCGCTTTCACCATCACCGCAGGGATCCTGGTGTGGGTCGTCCGGACCCGTCGCCCGGTCGCCGAGCCGGAGGAGATCTGTACGGCGGAAATGGCTGACCTGGCCTGAGCGCACAGTCACCCATCCGACTGCTGCGGCGTCGGCGAACTTGACCCGCCCCAGCAGGACTTTGGCTCACCCGTGCAGGCTGGGCCGATAGACCAGCTCCTGGATTCCACCCTCGAGCGTGGTGGCCTCCAGCAGTTCGAGGTCGAAGTCGTCAGCCCCGGCAAAGATCGGCTCGGTGCCCGTTCTTCCTGTGAGCACGGGAAAGATGGTCACCTGGACGCGGTCCACCAGGCCCGCCGCCATCAGCGACCTGTTCATCGACAGGCTGCCGTGCGAGCGCAAGGGTATCTCCGCCTCCTGCTTCAGCCGCGACACGACCTCGACAGCATCACCTCGCACCACGACTCCGTCCGGCCACTCCAGCGGCTCGGCGACCGTGTTCGAGATGACGAACGTCGGCAGGTGTCGCATCCGCGTGATCCAGAGGTCGTCGATGTCGCCGCCGTCGGCACTGGTGCCCAGGATCTCGACGAACTCGCGATAGGAGTTCGCACCGAGGACGAATCGTCCGGTCTCCTCGTACTGGGCAAGACGACGCGCGAGGAACTCCGAGGTCTGCTTGCCCCAGTAGCCTCCCCAGCTGCCGTCACCGTTGTACGAGCCGAAGCCGTCAAGACTGCAGAAGACGTCGAAGGTGTACGTGGCCGTCATGGAACCAGTCCTCTCACCGCGGTCGCGAAGTGACACACGCTACTTCACTAAAGAAAGCACACTTCAACATCTCAAGTCAATGGCCTACCATGACGCCATGCGAAAGCGCGACTACGGTCAGTTCTGCGGCTTGGCCCGAGCAGCCGAGGTGCTCGGGCAGCGCTGGACCCTTCTCATCCTGCGCGACCTCATGGTGGGTTCACGCCGCTACTCAGACCTCGCGGCCGGACTGCCGGGCATCCCGTCCAACCTGCTCTCCACCCGCCTGAAGGAGCTCGAGCAGGACGGCCTGGTCGCCCGCGAGGTACGGCAGGGCTCCGACCATTCGATCGTCTACGCGTTGACGCCTCGTGGCAGGGAGCTGGAGCCGGTGCTGGTGGCGATCTCGCGCTGGGGAGCTGCCGGGATGCACCGTCCGCGCGACGGTGAAATCGTCACCGAGGCGTCCTTGGTCTCGGCTCTCCGGGTCGCTTCGACCGGTGCAGCCGTACCGGATCGGTCCCTGACGTTCACGATCGAGGTCGCCGATGTCGTCGCCCACGCACGCATCCGCGACGGAGTCGTCACCATCGGAGGGGGCAGCAGCGAGAACCCCGACCTCGTGATCGTGGGCGGTCCGGCGTTCCGCGATCTGCTCGCGGGGGTTGTCGACCCAGCCGCCGCGCTGTCCGACGGCACCGTTGCCGTCGAAGGCGACCCCGACCTGCTGCCGATCTTCACCTCGATCTTCAGTGTCCCCTACAGTGAGCACGTCATGACCTCCGAGGACTGACCATCTCGCGATGTCCGAGGTCATCGCCTCGGCGCCCAACATGTTGCCGACCTACTGCACTGGTCGCAACGCTGGCCCATCGAGCACCTCAGCGTGTACGCGCTGTCCGCCGACAACATTCGCAAGCGTGACAGCACCGAGGTCGCGAACCTGTTCGACCTCCTGGCCACCACCGTCCCCGATGCCGTCACTCAGGTCCCAGAAGTGGTCGCTCCACCTGTCCGGCGACCTTGGTCTCGTGCCGGAGCCGTCACGCACTGCCCTGACCGGCGCGGTCGCCGCCACCGCGGGCCGTCCGCGACACGTCACGATGGTGATCGGCTGGCAGGCGACGAAGGCCGACATCGTCTTCGTACGGGCACCGTGGCCGTCGTTCCGCGAGCTCGACCTCGCCAGGGCGCTGGCCTTCCATGCCCGGAACCGTCGAACGCCGGCTCAGTAGCCTCCCGATGACGCCTGCGTGATCTTGGCACCACCCGGCCCGACGACCCACCAGACATTCTGGACGGCCTGACCCGTGACGTCGCCGGGTTTCGCATCCTTGGCGAAGTAGTACAACGGCCAACCGTTCAACGTCAGTTGCGGTTTGCCGTCGACACCGGTGATCGAGCCGAGCGTGCCGGTGACCCCGTCGGCGGTGAGGTGCGCTGGATCGGCAGGCACCGCCGGCCATGCGGTGGCACAGGGTCCCGTACAGGCACTGGAGGTGGCGTTCTGGGTGTCCTTGTCGTAGACGTAGACGGTACGCCCGGAGGCATCCACGACGATGGTTCCGAGGGCACTGTCCGCGGTACGCAGAGCAGCTCCACTGCCGACACTCGATGACGACGAGGCGCCGGTCGCCGGTGCGGCCGGCGGCGGTGTGGGTGTCCCGGCGCTGGAGCAGCCGGCCAGCGCCACCGTCGCCACTGCCGCGAGGGCCACGAGTTTGCTGCGTACGAAGGGAACAACCACGGCCGACTCCTTGCACTGGTGGGCCATCCGATGTGGCCCCTCATCCAGGAGTACGAGGTGACGGCGGCCAGGGTTCAGTGAACCGGGATCGAGACCAGCACGGCGCCGGTCGCACTGTGGATCTCGATCGCCTTGATCCGGTCCGGTGGCAGGTCGGTGGTTCCAGCCGGATGGGCGGTGCCACCGGCAGCCACGGTCCAGGTGGCGATCGGCGACGAGGTTGAGTGGACCGAGACCACGACCAGGGTGTAGACCCAGCGCTGGCCTGCCCGCCCGGCCCACCGACCGGTGGCGTCGTAGCTGCAGGCCATCTCGACCCGGGTCCCCCACGGCTCGGCGTAGAGCGCGACGCTCGCGCTGATCGGGCTGTCGGGGTTCTGCTGGGCCGTCGCCACGAACACAGGCTGGGCGACGGTGTGCGTCGGCACCAGTCGCGGGACGGCGATCCCTGCTGTGACGACGATCGCGGCCACTGCCGCGAGCGCCAACGCCACCCACCGCCAACTACGCTGGTCGGAACTCGTCCGCGCCGGCGTCGGCTCGGCGAGTTCGGACATGCGGTTCAGGACGCCCGGCGGGACACCCGCCGGAGAGGCGTCGAGCAGGGCCGTCACGTCGTCCGGATCCGCCCGGCCCAGCAGTGCAGGCATGCCGGCCAACTCGGCGACCGAACGCCGGCACTCCTCACAGCCATTGAGGTGCTCCTCGTACTCGGCCCGCTCTGCTCGCGACAGCGCGTCCAGCAGATAGCTGGCATCCCAGTCCAGGTAGCGATCCTCGGTCATCGCGTCATCCCCCGTTCCTGCAGGGCCAGTCGAAGGGCCCGTAATCCGTAGTGCAGGCGTGACTTCACCGTTCCCGGTGGGATGCCCAGTTCATCGGCCAGGTCAGCGATGGTCGCGCGCTGGTAGTACACCCGTACCACCACCTGACGGTGCTCGGGCGTGAGTGCCCTCAGCGCATCCGCCATCACCATCGCATCGAAGAGCTGGTCGACGCCGTCATCCCGGCCCGGGTCCGGTAGCTGATCGGTCACGACCTCCCGACGCGACGGCGCGCTGCGTGCGCCGTCGATCACCAGGTTGCGCGCCACCGTGTACAGCCAGGGTCCGACCGGCCGCCCGTCGGCACCCACGTCGTTGCGCCATGCCCGTACCAAGGTCTCGGCCACCACCTCCTCCGCCCGGGCTGCGTCGCCGCACAGTCGGATGACGTAGTGCCACAGGTTCGTGGCGTGCTCGTCGTACACGCCACGCAGTCGGTCTGCGGTCATCGCCTCCCCCTCACCCGAGACTACGGTGCGGGGAGGACCGAGGTTCAAGAAGATGGTTCACCAGATGCGGTGAACCCGATGGCCGGCCATCTCGTACCACCGACATGGACTTCCAGATCAGCGGACTACCCCTCCATCCGTTGCTCGTCCACCTGGTCGTGGTCGGCGTGCCCGCCTCGGCGGTCGCTGTGGTGCTGCACGCGTGCTGGCCGACGGCACGTCGTCGCCTGGGGATCGTCACGGTGTTGTTGGCGGTCGCCATGACGGCCCTGGTTCCCGTCACTGCCGCGGCAGGCACTGCTCTGGCGAGCGCCATCGGCGCGAGCGCCGCGGTCGCCGTCCATGCCGCTCGGGCCGCCGTCCTCACTCCCCTGGTCGCCGCCCTGTTGGTGGTCGCCGTGGCCGACTACCTGTGGTTCCGGTTCGTCGGGGACGTGCCCGGCGAGCGTCCGTCCGCCCGGATCCGTACGCTGGTGAAGATCCTGGCCATCGTGGTGTCGCTCGGCATTGCGATCGCGGTCATTGTCGCCGTGGTGCTGGTCGGCGACGCCGGAGCGCGCGCCGTGTGGGGCGGCGTGATCTGACAACCGGTCGGGTCAAGCACGGACGCGATAACGGAGGTGCAGCACCCGGTTGCCGTGAACCACGTCGACGGGTCCATCCAGCAGGTGCTGGGCATCGACGGATCCGAAGTAGCGCTTGCCGGACCCGAACACGACCGGGACGACATCCATCCGTACCTCGTCGACCAGGCCAGCAGCGAGCACCTGACCGCCGACGTCGCCGGCAGCAACCTCGATCAACCGGTCGCCAGCAAGTTCCTGCGCCGTGGACATGGCTGCCTCGACGCTGTTGACGAAGCGAAAGGGCGCCTCGGAGTCCCAGTCGCCGGGCTGCGGCCGGTGGGTCACGACCACCACATGGTCGACCCCGCCGGGCGGCTGCCCGCCCCAACCGTCGGTCATGTCGAAGACGTGGCGACCGACGATCGTCACCCCGATCCGGTCCCAGTACGGCCGGGTGTAGTCGAAGGATGTCTGCGACACCTTCAGCATCCCGCTCTCGTCCAATGGCACGTCCCCAGCGGTCAGCCAGTCGAACAGCGGCCCGGGCTGGTCGTTCTCGTCTGCGATGAAGCCGTCCACCGACACTGAGCTGTACATGACCACCGTGCCCACGACCTACTCCTCTGCGTTTGGATGGCCCCCACGCTAGCGTGATGTCGGGTTGTCGCTCTTGTAAGAAATCAATCGGTCGGCAGCGACCAGTTGTCGAGGGTGTGGCCGGGATGTTCGCGCTGGAAGCGCCGTGGAGCTTCGGCGTACTGGGTGGGCGTGAGTCCGGTGAAGGCTCGGAACTCGTGACTGAAGTGGGCCTGGTCGAAGTAGCCGCCTCCCACCGCGACGGCTGCCCAGTCGACCGGGCCGCTGAAGTCGATCGCGAACACCGTGGCGGCGAAGCGCTGGGTACGGGCCGGCCGCTTCGGTGTCACGCCGATCACCTGCTTGAATCGCTGTGCCAGATGTGTGCCGCTGACACCGGCTGCCACTGCCAAGTCGCTGATCGCCACAGCCCCGCCGGTCGCCGCGATGACCCTGCTGGCGTGGCTCACCAGCCCGAGCCCGTCAGTGGCCGACAGCCGACGCAGCAGTTCCTCCTCGAGCAGGACCAACATCTCCTGCGGTTTGGCCGCCGCGTCCAGCCGATCCCGCAGTTCAGCAGCCGCCACCCGGCCCCACACCTGCTCCAGGGTCAGTGGACGATCACACAGTTCCGCGGCGGGCATGGACAGGAACGATGCGAGCCCCCACGGCTTGAAGTGCACGCCGACGGACCGGGTCCGGACGGGATAGCCGAACTGAAAGGCTCGGCTGGGCACGGTCACCACGCATCCGTCGCCGTACGAAGCGGTCTCGGTCTCGGCACCGCCACGAATGCGGAACGGCGCCCCGAGATTGACGATGAGCAACGCCGACGGCATCGGCGGCAAGGTCAACGCTGGGTACGGCGATGTGCCCGCCAGGTAGTAGAGGTCGTCGATGAGCCCGTTCAATGACGGCTGCGGGGTTCTAGACACGTACTCCACGCCCACAGCATCGCCGAGATCCGGTCCAGGTGTCCCGTTGGCACTCGGTCAGCGGTCCGACAGTCCTGGCACAATGCCTGGTCCGTCGGGATGGGTGAGGTCGTAGGCACGTGACACCTTCTGGGGCACGACCATCCGCCAGGCGTCCACGACGAATTCGCGCGCTTCGACCGGATCCAGCGCAGCGAGGGTGGCGTGGACCCAGTTGAACCGCAGGTCCGACTCTGACGGCAACTGGAACTTCGCGGGGTCACCGGCGACGAGCGCCGAGCGTTCCTCCTTGGGGAACGCGAACCCCATCACGCACTCGTCGAGGGAGAATGCCACGTAGACGATCTGACCGACACGGAACTTCAACCGCCCCCGGACATGAACCGGGTAGGAGCGCTCGAGCTCGGAGCCCAGCGCGCGAACGTCGTCGATCGTCGCCATGCACCCAACCCTACGGATCGAATCGCCTCCTGGCACGCTCATGGCCCTGGTCGCTCACACCCGGCTGGGATGGAGCCATGTTGGATCTGCTGAATCCCGCTCAATCATCGAGGTGTTCGCCGAGTAACTCGTCCACGAGTGCCTGCACACGCCGCTTGATCTCGTCACGGATCGGCCGGACCGCCTCGAGGTCCTGACCGGCAGGGTCGTCGAGAACCCAGTCCTCGTAGCGTTTCCCGGGCCGGTACGGACAGGTGTCACCGCAGCCCATGGTGATCACCACGTCCGAGGCTTCGACGGCACCGTCAGTCAGTACCTTGGGCTGCTCCGCGGTGATGTCGATGCCCTCTTCGGCCATGGCCTGGACGGCGACCGGGTTGATCATCGCCGCGGGCGCGGAGCCGGCCGAGCGCACCTCGACCGCTCCACCGGACAGGTGAGTGAGGTAGCCGGCGGCCATCTGGGACCGGCCGGCGTTGTGGACACAGACGAAGAGCACTGAAGGTTTGGTCATGGGATCCTCACTGTCACTGGCGTTTCCCGGGCGTCAGGGACGGCATCGGCGAACCAGCGCCGGGCCACCAGGCTCACGTAGACCAGGCCGACGAGGACGGGTACCTCGATCAGGGGCCCGACGACCCCGGCCAGCGCTTGGCCTGAGGTGACGCCGAAGGTGGCGATCGCGACCGCGATGGCGAGCTCGAAGTTGTTCCCGGCGGCGGTGAACGCCAAGGTCACTGTCCGCTGGTAGCCGAGTCGCAGGATGCGCCCGAGCAGCATGCCGGCGGTGAAGGTGACGGCGAAGTAGATCAGCAAGGGCAGCGCGATCCGGGCCACGTCGAGGGGCCGGGCCCCGATGGTGTTGCCCTGCAGGGCGAAGAGCACGACGATCGTGAACAGCAGCCCGTACAGCGCGAACGGCCCGACCCCGGGCAGGAATCGGTTCTCGTACCAGTCGGTCCCCTTGGTCCTTTCGCCGACCGTACGGGTCAGGAATCCCGCCAGCAAGGGGATCCCGAGGAAGACCAGGACGCTGCCGGTAATGGCCAGGATCGAGAACTCCGCAGAGGTCGTCGGCAGTCCGAGCCAGAACGGCAGCACCTGGAGGTAGAACCAGCCCAGGGCGCCGAAGGCGACGACCTGGAACACGGAATTGACCGCGACGAGGACTGCGGCCGCCTCCCGGTCGCCACAGGCAAGATCGTTCCAGATCAGCACCATCGCGATGCAGCGCGCCAGTCCGACGATGATCAACCCGGTGCGATACTCCGGCAGGTCCGGCAGGAACGCCCAGGCCAGCACGAACATGAACGCCGGCGCGGCGATCCAGTTCAGCAGCAGCGACGTGATCATGAGGCGACGGTCGCGGACGACGTGGCCGACCTCGCGGTAGCGGACCTTCGCCAGGACCGGATACATCATGACCAGCAGTCCGATGGCGATCGGCAGTGACATCGAGCCGATCCTCACCGAGTCGAGCGCGCCGGGCAGACCGGGGACCAGCCGCCCCAGCAGCAGCCCGAGGGCCATCGCTGCGATGATCCAGACCGGCAACCAACGGTCCAGGGTCGACAATCGCGTGAGAGTCGGGTCGGTCGCCGGAATCGGCGTGGTCGCCTCGGTCGTCATGTCAGGCGGCCCCGACCGGCTTGGTCGCCTTCACGATCGCGCCGTGCATGCCGTCGGCGGCCTGGTGGGTGAAGGTGACCGAGGCGTCGACAAAGCCTGCCGTGGCGAGCTGGTCCAGGTACTCGGTCTGTGACAACGCTCCGGCGATGCAGCCGACATAGCTGCCCCGTTCGGCCCGCTCCGTCTCCGAGAGATGATCTTCGGCCACCACGTCACTGATGCCGATCCGCCCACCAGGGGTCAGGACGCGGAACATCTCGGCGATCACCTTCGGCTTGTCGACGGACAGGTTGATGACGCAGTTGGAGATCACCACGTCGACCGCTGCCGCCTCAAGTGGGATGTCCTCGATGGTGCCCTTGCGGAACTCGACATTGGTCGCGCCGGCCTTCTCGGCGTTGGCGCGGGCGAGTTCGAGCATCTCGTCGGTCATGTCGACCCCGTAGGCGAAGCCGTCCGGTCCGACGCGGCGCGCTGACAACAGTACGTCAATCCCTCCGCCGGAGCCGAGGTCGAGCACCCGCTCCCCCGGCGCCAGGTCCGCCACCGCGGTGGGGTTGCCGCACCCCAGACTGGCCAACACTGCCCCGTCGGGGAGTCCGGCCAGATCGTCACGGCCGTACAGGGTCGAGCCGAATGACTCGTCCACCTCGATCGCCGCACCGGCGCTGCAACAACTGCCGCCGTCACCCCCGCACGATGCACCACCCTCACCAGCGAGCACCGTCAGTGCCGCAGCGGCATACTTCGACCGAACCTCGTCCTGTACTGCGTCGGCGCCGGTGTCGATTGCCATGACTCACTCCCATCCATCGATGATCGTCAATGCGATTCTAGCCACGATCCATCGATACTTGTCAATGTGTTGCTACCATGAGGTCATGGCAATCCCGCTCCCCCTCCTCGACACCCAGTGCTGCACCCCCGTCGTCCACGACGTCATCAGCACCGACGAGGCCGAGGCGCTGGCGGGCACGCTCAAGGCGCTCGCCGATCCCACCCGGCTGCGTCTGATCTCCCTGGTCGCGGCTCACGACGGCGCCGAGGCCTGCGTCTGCGACCTCACCGAGCCGGTCGGCCTGTCGCAGCCGACCGTGTCACACCACCTCAAGATCCTGGTCGACGCAGGAATCCTGACCCGCGAACAACGCGGCCGCTGGGCGTACTACCAGCTCGTCGGCAGCCAACTGGACGCCGTCGCGCAGCTCCTCACCACTCGCCAGTGATTGCGCCGGATACGCTCGGCCGGTGCCAACCCTGACCATCGTCGTCGTCCTGCTCGCCGCCGTCTTGACCGCAGCGGTCGGCGGTGTCTATCTGGGGTTCTCCGCCATGGTGATGCCGGCCCTGCACGGCCAACGAGACGCCGCCGCAGTGATGAATCAGATCAACCTCCGAGCGCCCCGGTCGTCCTTCATGCTCGTCTTCCTAGGCTCTCCCGTCGCGTGCCTGGCGGCTGGCATCCTGCTGGTGGGGCAGCTGCCAGGGCTTCCTGCGATCCTGGCCCTGGTCGGCGCCGTGGCCGGGCTCGTCGGTTTCGCCGTCACTGCCGCCGTCAACGTCCCGCTGAACAACCAGCTCGCCGCAACCGACTCCGATCCCGAAGGTTTCGCGACCTTCGAGGGGCGCTGGCGGCGAGCCAATTCCGTACGTGGTTGGATCTCGTTGCTCGGCGCGGCGATGCTGGCGGCGGGTGTTGTGATCTGAGCCAACAGGTCCGCACGATCACGAATCGGGCCCGCAGCGCTCGAAGCGTGTGACAGGGTTGTCGGCCAGGGCAACGTGAATGCGTTCCAGATGTCGTTCCGGCAGCGATGGCAGCGCATCCAGCCCGAACCAGCCGACATCGGTGTTCTCACCATCCACCGGTCGCGGATCACCGGACACGTAGCGACAGCGGAAGACGAGATCGAGCGACTGGGCCCGATCCCCATTGGCCCACTGCATCGGTGGGAGGACACGAACCCAGGCAAGCTTCTCGGCGATCACGACCACACCCGCCTCTTCCAGGGTTTCCCGCTCGGCGGCGTCCGCGGGCTCCTCACCGGGCTCGATGATGCCGGCCACGTTGGACCAGCGGCCGGTGTCCGCGCGACGAATCAACAGCACCTCCGTCGTACCGTCATCACGCCGGCGGTCCACCACGACCGAGACGCCACTCAGCCACAGTGGGTCGGTGCCGACCTTCTCGCGGAGGGCGATGATGAACTCTGGGGTCGCCATGAGACCGAGGTTAGCGGCCGAGCTTCTCCTTACCGTTCACACGCCTGATCACGGCGTCGGCGGTGGGCCATGGAGCTCCAGCTCGCAACACCTGGAGGAACTCGTCGCCGAATCGATTCCCGTTCGGGAACTGGTCACCCAGCTCCCAACGCCAGGCGGCAAGCATCGCCAGGACAGCCAGTCGACAGTGCTCCAGAAGCTCCCAGTCGATGCCTGGATAGTGGCGGCAAACCTCTTCGGACACATGGGCGAGGTCGAACTCGACCGGTCCACGGCAGCACGTCTCGAAGTCAATGAACAGTGGGCCGTTCTGGGTGCTGAGCAGATTGCCGGCATGCGGTTCGCCGTGCAGCAGTTGCTCGGCGGCACCGTGCTCCTCGATCGATCGTCGCGCCTCGGCCAGCCTGCCGCTGAGAAGCTCGCGATCCGCGGCGGCGAGCTTCGGCGAGCGATCCGGATTCGCAACGACTTCCTGCGCCTCGGTGATCCGATCCCAGAAACTCGGGCTCGACATCTCGACCTTGCGCATGCCGTCGTGCAACTTGCCCAGCGCCGTGGCGTACTCGTCTGCTGAGACCTCAGGTGTCGCCGGCTCGTAGTACGTCCACAGCGTCACCGAGAAGCCATCGCCCAGGTACACCACGGGCTCCACCCGGGGCTCCAGGCGACCCACAGGAGATCCGACATCGGCGAGTCGCTGAGCGAGGTCGACTTCGAACTGAGCGGTCACGTGGTCTGGCGGAGCGACACGAGCGAAGACGTCACACGGAGTCAGGCGCAGTGCCAACTTGTTCGAGTTGTGGAGGACGACCGCGTCGTCGGCAGGCAGACCCAATCCCGTCGCGATCGACGTCGCCGCTGCGATCGCACGCTTGACGTCGGACGTATCCATTCGATGGTCTCCTCGATCGTCGTTCACGCCCCCAGTCGGACTACCGTGTCACGGGTTCAGCAACAGACCACCAAGAGAAGCGGATGTTGGCGTCGCGCCCAGTCAGAGGCGGTTGCCGGCGGTGGAGCTAAGGGGATTCGAACCCCTGACCTTCTCATTGCGAACGGGCTGCTGGCCCTGACCTCGGTAGTGCCACGCAGTGCAGCCTGTGCACTGGTTTCATCCACATCTAACCAGAGCACGCTGGGGGCGCATATGGGGCGCACGGGTGATGGTCCGCCCCACCAGCGTGGGGGGCGGGCCAACTCGGGACGCCCCGGACCCAGTAGTCCGTGCTTCGATCGCCCGACAGGGCGACCACTCAAGCCATCATCAGGACCAGCAGCCGCTTGAACACACGCAGCCGCAGCCTCTACCCCGCGTGTTCCGGTGCGGAGATCACCGACGGAGATCGATGGCGGTAGCGCAACCTACCCGACCTCACAGGTATCGTGTCGCCATGCCGATCGATGAGTGGGACCTTCTCGAGAGATACGGCGCAGCCGTCGAAGAAGACGCTGCAGCTGTGTTCATCGGAGCCGGCCTGTCGCTAAGCCAAGGGCTTCCCGATTGGATCGCCCTACTGAAGAAGCCTCGGAGAACTGCAGGAATTCCCAGCGGCCTACGCGACCTGCCACTAGTTGCGGAGTATGCAACTAGATCGCAACCTGGCGGCCGAGAAGCGCTCGAGGCCCATATCGCCGAACAGCTTGACCGCGCAACCAAGGAACCAAGCGAAGGCCATCGGAAACTCGCGAGACTTCCACTATCAGAATACTGGACCACCAACTACGATGAGCTCATTGAAACCGCAGCACCACAACTAGCTGTCATCAGATCCGAATCCGATTGGCTAGAACGAAGAGGGCATCGACGGCTAGTTAAGATGCATGGTAGCTACAGCGTCGAAAAGCACCAGTGGGACGAACCTCCCATCATTACCCGTACCGATTACGAGACTTACGAGCAGAAGCACCCTCGGACGTGGGCAGCGCTTCGCTCGACCTACCTCACGAAATCAATCCTATTTTTGGGATTCAGTTTCTCAGATCCAAATATTGATCTAATGCTGAAGCTCGCCAGGAGTCTCGAAAATCTCTCACCATCCGAACACTACACTATACTCAAGCGACCCGATGACATCGCCGGAAAACGGGAGCATGAGTTGCGAGTAGCGGACTTGGAGCGCTCAGGCGTCACCGTTTGCGAGGTCAATAACTACGATAATCTTACACCGTTGCTCAATAACCTCGCCCGACGCACCGCCCCCCCTCGGCTGTATGTGGGAGGCAGCTTTACAGAGGATAGCCCGGCAGTGTCACTTGCCCATCGAATAGGCTATCAACTCGGTTCTTTGAAAAATCTACAGCTCGTTTCGCTTGCTGGTCCCGCCGGTCTTCACGTCTCTGTAGGATTCTCCAATGCGCATCGCGACCAAGGCGACTACCGCGCCGAGGCAGCGAAATTTCATCTACGTAGCATTGCAAACAGGCCGACCAAACCGGACGGTCACAGAATAGGCACCATTGTCTATGACAACCTTGAAACGCCCGAGCTTCGCTCAGAGGTTATACCAAACTGCCGAGCTGTACTCATCGTCGGGGGCGGTGACCGCACCAGGGCAGAACTCGAGATGGCCGACAGTTTGGCGATACCAACGATACCTTTGCCTACCACCGGAGGGGCAGCATTTGAGGCCTATCGATCCCTTACCGAAAGGCGGGACTCGTTACCATGGCTTACAATGCTTTCAGCTGCCGACTGGGATCTTCTTGGATCGACGATGCCAGAGACCGTAGCGGCAGCTGCGGTGCGACTGGTGTCGCAAGCTACGTTCCTAGGTTCGAAGTCGTGAAACTGTCAGACCGGGTCGGTAGTGTCGTGGGCATGACTAGTCGGTATTCCGTTCAGGCTCTCGCCCTAGCACTCAGCGAGCTTGCGCCAGGCGAGGGGCGCGATCTCGCAGAGCTGATCTTGGCCGTTGGGGGGATTGATGCGGTTCGCCACTGCAACGCTGGACAGTTGGAGAGACGCCAGTTGGCTTTGTTGACATGGTTGCGCGAGTCTCTCCAAGATGATCGAATTGAGTTCTGGAAAACTAGGCTGGAGACTGTAGGACGTCGCGCAGACTGGTCCTTTCTGTCTGTCACGGATTCAGCCTACCCTCCTCTACTGCGACAAGCTTGGCACAGGCCACCTTATCTATTCTCGAGCAGGGAAGATCTCCAGCCTTGGCCGCGCCTAGCAGCCATTGTTGGTAGTCGAAGGGCAAGCGATGAAGCTCTTCGCTTCACAGAGCAAGCCGCCAGTTCGTTAGCGAGGAGAGGTTTCGGTATCGTATCCGGCGCGGCTCGTGGCGTCGATGCGTACGCACATCGGTCCGCAATGGACGCGTCTGGATACACCGTAGCAGTGTTGCCTCATGGACTCGGCGCGCTACCTGAGACTGGCGCTTCTCTGCTAGAGCAGATCCGCAAGTCAGGAACACTCGTGTCAGAGTTTCACCCAGGGGCGCCGGCAACGAAGAGTACGTACCTCCAGCGCAACCGCACGATCACCGGTATGTCTGCATTCACCTTGGTAGTTGAACCTCGGACACTTAGTGGTTCAAGTTCAGCTGCGGAGGACGCTGCAACCTTGCAACGCCCCCTTATGTTGTGGGGACCGGATCTACATGACCAACCTTGGTCACAGGCAATGATTGAGCAAGGCCTTGCAATGGTAGTTCGAGACGTCGATGATGTTCTCCGACACGCCGAACCTGCGTCTCGTGGTTAACGCAATGGGGCTGGTGATTCCAGGCTTCAAGGATCCGCTGGCATGCCAACAGTGTTGGGGATGGCGAGAACTTTGTGACAATCGTTCTTTGTGTTCAAGCTGTCAAGTCAGCGTAGGCTCGCTCGGGATACCACCCCCACCAGTAGCGCCGATCACTTTATATGCTAAACCGTCAGCCATGAGAGATGCTCTAACGAACTACAAGCGGATTGGCGAAGATTTCCAGCAGCGCTCACACGATCTTCTAGCGAGTCTCCTAGCGCGTTTCTGGGCGCAGTGTTCCCTTGCCATACGTCAGCAGTTCGGCGAATGGGACTCGATCTGTACGATTCCGTCGACCCAGGAAACGCCGCGCGCATCGGGGATCGCTTCGTTGGCTGAGTCGGCGCGTATAGCAGCAGCTGATACTACAGACTGGGTTCGATGGACGGGGAGCCGAATAGATCCGCAGCAGTCGAACCCCGACGCCTTCGTGTCCAATGCTGCACAGCTCCTCGGTCGACGATTCCTTCTACTCGACGACGTCTTCACGTCTGGCGCCCACCTCTATTCAGCGAGTCACACCCTCACTGCCCGAGGCGGAGTGGTAGTTGGCTGCGTTGTCATTGCTCGCCGCATCAACCCACACTTCAATCAGTATGCGCAGACCTACTGGGACGGGCGAATAGGCGAGACGCCGAGTTGGGAAAATTGGTGCAACGGATTTACGACGAAGGGATGACCGTCATACCTCCACCGGAGGTAAACCACCCTTTCCCGTCGAAATCCTGAGGGCACAACTGCCTGATATCAGTTGATGCGCAATCCATCGCGCATCGGTCAGCGGGGCGAACAATAGCGACCGCCCGAGAAAGTTCCTGAGCTGATCAGAATTCATCAGACGCCGTCCATAGAAGTGATAAGATCTTCCACTATCCAACAGCGCCCCGAAGACTTGTAGACTGTTCAGGACTTGGCGGCTTGCCTGAAGGGAACCAGCTGCGCCGTTGCGCGCAGCAAAATCGAGCATCGGGATGTGCATTTCCGCACCAGAGTGCGTGAGAACCTTCGACGACAGGCAAACAATCTCGTCCTCCTCCGCTGTCGAGAGCCTACGCTCGACCGCCGACATGAAGGTCGGCCCAATCTCGATGATCTCATCTGAAACAGGTGTCTGGTGGAGAGCTGCCGCCCGCGCAAGCTCGGAGGGAAGTCCGCTTGGGTCGCTCTCGGCGATCAGGAACACTGAGTCCCAGAATGGAACCGCGGTTTCTTGATGCATGGCTACAGCTCGGTCGAGAAGACCGAGGGTCGCTGGGTCATCCGTCCGGCGCTGAGCACGTGGAGCACGACGTGTGGTAACCAGGTGGACGGCAGCCGCATCCTGACCGAGCTCAACGAGAAGCGTGTCAAGCACTTTGAGAACAGAGCGCACGAAAGTCTCCCACCCCTCGACCTTGGAGTTTCCAGTGGCCGAACCACCCAGATCGGGATGCTACCGCACCTAGGTTCGATTTCTCGCAGAGGTCTAGTTCCAGCGAGCACCGGCCCGCAGCGAGCGCCAGCGAGCGAGGACACGGAGCGCAGCGAGCCGGCCGAAGGCCGGCCTTGATCTAGTAGAGGCAGATTCGGCAGCGGGACGCACACGTGGGCGAATGCTAATCGGAGACTGGCAACGATGTTCGATGGTGCTGAGCCCAGGTCGTACGACATGGCTCGCGTCCCACGCGGTAGGCCGCCCCAAGGAGGCTGATGCCCCCCGACGGGCGGTCTGCACCCGAACTCAGCACATCCAGCGCACCCGTTGCACCGAATCCGTACACATGTTCTAATCGATTCCATGGGGGATGCAGCCGAACCGACCGCCAGAGGGCTTGGGGCAGCACAGTACGGCGCACCGAGCCGCTTGGACACGCAGACGGTCATGAACATGTCCTGGCCGCTGGGCAATGCCGACCAGGGGTGGCATGCGCGCGGCATCCCCGACCGCCCTGGCATCCCGGTCGAGGTACGCATCGTCTGGTCACGTGACGGGGAGGAATGGCATTCGGGTCGAGCCACCCGATGGACTGAGCGCCACGTGTACGTACCCATCTGTGACGACCGCCTTGTCGGACCAGGCGTCTGGGTCCTCGCGACCGACGTACGCCGCGACGACCTACCGAAGCCCGATCATGGCATCCCCGCCACGTAACGACGCGTGGCCCGCCTACCGTCAGATCCGGTTTGTCCTGGTGAAGCGGCCCGGGAGGTTGAGGCCGGCCCGAGGGTTCGTACTGGAGTGGACCCGTACGGCGCGGCTACCGCGCGCTGGTGATCTTGGTCGATGAACTTGACTACAGGCCCATGCCGCGTTTCGAATCACTCACGGTCGAGCAGACGATCCCGGTCGACGTCGACCCGAACTGGCGCGCGAGATGGTGACCACCTCGAGCAGATTGCTGCATCGTGAAAGGCTACGGACTGTGTGGAAGTCCTACCCGCCCGTGGTCGACGACGGCCTGTGGTCAAGCCGTGAGGTCGCCTCGGCTGCAGGATTGTCCGTTTCACACATCCGACGCCTTCATAGCCAGGGCCGCTTCCCTGAGCCTGCTGGGCGGCGCGGGGCCAGGCTGCTATGGCGCCCCAAGGACATCCGCGAATGGGTCGCGGAGCGGTCGAGTCGACAGCGTCTTTGGTCGTTGCCTCAGGCGGCCCATCATCTGAGGGTCAGTGTCCGAGTTCTCCGACGAGCCCGCGATCTGGGCCAGCTGCCCGCCTCGGCAATCGGCACCGGACGCGCAGCACGATGGTCACGAGATGCAATAGCCGGGTGGGTTTCCGAGCAGCGTCGTCCGGCAGATGCGATCGGGCGACGGACGATGATCGAGTTGCTTCGCAAGCGCGGGTTGGGGAGCCGGACACCGTTACCACCACCAGACGGGCGATTCGGCGGACATACTTGGTGGACTCCAGCTACAACTGCTCAGTGGTTGGCAGGCCTTGAAGGTTCGCTACACCGCAATCGGTCGTCGGCCACGTGGACGGCGTCAGAGATCGCGCGCTACACGGCGCGCACCTGGCAAGAGCTTGGCCAACTCCCGATGTGGTCAGAGTTCCCAAGTCCCATGGACCGTTCCGGTGGGGACCGATGGCTGATCACGGACGTGAAGGATTGGTGGCGTCGCCATCGCGATTGTGCGGATGGGCGTTGGGACACCAAGGCGGTGGCCGAAGAGCTTGGTTTGACGTGGGATACGGTCCGCAAGTACCGACTATTGGGCAGGCTTCCCGAGCCGGACGGGGTAGATGCGAATCACCCGTGGTGGTGGCCGGAGACGATCCAGCGATGGGACGCGCAGCGCGAAAAGCGCGACTACAACAGATCCCGCATGAGGCGTGGCGATGGTTATGTCTGATCGAATCGAGTTCGTGGACCCCGGACCAGCTCGTCGATGTACTCCGTGGCTTTGTCTGCGTCGCGGGCAAGCACCAGATAGCCGGTACGGACGCCGGAGCTGAGGTCGGCTCCGAGCCATCCGCCGCGGAGCATGTCGCCGTAAGGTTCGAGGGTGATGGTTCCACGGCGGGGGTGTCCGTAGTCCCGGGCGAACCATCCCAGCAGGTTGTCCGACACGGTCTTCAGCTCACCTCGCCAAGCCCCGGCTCCCAGCCCATCTGCATTTGGGATCGGGCTTACCTCTAGAGCCGATGCACGCCTCGCGAGCACGACGCGAGAAAGCTGGGGACGCTCATCGCTCCCCTGCCAGGCTGAGCACCATTCGCCCGAATAGTCCGCAGAGGTGCCGACAAGTTCGTCGAGGGTGACCCCGAGGACGTCAGCCATCAAGCGGGCACCTTGCAAGGTCGGTTGGGCGGTGTCGGCTTCATATCGTCGGATCTGACGTACGTCTACACCCAAGCGCGCCGCCAGGTCTGCCTGCGAGAGGCCGAGGCTGTTGCGCTGCTGCCGGATGACGTCGCCCATGCCCACGGTGAGCAGTGTGCCGGTCTCGTCGTGAAAAGTCCTGTCGATGTTCAAGATTGCCCCCTGAAGTCCTTGCAGAGGACATCATAGGGCGCTACATTGCCTTTACGAGTCCTATCAGAGGACTCACGGAGACAGGAGTAGTCATGGCAGTTCAGGGACCGTTCGCGGTGGAGTTCGACAAGGTGTTCCCGGCAGGTGCGGCAGTGGTCGGTGAGGTAGTTCCGGTGAACGACTTCGATCAGTCGACCGCTCAGCGCAAGGTTCAGCAGCGTGACAAGGAGTCGGGTGCCCCGTTGTGGGCGGTCGACATCCTCGACTTCGATCCGGAGGCACGGGAGAAGACGGTTCGGGTCAAGATCGCTTCGGCGGTCGCGCCGGAGTTGCCGCCGGTGTCGGATGCTCTCCCGGTGCGGCCGGTGGTGCTGGAGGGCCTGACCGTCACCCCGTACCTGAAGGAGCAGGGCTCGTTCTCGCGGGTGGCGTACTCGCTGCGGGCCACGGGCATGTCGGCCCCGGGTCGTGCTGGTCGGCGCGGTTCGTCGGGTGAGGCTGCGGCGGCATGATCGCGCGGTTCCGTGGGGTCGCGCTGACGTGCGATGTCTGTGGGGATCAGTACGTCGATCTGACCGATGTTCGGGGGTTGATCGATGGGGACGCCTCTCCCCTGGTGGATGCGCTGGTCGCCTCTGCTCGCCGGGAAGGCTGGCAGGTCGAACCGGCTGGTCAGGTCGGCTGCCCGGAACATCGGGTCGCCACGATCCGGGGCGGGCGGCAGACGGACCTGTTTGGGGGTGCAGCGGCATGACTCTGCACTCGTCGGTTCAGGAGTACGTGTCTGGGCTGGTACGGGGCCAGGAGACCGGCGGGCAGTGGCGGCCGCATCTGTCAGTCACCCAGGATCAGCTGGTCCGGCTGGCGAATCTCGTTGAAGCAGTCGCGCTGTGCGTGGACCGGCTGTCTGAGGGGTGCCCGGACTGCGGAAGCACCCGGGCGCTGAACGGCGGTGATCGTCGTGGATGAGCCTGACTACTACGTGGACGGGCCGGGTCCGAGGTGTTTCCGGTGTGGACTGCCGGAGCACGCTCGGTTCCATCACGGGGCTGTGGGTGGACACAAGTTCAATGAGCCGCTCGGGCCGCTGCTCCATTGCGAAGACTGCGAATGGACGGTTGAGGCTCAGCGGGCGCGCTCGGAGGGCTGGCAGACCGATGTGCCCAAGGTCGGTGCTTTGTGCCGGTTCTGCTACCGCGCTCGACTGAGGTCGGAGCTATGACCGCCGTCGCCCACCTGCGGTCAGTGTTTCGGCAGGTGTGGTTGCTGCTGAAGCTCGTCGGCGAGCTGGTCTACCTCGCCCCGGTCCTCGTGGTGGCCGTGGTGGTGGGCGTCACGGCTGCGGCCTGGGGTGATCAGCCTGGGGTGGCTGTGGGGCTGATCTTCCTGGTGGTGGCGGTTGTGGTGTGGGGCCGGGTCTGGCCGGGTTCGTTCGAGAGGCTGGTGCGGGATCGGCTGGTCGGTCGCCGGGTGGTGCGGCGGGTGCGGCGGTCGTGGCCGGAGTGGGCTCGGGCGTGTGATCTGTCGCGGAAGGTGGATGGTGAGGTTGTCGTTCCGGTGTTGCGGCGGGTGCGGTGGCGTCAGGGCACGTTGACTGCTGAGCCGGTGTTGTTGCCGGGTCAGTCGGTTGATGACGTCGACCGGGCGACGGAGCGGTTGCGGACGGCGGCGAAGGCTCGTCGGCTTCGGGTGCAGCCGAACGCGATGGTCACCGGCTGCACGCTGGCGTTCTCGTTCGGCGACTATCTGAGTGTGCCTTTCCGGGTGCAGGTTCTGGGTGAGGATGCGGTGCCGGAGTGGCGGCGGGTCGAGATGGGGCGGACCGAGTTTGACCGTCCCTGGTTGGTGGATGTCGCCCGGTCAACTCTGGTGGCGGGTGCGACCGGTGCCGGTAAGGCATCGATCATGTGGGCGGTCATGCTCGGCCTGGGACCGGCGATCCGGGCCGGGGTGGTCGAGGTCCACGGGATCGACCTCAAGGGCGGCATGGAACTCGCGATGGGCAAGCCGTTGTTCACCCGCTACGCGACCGATCCGGAACGAGCGGTGATCGTGCTTGAGGAAGCGGTCGTGGCGATGCGGCTCCGTGCCGAGGAACTTGCCGGGACGACGCGCCAGCACACCCCGACCGCTAGCCGGCCGTTGATCATCGTCGTGATCGACGAACTGGCAGCGGTGATCGCGTACCTGCGGGATCGCGACCTCCGTATCCGTGCGGAAGCGGCGTTGTCGGTTCTGTTGTCCCAGGGGCGTGCGGTCGGCTATGTGGTGTGGGGCTTCGTCCAGGACCCCCGCCGGGATGTGGTGTCGATGCGGAACCTGTTTCCTCGCCGGATCGGACTGCGTCTCGACACCCCCGAGGAAGTGACGATGGTCTTGGGTGATGGTGCTGTCGACGCGGGCGCACTGTGCCACCTGATCCAGACCACCGTGCCCGGCACGGCGTATGTGATCGATGAGGACGGGCGTCCGACGAAGGTTCGGGCCCCGTTGATCACCGATGACGATCTGGCGACGGCAGCCAGCCGCTTCGCCTCAGCAACTGAGGTGCCGGTGATCGTCCCGAGCACAGACGAGGACACCGCTCAGCGTCGACGACGCCGAAGCAGTGAGCGATCAGCGGGTCGGAAGTCTGCTGTCGATGCCTCGTAGCAATCCGTACGGCTACACGTCATTCCCCTTTGATGGAAGGAAACTGTCATGTTTGATCTGGACAAGACTCAAATGCTGTTGCTCGGCGTGGGTGGCCTGGTGGTCATGGTCCTTGGTATCAGCATCGTCTCGATGGCCAGGAAGGCGAAGAACTCTGAGATCGCCCAGACTGCGTTGAACGGGCTGATCGGGATCGTGTTCATGGCGATCGGCGCTGGCGCGTTGTCGTTCGCGGTGTTCGGCAAGAAGGTCGTCGAGTTCTTCGGGTTCGGTGGCTGAACGATGCCCAGGATTCGTACTGACGACGGGCCGCGGAAGCTGCGGGCGGTCTGGCTTGGCCCGAAGGGTGCGACGCTGCCGTTTGAGTGGACGTTCGTGCAGTGGGGCGTGACGATCGCGGTCGCCGTGGTGACGATCGCGGCGATGATCGTTCTGTGGTGGCTGCTCACCGAAGATGTGTTGCTGGCGGTAGTTCTCGGTGTCTGCTGGGGCGCTGCGGGCGGGGTGTATCTCGCGGTGAAGATCATGCGCGGGGTCACCTTCGATGAGCCGGTCCGCTACAAGACAGCGCGAGTGCGCGGCCAACTCGGCTGGTGTGATCAGACGTCGGTTCCTGACTCCCTGGTGATCGAGTGGGACACACCCCGGGTCGGGGAGTTGTCGCCGGTCATGGTCGACCGTCTCGGGTGGGCGGTGCATCATGGGCAGCAGTGAGGACCGCAAGGATCGACCCAGTCTGGTCACGCGGCTGACCTACGGCGTGTTGTCCCGGGTCACGCGGCCCCGGCTCCACACCTTCGGCCTGTCATCGTCAGGATTCGCAGGCGCACTCCTGTTCACCCCGCGCGGGCTGTATGTCTGGTACCTGCTGTCCCCGTTGACGTGGGATTTCCTGACACTGCCGGAGCGTGAGCGGATTTGGGATCAGCAGGTGTTCCGGCTGGGGCGGCTGGCCGAGACCGGGCCGATCGAGGGTCGCCCGTTCCGGATTCGGGTCACCTCGAAGCCGTATCCGGCGTGGGAGTTCGCTCGTTCGCTGGATGAGGACACCCCGAACCCGCTCCCTCAGACTGATGGTGGGGAGTCGTGGGCTGACTATCTCGGGTTGGCGCAACGGCGGCTGCAATCGACCGGGCTGGATCAGCGGATGGTTGCGGTCGGTGTGTGGGCGGCACCGCCGGTCTCGAAGCGGGTCCGCGAGGAACTGTGCGACGGGGCTGATGATCCGTCTCCGGCGACGGCGAAGGTGATCGAGGAACTGGCGTCGGTCGACAAGATCATGTCGGGCAGCGGGTTCAGCGCCCGTCCGGCCACGAGCCGCGACATGGCCTATCTGATGCACCGTTCGCTGTCGATGGGCGTCCCCGTCCCCGTGCAAGCGGGCGTGGGTGGGGAACGGTGGGAGGCTGGCGATCTGGCCGAGTTCACCGATCGCCGCGCCTGGGTTGCGAAGCCGTTCGGGTCGACGGTGCAGATTCTGACTGAGGTCAACGGGCATGCGACGGAACGGTTCGCTGCGGTGTTGACGATGGGCGTGATGCCGGACCTGCACTGGCCGGAGGCTGGGCATCCGTGGATGGTCGCCGCGACAGCGGGGTTGCCGTTCCCGGTCGAGTGGAACGCCTCCGGTCTGCTGCAACGATCGAAAGCCCTGGAGCAGGTCGTCGCCTACGAACGGGACCGGGCCGAGGATGTCCGTCAGCAGTACGCCGATCACCAGATGACCGAACCGCCAGCGGTGAAACGGGCCATCGATGCGGCGAACGAGAACCTCGATGAAATCACCGAGGGCGACTCACGCAGCGCTGGCCGCTGGACCGGTGTCGTCCGGGCCGCCGTCTACGGGGTGAGCGAAGATGAAGCGCTGTCGCGTGCCCGAGCTTTGGTCGACCTGTATGGGGAACGGCTCAACATGCCGATGGTCCGCACCAAGGATCAGGCCAGCGTGCTGCGGGAGTTCATTCCCGGCGAGACATGGGCCAAGATCGGCTACCAGCGGCGGATGCCGGTCCGCTACCTCGCTGCGGCGATGCCGAACGTGGATGCCGAACTTGGCACCCCGACCGGTCCGTACTTGGGCTACGGCTCCGGTGTCGCTCGGCGTGCGGTCCGGTTCGATCTGCACTACGCCATGGAGGTGCTGAACCGTCCCGGTCTGGTCACGTTGACCGGCGAACAGGGTGCAGGCAAGTCGGTGTTGATGGGGGCGTTGGCCTACAACGCGGTCCGGCGTGGTGAGCCGACCTGCATCTACGACCCGTCCGGCCCGCTCTCCGCCCTGGCACGGCTCCCAGAAATCGCCCCGCACGCCAGGGTGATGGACCTGGAACGGGCCGATGCCGGAACGCTCGCCTCGTTCGGCCTGATCCCGGATGCCCGTCGTGAAGATCACTACAACGATGACGGTGAGGTTGACGAAGTCGAGTGGATGCGGGCGATCCGGCGGAGCACGGCCGAGCGGCAACAGCTGCTGTTCGACTGTCTCCGGATGCTGCTGTCGGATGATCTGCGGCGGACCGCCGGAACCGACATCGAACTGCGGGAGGCGATCCGGACGGTCACGGTGCGGGAACATCCGCTCGCGCCGGTGCGTGGGGTCGAAGAGTCACGGCTCAACCCGCGGTGGGTGCTGGAATTCCTCGCCTCGGAGGCGATCGCGCACGCCAACACGGGCCGGGGTGATGTGCTGCGCAAGCTGTCCCGGGAACTCGAGTCGGCGGCCGAGTCGCCCGATGTGGAGTTGATCATCCCGCGGCACTCCGATCCGGTCGACCCGGTCGCGGTGGACGAGACAACCTTGGTGGTGGTGACCATGGCCGGGATCAAACCGCCTCCGGAAGACACCCCGCGGGAGGAATGGTCGGTGACCGAGCTGCACAGCCAACCGCTCTTGCACTCGGCGGCCATCTTCGCGTCCCGGTTCATGTACGCCAGGGCCCGGGATGTGCGGAAGAACTTCTTCGCTGACGAAACCCACTTCATGTCCACGTGGGGATCAGGCCGGAGCTTCTTCGTCCGACTGTCGCGGGACTCACGCAAGATCAACGGTGCCGTGCTGGCCGCCTCGCAACACCCCGATGATCACCTAGGCATCGGCAAACTCGACGGTCTGATGGGCGCGGCGTTCGTCGGACGGCTGACCGACCACGACACCGCCGTCAAGGCCTGCAAGGTCCTGGGGTGTGCCCCCGAGTTCGCCCCGGTGATCGAACGACTGTCGCCGACCAGCCCGGGCGATGATGAAAACGCCAATGTCGCGACCGGTGAGTTCGTGGTCCGTGACCCTCTCGGCCGGGTCGGGAAACTCCGCGTCGACATG
>Ga0164243_10000321_pt1 | contig 98502 bp, 104 predicted proteins | sample OricompcompostOP_FD_108781 | JGI IMG/M metagenome (GOLD analysis project Ga0164243, IMG submission 108781) | Organic Plus compost microbial communities from Emeryville, California, USA - Original compost - Organic plus compost (OP) | ecosystem: Engineered > Solid waste > Mixed feedstock >... | reverse complement strand
TCATCGACCTGGTCGACCTTGTTCATGTACACGACCAGGGCGGGCACGCCGACCTGGCGAGCCAGCAGGATGTGCTCGCGAGTCTGCGGCATGGGGCCGTCAGCGGCGTTCACCACCAGGATCGCACCGTCCATCTGCGCCGCGCCGGTGATCATGTTCTTCACATAGTCAGCGTGGCCGGGGCAGTCGACATGCGCGTAGTGGCGCGCATCGGTTTCGTACTCGACGTGCGAGGTCGAGATCGTGATACCGCGCTCCCGCTCTTCCGGAGCCTTGTCGATATTGGAGAAATCGACCGGTGCACCCAGCACCTTCGTGATCGCCGCAGTCAGCGTGGTCTTGCCGTGGTCGACGTGACCGATGGTGCCGATATTGCAGTGCGGCTTGTTCCGCTCGAACTTTTCCTTCGCCATTTTCCTAAACCTCTATTTTCTCGTAAATTCAATGTTGCGGGAAAAGCGGCACCCGCTGAATCAGGCGCCGCCCCTAGACGGTCACTCGCCGTTAGGCAAGCTTCTCCTTGACCTCCTGCGCGACATTCGCCGGCACTTCGTCATAATGCGTGAACTGCATCGTATATTGCGCCCGACCCTGCGTGAAGGAGCGCAATTCGTTCACGTAGCCGAACATGTTCGCCAGCGGCACGAAAGCTTCGACCGCCTGCGCGTTACCGCGGGTGTCGGTGCCCTGGATCTGGCCACGGCGGGAATTGAGGTCCCCGATCACGTCACCGAGATAATCATCGGGCGTCACCACCTCGACCTTCATGATCGGCTCCAGCAGCTTGATGCCGGCCTTCTGCGCCACCTCGCGCATCGCACCGCGTCCGGCGATCTCGAATGCCAGAGCAGACGAGTCGACGTCGTGATAGGCGCCATCGATCAGACGGATGTCGAAGTCGATGATCGGGAAGCCGACCAGATAGCCGCTTTCGGCCTGCTCGCGCATGCCCTTCTCGACCGACGGAATATATTCGCGCGGAATGTTGCCGCCCTTGATCTCGTCGATGAAGTTGATGCCCTGGCCGCGCTCGCCGGGAGTAACGACGATCTTGACCCGCCCGAACTGGCCGGAACCACCCGACTGCTTCTTGTGGGTGTAGTCGACCTCCACTTCCTTGGCGAGCGCTTCGCGATAGGCCACCTGCGGCGCACCGACATTGGCCTCCACCTTGAATTCACGCTTCATGCGGTCGACCAGGATGTCGAGGTGAAGCTCACCCATACCCTTGATGATGGTCTGACCGGATTCATGATCGGTCGAAACGCGGAAGGACGGATCCTCGGCTGCAAGGCGATTGAGCGCGAGGCCCATCTTCTCCTGGTCGGCCTTGGTCTTGGGCTCCACCGAGAGCTCGATGACCGGCTCGGGGAATTCCATCCGCTCCAGAACGATCGGCTTGGCGGGATCGCACAGCGTATCGCCTGTCGTCGTCTCCTTGAGGCCGGCAATGGCAACGATGTCGCCCGCGAAGGCCTCGTCGATATCCTCGCGGTTGTTCGAGTGCATCAGCAGCATGCGGCCGATCTTCTCGCGCTTGTCCTTCACCGAGTTCAGGACGGAACCCTTGGCGAGCCTGCCCGAATAGATCCGGGTGAAGGTCAGCGAGCCGACGAACGGATCGTTCATGATCTTGAATGCGAGCGCGCTGAACGGCGCCTCGTCGCTCGACGGGCGGGAATCTTCCTCGTCGCTGTCGGGCTTCACGCCCTTGATGGCCGGGACGTCGACCGGGCTCGGCAGGTAATCGACCACCGCGTCGAGCAGCGGCTGCACGCCCTTGTTCTTGAACGAAGAGCCGCACATCACCGGCACGAAGGCGTGACCCAGCGTGCCCTTGCGGATCAGCCGCTTGAGCGTCGCCGCGTCCGGCTCGTTGCCTTCAAGATAGGCTTCCATGACATCGTCGTCCTGTTCGACGGCGAGCTCAATCAGCTTCTCGCGATATTCGGCAGCCTTGTCGACCATGTCCGCCGGAATTTCGGTGTAATCGAACTTCGCGCCGAGGCTCTCGTCATGCCAGATGATCGCACGGTTGTTGACCAGGTCGACCAGCCCCTTGAAGTCTGACTCGGCCCCGATCGGCAGGTACAGCACCGCCGGAACCGCGCCGAGGCGGTCGATGATCGTCTGCACGCAGTAATAGAAATCCGCGCCGGTGCGATCGAGCTTGTTGACGTAGCACATCCGCGGAACGCCATATTTCTCGGCCTGGCGCCACACGGTTTCGGACTGCGGCTCCACCCCCGCAACCCCGTCAAAGGCCGCGACGGCGCCGTCGAGCACGCGCAGCGAGCGCTCCACCTCGATGGTGAAGTCCACGTGGCCGGGGGTGTCGATGATGTTCAGCCGGTGCTCCTCGCCCTGGCCGTCATCGGCGCGCCAGAAGGTCGTCGTGGCAGCCGAAGTAATGGTGATGCCGCGTTCCTGCTCCTGCTCCATCCAGTCCATCGTCGCCGCGCCATCATGCACTTCGCCGATCTTGTAGGACTTGCCGGTGTAATAGAGGATCCGCTCGGTCGTCGTGGTCTTGCCGGCGTCGATATGCGCCATGATGCCGAAATTGCGGTAGCGTTCGATCGGATGGCTGCGTGCCATGGTGAATTCCTTAAGACCTTCTGGAGGGTCGAGCAGCCGGGCCGCGGCCGCCCTCGCCCCATATAGTTACATTTGCAACCGCATCGAAGCGCATGCGAGCGCCCCGCGCGGCCTTCTTACCACCTGTAATGCGCGAAAGCACGGTTGGCGTCGGCCATGCGATGCGTGTCTTCCCGCTTCTTCACCGCGTTGCCACGATTGTTGGCAGCATCCATCAGCTCGCCGGAAAGGCGCGCCGCCATGGTCGTTTCCGCACGGCCGCGTGCAGCCGTGATCAGCCAGCGGATCGCCAGCGCCTGGGCGCGCTCGGGGCGGACCTCCACCGGCACCTGATAGGTCGCACCACCGACGCGGCGGCTGCGGACCTCGATCTGCGGCTTCACATTGTTGAGCGCATCATGGAACATCTGGATCGGATCGGCCTTGGCCCGCGCTTCGACTGTTTCGAGCGCGCCATAGACGATGCGTTCGGCGGCAGACTTCTTGCCGTCATACATCAGGTTGTTCATGAACTTGGACAGCACCACATCCCCGAACTTGGGATCGGGCAGGATTTCCCGCTTCTCGGGACGACGACGACGTGACATTTTTTCCTAACTCCTTCGGAGTGGCCGCTCACATCCGTGAGCGTCCTGCGGCACCGGCCCTCTCCCGCACCCGGCCACCCAAGGATACCTTCGAAGGTAGCCGGGTGCGGGAGAAGGCCGTCGCCGCGTGAAACTTACTTCGGCCGCTTGGCGCCGTACTTCGAACGGCTCTGCTTGCGGTCCTTCACGCCCTGCGTGTCGAGCACGCCGCGCAGCACGTGGTAGCGCACGCCCGGAAGGTCGCGCACACGTCCGCCGCGGATCAGCACCACGGAGTGCTCCTGCAGGTTGTGGCCCTCGCCGGGAATATAGGAGATGACTTCGCGCTGGTTCGTCAGGCGCACCTTGGCGACCTTGCGCAGAGCCGAGTTCGGCTTCTTCGGCGTCGTGGTATAGACGCGCGTGCAGACGCCGCGCTTTTGCGGGTTCTGGTCCATCGCAGGGACCTTGCTCTTGGCCTTCTGCGGCACGCGGCCCTTGCGGACCAACTGGTTGATAGTCGGCATTAAATCTCTTCACCTTGCTAAGCGGCTTGCAAACGGGGTGAAGGAAAGGGATGCATGCAACGCCTGATCGCTCTGCCCTGCCGAAGACGGCGGGCTGCACCAGGCATGCATGAACCGAAACGCTCCACCCGGCCTGTGCCGGGTTACTTTGACGGCTGCCCGCAGGAATGACCCCGCCTGGACGACACCGCCAATGTTCAGCTCGAATCTGCAGGGGGGAAGCCATGCCTGCCCCCGGCCGACGGCGCCCCTAAGGGAAAAGCCATGTCCGGTCAAGCAAAGACGCGCGCTCCAGCAGCGGCCGGCCTGCCCAGGAAGAGGGAACACCGGCCACCCCGCCCCGTTCCATTCCATGCGGGCAGCGAAATGCCCGCGCGTGACGGACGCGGCCGGCGTGGATATCGCCGTCCTGGGGGACACCGAACAGCTATAAGCACCCCAAGGAGAGAAGGCCATGACCATGCACACTCCCCGAGGCACCGCCCCGAACACGCATGCAGGCACACGCATGCGCGGCCTCGCCGCCGCCGCGTTAGCGGCCGCCGGCCTCTCGCTTTCGGCCTGCGCCGCGGAGGATGACGGCACGCGCAGCGCTGCCTCTGCCCAAGGCAGGCAATGTTTCTGGGCAGGATCGGTGAACGGCTTCCGCGATGCACCGGGCGACGATCAGATCTATATCGATGTCGGCGTCAACGAGACGTATCTGTTCCAGACCTTCGGCTCCTGCCCCGATCTCGATTTCACCGAGGCGCTGGCGCTCGAATCCGGTCCGAGCAATTACGTCTGCGACGCGCGCGACGTTGACCTGATCATTCCGGAGCCGGTTGCCGGCCCCCGCAAATGCCCGGTGCGGATGATCCGCAAGCTCGAGCCCGGCGAACCGGGTATGCAGTAGCGTGCGCCGGCGGCCCCCAAATTCGCGCGGGCAGTCGCTTCGCTGAGTGTATGACAGCTACGCTGATGGTCATTCCGCCGGATCGCGAAGCTTGATACAATCCCTTCTCTTCGATGCTGCGCGCGGCTCGGGATGAGCACAGGGAGGACGCGATGGCGAAGGCCGATCTCGATGCACTCGTTGTGGGGGCCGGCTTCTCCGGCCTCTATATGCTCTACAAGCTGCGCGAACTGGGCCTCTCGGCCAAAGTGCTGGAAGCCGGGGGCGACGTTGGCGGCACCTGGTACTGGAACCGCTATCCCGGCGCGCGCTGCGATTGCGAAAGCAAGGAATACTCCTATTCCTTCTCGCCCGAGCTGGAGCAGGAATGGGTCTGGACCGAACGCTATTCCGCGCAGCCGGAAATCCTGAGCTATCTCCAGCATGTCGCGGACCGGTTCGACCTCAGGCGAGACATCGATTTCCACACCAGGGTCAAGGCAGCGCATTGGGACGATGCTGAAAGCCTCTGGACGGTCACCACAGAAGCCGGCCGCAGCATCACGGCACGATATTGCATCATGGGCACGGGCTGCCTGTCCTCAGCCAACCGGCCGCAGATACCGGGGTTGGACGATTTCGAAGGCGAAACCTTGCTCACCGGGCTGTGGCCGCATGAGGGCGTGGACTTCACAGGCAAACGGGTGGCCGTGATCGGCACCGGGTCCAGCGCCATCCAGGCGATCCCGCTGATCGCGCGCGACGCGGCAAGCCTCACCGTTTTCCAGCGCACCCCCAACTTCGCGATCCCCGCCCACAACTATCCGCTTTCGGAAGAGGAGCTGGCGCAGATCAAGGCGGATTACCGGGCGATGCGCGCGTCCGAACGGAGCAGCCAGAACGGCATCGACATGCGCGGCCGCCTGCCGACCACGGCCGCCCTCGCCATTTCGGAAGAAGAGCGGCGCGCGGACTTCGAACGCCTGTGGGAAGAAGGCGGCCTGTTCTTCTTCGCCTCGCATATCGACATGGTGACAGACCCCAGGGCCGCCGAGTTGGCGGCCGAGTTCGTGCACGAGAAGATCCGTCAGCGGGTGCGCGACCCCGAGATCGCGGAACTGCTCTGCCCGCGCGGCTATCCTTTCGGATCGAAGCGGCTCTGCGTGGATACCGAGTATTTCGAGACCTACAACGAGCCGCATGTGCGCCTGGTGGATCTCACCGCGACGCCCATAGAGCAAATCGTTCCGCAGGGCGTGAAGACTTCGGAGGGCCTGTTCGAAGCCGACATACTCGTGCTCGCCACCGGTTTCGACGCGATGACCGGCTCGCTCACGAGGATCGATATCAGCGGCCAGGAGGGGCTTTCCCTGAAGGAGAAATGGGCGGCAGGGCCGCGAAGCTATCTCGGCCTGATGAGCGCAGGCTTCCCCAACCTGTTCACCGTGACCGGGCCGGGAAGCCCGTCGGTCCTTTCCAACATGATCGTCTCGATCGAGCAGCATGTCGAATGGATCGCGGACCTGCTGGCGGAGATGGAGGAACGCGGCGCGGCGACGATCGAAGCGCTCCCCGATGCGGAAGATGCCTGGGTCGATCACGTCAACGCCGTTGCCGGGGCAACCATCTTCATGCACGCCAAGAGCTGGTATCTGGGCGCAAATATTCCCGGCAAGCCCCGGATATTCATGCCTTATATCGGCGGGTGCTTTACCTATCGCAGCATCTGCAACGAGACGGCGGCAAGGGGCTATGCCGGCTTCGCGATAGACGGCCGCGTCAATCCGGCCATGCCGGATTTCGCATCGTATCTGGGCGCGTCCGCTCCGCTTGAAGTGGCGTGATTTCCCGGGCGGACACTAAGCGCATCCAGGCGTGATCGCGGTTTCACGCCACTCCGAAGGGCAAAGCAAAAAACACCAAAATGATTAACTTGTGCTATTGCAATGTAGGATTTTGGTTGCAATATGGGCTGGGCTATGGAAAACGAATCGAATCCCCAACGCCCGCCCCTGCCCTCGAATGACGAGGTTCCCTCCCGCGTCGGCCCCGCTCCGGCGGCCGAGTCGGAGGATCCGTTGGACCGCTACGCCCGCGATCCCACCATGCCGTCTTTCGCCGATCCGGAATGCCGGCGCTATGCCGACACGCGGCGAGCCGAGCGCGAGCGGAAGGAAAAGCTCACCTCCTCGTCCGTCGATCCGGCTCGGCGCACATCGGCCGTGGCCTTTCGCGGGGAGGAGCCCGATGCGGGCGATCCATTGCTGGATTTCACCCCTGTGCCGCACGTCGCGCCGCGCCGGAATTCCATCACGGCCGAGCGCCAGCGCGCCTTCATTGCCGAGCTCGCTGCCTGCGGCATCGTCAGGCAGGCGGCGCGCAAGATCGGCGCGTCGATCGAAGCGCTCTACAGGCTGCGCAACCGGCCGGGCGCGGAGGGCTTTGCCGCAGCCTGGGAGGAAGCGCTGGATCGCGGGATTGCGCGGCTGGAGGATTGCGCCCTCGAGCGCGCATTGCGGGGGGAGGAGCGGCCGATCGTCTCGCGCGGAAAGATTGTCGGCTCATGGCGCAAGCATGACAATTCGCTGCTGATGTTCCTGCTGCGCCAGCGGCGCGACAGCCGCTACACCGCAGGCGCCGCGCAGGAGCTCAGGCCGGGCAGCAAGGCCTGGAACAAGGCGAAGCAGCAATGGCAGCGCGAAGGAATGGAAGAAGCCCGCAAGGCGAAGATGAGCCTCACCGACATGATGGTGGATTTCGAACGGCGGACGCGCGCGCGGATCCGCGCCGAGATCGAGAAGGAGTTCGCCGAGCGCGAGGCGCAGCGGCGTCCGGCTGCGCCAGCCCTGCCCGCGCCCGATGCGAAGGAGGATACCGGCACCGGCGAGGCTGCCGACGCTCGCCCGACAAGCAGCGAAACGAGCGAGGGCGGCACGGCCATCCCGCGCGGCCCAAGGGTCTACTTTCTGTGATGGCCGCGAGACTAATCGATGCTGAAGATGCTGCGCTGGATATGGCGGATGCCGCCATTGGCCTGGACCGGATCATGCTTGCTGTTGAAGTAATAGAGCGCGCCGACCTTGCCGCCACCTGCATCCCAGGCATTGGGGTAGCCGAGGTCCCAGCTTCCGCCATCGTCCCGCACGATGATTTCCGGACCCCATGTCTGGCCGCCATCCTCGCTGACCGAGGCGCGGATACCCGAAGGCATCAGCCGGTATCCATATACTGCGACCACCCGTCCGTCAGGCATCACCACCAGATCGCAGGGCGCGCCGTAGTCGTTGACGCGGGAGAGGAAGCCCCAGGTCTCGCCGCCATCGTCCGAATGGAACAGCTCGCTCCACATCACGCCCCTGGGGTCGCGCTGGCAGCGCGTGATGCAGATGATCCGCCCGCTCGGCAGCATATAGCCGCGTGGATAGAACCAGCGGTGGCCGACGAAGCGGATCGAGCCTTCGTAGCTCCCCTCGGTCTGGCCCCACGGGTCTTCCTTCGGCACGATATAGTTGATGAAGTGGAATTCGCGGCCACCATTGGTGCTGCCATAGACGAGCGGGCGGCGGTTGGCGTTGTTCTCGTCGACCGAGAACATGAACAGCAGGCAGCGCCCGTCGGGCCGGACCAGGACGGATTGCACCCCGGTGGTGGAGACGATGCCACTGAGCGGCGGGACCAGCGTAGGTCCCCAGCTCTGCCCGCCATCGGTGGAAACGCGCACCGTGCCGCGCGCCGTGTTCTGCGCGAAGCCGCCGGTGCTGCCATTGGAGACGAGCACGTTCGGGTCCAGATAATCCACCGGCTCGGGAAGGATCTCGACCGTTTCCCCGTCCCCGCGGCCGATGCCGGAGAACATGTTGATCTGCGGATCGTCGCCGTCCCAGGTGAGCCCGCGATCATGCGAGCGCACCGTGACCATCTTGGGCGCCGATCCGCTCCCGCGCTCCAGCGCGTCATGATTGATCTCGTCGCCGCTGGTATAGCCCACCGTGCGGGCCATGAAGTTGGCGATCAGCGTACCCTCGCCATTCTCCCAGAAGCCGCTGGTATAGGGCCAGGAACAGAATTCGTTCTCGCGCCGGTAGACCACGGCGTGATCGACCTCCCGCGGAGCGCGGGGCGGGCTGAAGCTCATCGGCAAGGCATCGCTCCTGATACCCGCCCTGCTCCGAGGCGAGAGGGCGCGTGACTGTGACCCGGGCGCTTCTAGCGGAACGCGGGTAGCGGCGATTGACCCGTGCGGTTCGACGGCTTTACCAATGCGCCGCGAAGGGCTGGCGAAGGTCCGGCAAAGAAAAGAGGCGACCCCCTGCGGGAGGCCGCCTCCGAGTCGGGAATGACGGCGGGAGTTGATTGCCGCATTCCTTGGGTCGCGGCTGGAACAAAGCGGGCAATCGGGAATGGTGCAACGTCGTAAATCCGCCCGTTTCGGGATGGTACGGATTTCAGCCTGCCGGTTAAGGGAGCGCCGGCTACGCCCGGGTGAGGAATTCGACGAGCGCCTTCACCTTTTTCTGCCGCCATTGCGGGCGCGGAGCCACCAGCCAATAGGCGCGGCGGCCTTCCTCCGGCCCCTCGATCACGGCAAGCCGGCCGTCGGCGATCGCCTCCTCCACCAGCAGCAAGGGCAGCATCGCCTTGCCCAGCCCGGCGAGCGCGGAGGCCAGCGCCTGCGCCGCGTTGCCGACCTGCAGCACCGGCTCCTCCCCTTCGGGAAGCGGGGCTCCGGGCCAGGCGATCCAGTCCGGCGGTGCGCCTTCGGCCGCCACCACCACGCGCAAGGCGGGGGCAAGCTGGACACCTTCCAGATCGTCCGGCCCTTCGGCGAGACGGACCGCGAGGTCGAGATTGGCTTCGGTGAAATCCACCTCCTCACCGGCGACGAGCTGATAGCGCACATCCGGGTTGGCTGCGCGGAACGCCGCGAGGCGCGGGGCGAGCCAGGTCGCCCAGAATTCATGCGGCGCAGCGATCGCGAAGGAATGGCTCGACTGGCCGGCCTGCATCGCCTGAACGGCTTCCTCGAAGCGCAGAAAGCCTTCGCGCAGGGGATCGAGGCCGGACACGGCTTCGTCGGTCAGCTCCAGCCCCTTGGACGTGCGCCGGAACAGCACCACCCCCAGAACATCCTCCAGCGCGCGGATCTGCTGGCCGACCGCTGCGGGGGTCACTGCGAGCTCGTCAGCCGCGCGAGTGAACGAAAGATGCCGCGCTGCGGCATCCAGAACGCGCAAGGCGTTCAGGGGCAAATGCGTGCGCTTCATGCGGCGCGTTTAGTAGGGAGGGCGCGTGCGGGCAAGCCGAGCGCCGCTTGGGACGTGTCAACCTGCGGTTGCAGGCGCCGCGAGCGGAAAGAATGGAATGGCGACCTCCAGCAGCCGGCCGTCTTCCCGGCGGAAGGTGTAGAATCCCTCCATGCTGCCATGCGGCGTTGTAAGCGGGCAGCCCGAAACATAATCGTGGCTCTCGCCCGGCCGCAGCACCGGAGTCTCACCGACGACGCCGTCGCCATTGACGATGTTGACCATCCCCCGCCCGTCGGTAATCCGCCAGTGCCGTGCGAGGAGTTGCACCGTCTCGTCCGAATCGTTCTCGATCCGGATATGATAGACCCAGAACCACTTGCCCGCCTCGACACGCGACTGATCGGGCATGAAATTGACCGCCACCCGCACGGTTATGCCATGCGTGATCGCCGCATGCTGGAAGAGCCTGTCCATCATCACGCCTGAGAGGTTAGCGAGAAATACCTCCCCGGCAAAGGGGGTGTGCGATGGATTGTTCGGCTGATCCAATGCGGCTCAGGCGAGTGTCGGTGCCACCGCCGGACGGGCCAGCGCCTGCGCTGTCTCGATCGACCAGACGATGCCTTCCGGGCGGTAATCGATCTCGACCTGCGCCCCCAGCTTGAGGCGAGGAACATCGCATATCAGCGTGGTGCCGAAGCCCTTCCGGCGCGGCGGGGTAACCCGCGGGCCGCCGCTTTCACGCCACCACATGGTGAGGCCGCTTTCACCTGGCCCCGCCTCCCAATCCACTGCCACCCTGCCTCCGGGCGTCGACAAGGATCCATATTTCAGCGAGTTGGTGGCAAGCTCGTGCAAGGCCATGCCGATTGCCTCCGCGGCGGCCGCCGTAAGGGCCAGCGCGGGGCCCGTAATGGCCAGTTGGCCGTGCGAGTCCCCCAGGAAGCCCAGCTGTTCGCGAACCAGTTCCTCGATGCCGACCTCGTTCCACTGTCCCCTGATCAGTAGATCCTGATTGGTCGAGAGGCCCGCCAGCCGCTGTTCGAAACGGTCGATGAAGGCGGGATCGTCTGCCGTGCGCCGCGCAATAGCCTGGACCGTTGCTATGAGGTTCTTCGACCGGTGATTGACCTCCCGCAGCAGCAGCTGCACTTGCTCGGTCTGCTCCCGCTGCTCGGTGATGTCGGTATTGGTGCCGAACCACTGCGTGATCTTTCCGTTCGCGTCCCGGATCGGCAAGGCCCGCGACAGGAACCAGCGATATTCGCCGTCCGCTCCGCGAAGGGGAAAGATGTCTTCCCATTCCTCCCCGGTCTCGAGGCTCCTCCGGAAGCCGGCTTCGACACGCTCGGCGTGGTCCGGGTGATGGCAGGCGTGCCATCCCTGGCCCTGCATCTCCTCCGGCGCGGTGCCCGTATATTCGAACCAGCGCCGGTTATACCAGATGATCGTTCCATCGGGTTTCCCGATCCAGGCGAATTGCGACATGTTGTCGGCCAGCAGCCGCAAGCGCAGTTCACTCTCCTCGATCTTCTGCTGGGCAGCGAGGAATTCCCTGGCGTCGCGGGCCATCTTGCTCGCGCCGACGACCGTTCCTCTTTCGTCGAGCACGGGAGAAACCGTGAGAAAGATCGGCACCAGGCTCCCGTCCTTGTGCAGCCGTTCGGAAATCAACTGGCCGAAGCGTTCACCTCTGGTGATCTTTTCGAGGATTTCATCTTCTTCGGCCTGACGCTCGGGCGGGATGAGCCTGCGGATCGAGCTCCCGACCATCTCTGCCGCGGTAAACCCGAACAGACGTTCGGCTGCGGGATTCCAGGTCTGGACGATGCTGTTGAGGTCCTTCGAGATGATGGCATCGTCGGAGGATTGGACGAGAGCAGTGTAATGGTCTTGCTCGCTTATCGCCACATAGAGTTCCAGTGCGGTGTATCAGGGAAGCAATCGATACACCCATCAGCGATAATATCCAGATGCAGCGACACAACCAAAGGACTATTGCCGCACCCTTAATGTTGCTAACGGTTCTCAATAGCGGTAAAGCTGTCGCCGTTGACGAGCTAGAGAGGGTGCATGAGTCGCGAAAAGTCTGATCGGAGTATCCTGCCCCTCCCTCTTCCGCAGGAGCGCGTGGAGCGCGTGTTGCTCGTCTGCATTCGCCGTATGGCGGCACAGGGCATTCGCGACGCTCAGGCGACCTGGCTCGCGATCGACACCTTCGGGATCGGCTTTCGCCGCCCGCTCGTCTTGCTGCGCGCATTCCTGACGGAGTTGGCGCAGGCATCGCAGCGCTCGATCAAGATCGCCCCGTGCTGTGCAATGCGGATGACGGACGATGAAGGATTGATCCTCGCCTCGGTGCATTTAGCAAGGAGCGACATACGCGCGGCCGAACGGGCGCTGACGGCGCTGTTGCATACTCGGAATGTTGGCGAGCCGCTTTCCGCGGCCGTAGTGCTGGGCCGCTCAGTCGCGGAAGAGACCCGAAAGCTCGCCCGCCACTAGGCCCCGCCTACATGCCCGCCTTGGCGAAGGCCCGGTCGAGATCCTCGATCAGGTCATCGGGATCTTCCAGGCCAACATTGATCCGCAGCATCCCGTCATCCACGCCCGCTTCGGCGCGGCCTTCCGGCCCCATATTGTGATGGGATGTCGTGGCAGGATGGCACATCAGGCTCTTGGAATCTCCGATGTTGTTGGAGATGTCGATCAGTTCCAGCCCATCGAGCACGGCGAAGGCCTGCTTGCGGCCGCCTTCGACCACGAAGCTGAAGATCGGCCCGAAGGCGTCCATCTGCTTGGCCGCGAGATTGTGCTGTGGAAAGCTGGGAAGGCCAGGGTGGAGGATCTTCGGCACGCGCCCCTCCACGAATTTTCCGACCTTCATCGCGTTTTCGCTCTGCTTCCTCGCGCGCAGATCCAGCGTCTCCAGCCCCTTGAGTACCACCCAGGCGTTGAACGGCGAACAGTTGGGCCCGGTGTTGCGCTGGAAGGGAAGCAGGACGCCGTCGATGAAGTCCTTCGTGCCGCAAACCGCGCCTGCAAGAACACGGCCCTGTCCATCCATCAGCTTGGTCGCTGAATAAGCGACCACGTCAGCCCCGAACTCAAGCGGTCGCTGAAGAGCGGCCGTGGCGAAGGCGTTGTCCACCACCGTGGTGATCCCATGTGCTTTGGCGAGACCGCAGACATATTCGAGGTCGACCACATCCATGGTCGGGTTGGCGGGCGTTTCGAAGAAAAACACCTTGGTGTTGGGCTGGATCGCCTTTTCCCAGGCGTCATTGTCCCTGCCATCGACGATGGTGTGGGTTATTCCGAAGCGGTTGAGCACATTGTTGAGAATCCAGCGGCACGATCCGAAGGCCGCCCGGCCGGCGACGAGGTGATCGCCCTGTGACAGCTGGCACAGGAGTGCGGTGGTCATCGCCGCCATCCCCGTCGCCTGGGTGCGGCAGGCCTCCGCCCCTTCCATCATTGCGATCCGCTCTTCGAGCATCGCGACAGTGGGGCTCTGAAGGCGGGAATAGGTCATCCCCTGCTCTTCGCCTGCAAAGCGGGCGGCAACAGTGGCCGCATCGTCGTAAGCATAACCCGAGGTGAGGAACAGCGCCTCGCTCGTCTCGCCATGCTCGGAGCGCCAGGTGCCGGCGCGCACTGCGCGTGTTGCGGGACGCCACTTGGCGCTTATCGAGCGATCATGTCCGGTAGTCTTTTTCATTGCGCGTGGCGTTTAGGAGCCACGCCGCCGCTGAGCAAGCAAGCAATGTCACAGGCGAGAACCTGAAGTCAGCGCGAAGGAGTGCGTTGCCACGTCATCGCCGCCGCATTATCTGCCCCGCCGATGAGCCAGCCCTCCGCACGCCTCCGTGATCCCGTCGGCTGGAGCGGCCTGATCGCGTTCGCTTTCCTGGCCTTGCTGCTGCTGCGGCTCGGCATCCCGACGCGGTACTATTTCGATGAGGTACATTATATTCCGGCGGCGAAGATCCTGCTGGAATTCTCCCACATTACCAATCAGGAGCACCCGCTGGTCGGTAAGGAGCTGATCGCGCTGGGCATCACGCTCTTCGGCGACAATCCCCAAGGCTGGCGCGGCCTTTCGGCACTTGCGGGCGCCGTGGCGCTGTTCGCCTTCATGCGCGGGCTGTGGTTCGCCAGCGCCTCGCGCTTTGCCACTTTCGCCGGGGGCGTGTTGCTGGCGACGGATTTCCTCCTGTTCGTCCATTCGCGGATCGCAATGCTCGACATCTTCATGGTGTGCTTCACCATGATTGCGCTGTGGATGTGCGCTGGTGCTGTCCGAAACCCGGACGAGGCACGCTGGCGTCTCGCTGGCGCTGGAGTCGCATTGGGGCTGGCGATCGGCACCAAGTGGAACGCGGCACCCATCGCGATCGCACCCGGGATCGCATTCTTCACTGTCCGCCTGATCTCGGCGGGCCCGCGGGTTTTCACGACGCCGAAAGGTGCGCCCGTGCCAGGCATCACCCTGGCGGAAGCTGCCTTGTGGCTCGGCCTCGTGCCCTTACTGACTTATGCCCTCAGCTTTCTGCCGGTGTTTTTCTATAAAGCCGATCCGCTCACCATCGGCACCTTCCTCGAATATCAGCGTCACATGGTCGAGTTGCAGGAATCGACCGTGAAGCCTCATCCCTATATGAGCCGATGGTATCAATGGATCGCCGACTGGCGGGCGATCTGGTATCTTTACGACAATGTCGATGGGGCGCAGCGGGGCGTGTTGCTGATCGGCAACCCGCTGACGATGCTGGCTGGCCTGCCTGCGCTCGTCTGGTGCGCTTATGCAGGGATTTTCCGCCGCAATTGGGCTGCCCTGGCGGCGGCGACGCTCTATGCCGTCAGCTTGGGCATGTGGATCATCGCGCCCAAGCCTGTTCAGTTCTATTACCATTACATGCTGCCGAGCTGCTTTCTGATCGCGGGGCTCGCGCTGGCGCTCGATGCTCTTTGGCGCAGCGGGGGAAAGGGGCGGATCGCCGCGTTGACGATCCTGGTGGGAAGCTGCGCGATCTTCGCCTGGTTCTACCCGATTATCTCGGCTGCTCCCCTTAGCGGAGAGCGGGCTTACGAACATTGGATGTGGCTCGATAGCTGGCGTTGAGAAACACGGCCACGAGTGCGCTCAGCGATAGCGGCCCCAGACGAAGCGGCTTGAAAGGGCATAGTTCCAGACCGAGCCGATGAGGATCCCCGCCAGAGCAGCCGGATAGACGTGGATTCCCAGACGGACCAGCACTGCCGCCGCCCCGACATTCGCCAGCAATCCCACCGAACAGGTCAGCGCGAATTTCGCCCAGCCTCGCAATAGCGCACCTGTGCCTGTCAGCCGCTGGTCGGCATAAGTCAGCGCGTTGTTGAGCACGAAGTTGAATGTCATGGCGACGATCGCGGCGATGGTCTGGCCGATTTCGAAGGCGGAGACGAGATGCCCTTTGAAATCGCCGCCGAAGGCCGCAAGCCAGAGGCTCAACACGAGCATGTGAACGATGACGCCGGCCGCGCCGATCGTGCCGAACAGGGCGAACCGCGTCGGTATGATCCGCCCAAGCCACTTGTCGTAGAGGCCGACGAGGAACTCGAACGCCACCGCCCGGTCCAGCTTGCTTTCACCTGCCGCGCGTGAGGCGAAGGTCAGGGGAAATTCCTTCACACGCACCTTGCCATCGGTAGTCGCCAGAATGTCGAGCAGTATCTTGAAGCCCATACCGGAAAGCCGGTGCGCATCCTCCCGCAGCCTGGCGGTGGGCAGCATGAAATAGCCGCTCATGGGATCGCTCAGCGCAACTCCGGTGAAGCGGCGGGCGAGGTTGTTGGCAAGGTTCGATGCTTTCAGCCGCTCTGGCCGGTTCCAGCCTTCGGTGCTGGCGCCCTCGCAGAAACGCGATGCGACGGCGATATCCGCATCCCCGTTTTCAATCGCGGCCAGCATTTGCGGCAACAGCGCGGGATCGTGTTGATGGTCGGCGTCCATTACCGCGACCACGGGGGCGGCGGTGGCGCACATGCCCTCGATCGCGGCAGAGGCAAGGCCGCGCCGGCCGATGCGCTCGATCACGCGGATACGCGGATCCTCCAGCGCAAGGGCGCGAGCCTCATCAGCCGTCCCGTCTGGACTGTGGTCGTCGACCACCACCGCTTCCCAGGTAATGCCGGGGAGTGCCCGATCGATCCTTTCGACCAACGGGCGCAGATTGGGTCGCTCGTTGAACGTCGGAAGGATGATCGCGAGACGGAGCGTCACTTGGGTGGCTTCAGAGCCGCGCAGCAACCGCCGCGCCGATTTCCGCCGTTGCGGCAGTGCCGCCAAGATCCGCGCCGCGAATGCCATCCGCCAGAGCCTTCGAAACCGCCGCCTCAACGCGCGCAGCCTCTTCCTCGCGACCGAAGGAATGGCGCAGCATCATCGCCAGCGAGAGGATCATCGCCATCGGATTGCCTTTGCCCTGCCCGGCAATGTCGGGCGCGCTGCCATGAATGGGCTCGTAGAGGCCCTTCGTGCCGAATTCGGTCTGCGTCTCGCCCAGCGAGGCGCTGGCAAGTAGTCCAATCGAACCGACGCACATGCTGGCCTGGTCCGACAGGATGTCGCCGAACAGGTTGCCCGTCACCACGACGTCGAACTGCCCCGGGTTGCGGACCAGCTGCATCGCGGCATTGTCGACATACATGTGGCTGAGCTCGACATCGGGATACTCCGCCGCCGTCTCGATCACTACGTCCCGCCACAGCTGGCTGGTTTCGAGGACGTTTGCCTTGTCCACGCTGCAGAGCCTGCCTTTGCGCCCGCGGGCAGCCCGGAAGGCGATATGGGCAATGCGGCGGACCTCGTCTTCGGCATAAGACATGAAGTCGTAGCCCTGCCGGCGGCCGTCATCGAGGGTACGCATGCCCTTCTCGCCGAAATAGACGTCGCCGTTGAGCTCGCGCACGATCAACAGATCGATCTCCCGTGCGATCTCCGGCTTGAGCCCGCTCATCGCCTCAAGTCCGGGGAATAGCGTCGCCGGGCGAAGATTGGCGAACAGGGTGAGCGCCTGTCGGAGGCCGAGGATCGCCTGCTCCGGCCGGAGATGGCGCTCCAGGCTGTCGCAAGCCGGATCGCCGACCGCGCCGAAGAGCACCGCATCGGCGGCTTTCGCCATCTCCAACGTCTCCGGCGGCAGCGGGTGCCCGTGCTTGCGGTAGCCGGCGCCGCCGACATCGCCATGCCAGAGCGTGACTTGCGGCAAGCGAAGCGCATCGAGCACGACGAGCGCCTGCTCCATGATCTCCGGCCCGATTCCGTCGCCTGCCAGAACCGCTATCTTCATCTTAGTCCCCTGCTAACCGGCCCCTATCGATCGGCCATTCGCCCCAGCCGCTGCCGAAGCATTGCGCGCGCCGCCATAACATCGCCGCGCCTGTCGGCAAGGAGGTAGCGTTCGAGAGGCACAGAAAGCGCATCGAAGGCCGCCAGCGCATCGGCGAGTTCGCTCCCTTTGGGCCGACCACCGCCGCCGAAACCAAGCTCGCGGAGCACCAGCACCTCATAAGCCACCATCGCACCGGCCCAGCCACGGGCGGATGGTGCGTGGCATATGGCACTCAGCAGCGCCGCCAAGGTGTCATAGAGCGGCGGATGGGCTTGCCGTTCGGGGAGCGCCGTCGCAGTGAGCGCGCAGGCCCAGCCTATCGCCGCAGCAGGCAAAGGTTCGACCAGCCATGGGCCCCTGCTTTCCACCAGTTCCAGACGCGCAAACGGCAACTGACTGTCGGAGCGGGAGCGCAGTTCCGCGTCGACCAGATTGCCGGGAATGATTACCGGGCGCAGGTTTCGCCCTCTCCCGCCCGCGACATATCCCGCGACGAGCCCGTGATCAGCCGTGAGAAGCCGCGCGACCACCGCGGTTTCGCCATGCGGACGGGCGGCGCAAACGATTGCGGGCGCGCGGATATGCATAGGATGGATGTGTGGCCCGTCGCTCCGGGCGAGGCAAGCGGGGCTAGCCCAGCTTGGCTTCCAGCGCCGCGATGCGTGCTGCCAGCTTCTCGTTCTCTTCCCGAGCTTTGCCGGCCATGTCCTTCACCGCGTCGAACTCCTCGCGGCTGACGAAATCCAGCCCGCCCATCGCCTCCTTGACGCGCTCGCGAGCTGTCTCCCGCGCTTCGCGAGTCATCCCGGCGAAAGTGCCCGCCGCACTGTTCATCAGCTTCACGAAATCGGAGATGAGGGGGTTCTGGCTTTGCATGCTCGCTATTTGGGGCCGAGGCAGCGCCAGCGCAAGATCAAAGCTCGAACCGCTGCACGGCACCCGAATGTTCGCCGCCATCGGCCGACGGATTGAGTTCCAGCACCTGCCAGTTGAGATAGGTCGCAAACGCGAGCCAGAGGAGATAAGGCAGCAACAGCACTCCAGCCGTTCGCCGCACACGCCAGAAGGCCGCCGCCGTTATCAGTGCCACTAGATCGAGCGCGACAAGCAGCACCAGCGCCCAGCGGATCTGGTGCATGCCGAAGAACAGTGGAGACCACGCCAGGTTGAGCGCCAATTGTACGGCGAACAATATGAGCGCAACGCTGCGCCCTTTCGCACCCCACGCCACGGCGACCATGGCCGCGGCGAGGCCCATCAGGACGTAAAGAATCGTCCAGGTGATCCCGAACGCCTGGGGTGGCGGGTAGAGTTCGGGCTTCAACAGCGCTGCAAACCACGGGTTCTCAGCGCCTGATCCGGACAGCTTCCCGGAAAGCAAGCCTAGCAGCAGCACCACGGGGACGAGGAAAAGAGCCCAGCGGACAAAACTTGCCCGAAGCTGCGCGCGCGAGGCGAGGATGGTCATGGGTGCTCCCGAGTGATTCGCTGCGGGATATTGGCGAGCGGCCGGACGCGGGGCAATCATGCCGGGCGAGTTGTGCCCAAGGCGGGACAGTCTGCTGCTTTGCCCGCTTGCAGCTACTCGGATCCGCGAAAAGCGGAGACGAGAAACTCTACATTACCTTCAGGGCCGGTGATCGGGCTTTCGATGATGCCCTGCACGGCCCAGCCTTCTCCTTCCAGCCAGTCACGCACCTCTGCGCACACTCGCTGATGCAGAGCGGGGTCACGGACTACTCCGCCCTTGCCGACTTCCCCCTTCCCCACTTCGAATTGCGGCTTGATCAAGGCGACAAGCCTGCATTCGTGTGCAGCGAGCCGCAAGGGAACTTCCAGCACCTTGCGCAGCGAGATGAAGCTGGCATCGCAAACCACCCAATCGCAGGCAGCGTCAATCAGTTCAGGGGTGAGGAGGCGCGCGCTGGTCTTTTCCAGCACGGTGACGCGGGGGTCCTGACGCAGCTTCCACGCTAGCTGATTGGTACCCGAATCGACAGCGAAGACCCGCAATGCGCCTTTGCTCAGCAAAACATCGGTGAAGCCACCCGTGGAGCTGCCGATATCCATGGCCGTCGCACCGGCAGGATCGAGGCTGAACTGCTCGATTGCACGGGCCAGCTTAATCCCGCCGCGGCTGACCCACGGATGATCGCGCCCCCGCACATCGATCACCGCATCTTCCGCTACTTGCTGCCCCGATTTCGCAATCTTGGTTCCGCTTGAATAGACCAGGCCCGCCATCACAAGAGCCTGCGCCCGCGCCCGACTCTCGGCCAGCCCCCTATTCACCAGCAACTGGTCTATGCGTTGCTTCCTTGCCATGAGAGCAGTCGATAGCGGCCGAAGCTCAAATGAACCAGCACGGCTTGAGCCAAAGAGCGCTTCCATCCATAGATGGGTGCGATGAAATCAAAATCCTCCCTCAACATCCGTGCCTTCGCTGCGCTCTCGCTGGCCGCGTCGCTCGCAGCATGCATACCTTCCGTCGCGTCGCCGCCATCACCGCCGCCGCCCGCACCAGCGCCAACGCCAGCGCCAATGCCGACTCAGGCTCCTACGCCGCCTCCTACGGCAACGCCCGAGCGGACCTACGAGAACTGGATGAATGCTCCGCAGACGCCGGGCAATTGGTTCTACGTCTCACGGCCACCCTACAGCTACGCCATATTCGGGACGAGCGAGCAGACGCCCGCCTTCGTAATGCGCTGCGACCGCGCCGGTCGCGTAATCGCATTGGGGCGGATCAGCAATCAGACGGCGCAGCAGCCAATGCAACTCCTGACCGAGACGACGACGAGACAGCTCACTGCGAGTCCGCGCCGGGATTCGGTCGGGTCACAGCTTGCCGCCGAACTCGCGGCAGCGGATTCGCTGCTCGACGCGATGGCGATCAGCAAGGGGCGGTTCGCAGTCGAAACCGCCGGAGAAGCCACGCTTTATCTGCCGAGTTGGCCGGAGGTGACGCGCCTAATCGAGGATTGCAGATAGGTGCTGAGATGGGGCTGTGCAAAATAGGCCCGAAGCCCCCGATTCTGACGGGTAAAAAGTTTTTTACAAGGCTTGTGTTCCTCGGCCCCATGACTCACATATTGGACGAGGTCGATGCAAACGCGACCTAGCCGCAAAAAACGGCGAACTTTGGCTCAACAGCGCGAAAGGAGGTGATCCGATGTCTCATGGTTCAGCAGGGAGGTCGGTACAATTCCGCGCGGGGCATTATCGTTTGGTCTGACTTGAACGATAAAGGCTTCGTGAGCGGCACTTCCGGCCGCTGACCATGCGAAAGGCCGCTTTCGGTTCGCCGGAGCGGCCTTTCACATTTCTCACCCAGGCGTGGTCAGGCAATCCGCTGCTAGCAGATCTTCCGCGTGAAGCTCCTGTCGGTTCGAAGCGGAACTTTACGCGCACTTGCGCAGCTTGGCGCTTTGGGTCTAACCGCGCCCTGGTTTAACTTAGGATCCCATTTGCGCATGGCCGATTATCCAGCCATCGAATTCAGACGTCAGCCTCACCCGAACCCCGTCAGCCTCGCGGACCGGAATCAGGCGCTGGCCAATCCCGGCTTCGGAACCGTCTTTTCGGATCACATGGTCTCGATCGATTGGACCGAGGGACTTGGCTGGCATGACGCCAGCATCGGCCCCCGCGGCCCGATCAGCCTCGATCCGGCGACGGCCGTACTGCATTACGCGCAGGAAATATTCGAAGGGCTGAAGGCCTATCGCCTGTCCGACGGTGGCATCGCCCTGTTCCGCCCGGAGAGCAATGCGCGGCGCTTCAACGAGTCGGCTGCGCGGCTGGCCATGCCTCAACTGCCGGAAGAGACTTTCATCGGCGCGATCCGCGAACTGGTGACGGCGGATGCCGACTGGTTCCCCAGCGTGGAAGGAGGATCGCTTTACCTGCGGCCCTTCATGTTCGCGTCCGAACCGTTTCTGGGTGTGCGCCCGGCGAAGGAATACAAGTTCCTCGTGATCGCCTCACCGGTCGGCAATTATTTCAAGTCTGGGGCTCCGGCCGTTTCGATCTGGGTATCATCCAACTATACGCGCGCGGCACCTGGAGGCACAGGCGCCGCGAAATGCGGCGGGAATTATGCCGCCAGCCTGGTTCCCCAAGCCGAAGCGATTGCACACGGCCACGATCAGGTCGTGTTTCTCGATGCGGCCGAGCACAAGTGGATCGAGGAACTGGGCGGGATGAACGTGTTCTTCGTGTTCGAAGACGGATCGATCGTCACCCCACCCCTTGGCGGCTCGATTTTGCCGGGCATCACGCGTGACAGCCTGATCACGCTTGCTCGCGAGGAGGGGCTCAGCGTTCGGGAGCAGCCCTACTCCATCGACCAGTGGCGAGACGACGCGAACAGCGGCAAGCTTGTCGAAACATTTGCCTGCGGGACGGCTGCGGTGGTTACTCCAATCGGCCGTGTCGCCAGCCATGACGGCGAGTTCACGATCGGCTCCGGCGGACCGGGGCAAATGACCACGAAATTGCGCGACCGCCTTGTCGGCATCCAGCGCGGAACCGTGGAAGACAAGTTCGGCTGGGTGATGCGGCTGGCTTGAGAGCGGCCTAAGCACCGTTACGTCGCGCGGTCACACGCCCGCCGTTAGCCGACGCCTTGTCTAGCAATTGCAGCATGCCACGTTCTTCGGCGCTCATCCATTTGGTTGCCCGGGGAAGCTGCAAGCTTTCGCGCCATTTGCCCTGGCGATCTATCAGTGCGAGGACCGCAGGGTGGATATAGGATTTGCGCGCGATTGCCGGCGTATTCCCCAGCTGCTCGGCCACGATCTCCGTCACCGCCGTGATCGAAAGCTGGCGGTCAGAATGAGCGAGCGCCGAGAAGGCGATTTCACTGGCGTGCCAGGTGCGGAAGTTCTTAGCCGTAAACTCCTCGCCCATCACTTCGTGCAGATAGGCGTTGACGTCGCATGAGCCGACCGGATGAGGCTCACCCTCCTCGTCAAGGTATTGAAACAGATGCTGGCCAGGCAGATCCTCCACCTTGCGGACGAATTGCAGCAGCTTGCGATCTGCCAGCTCGACCTCCTGCATCTTGCCCGACTTGGCCTTGTACCGAAGCCGCAATTTGTGCCCGTCCAGCGAAGCATGCCGGCGGCGCAGCGTCGTCGCTCCAAAACTCTTGTTCTGTTTAGCATAAAGCTCGTTCCCGACCCGCACGAAGCCCAGATCGAGCAGCCGGACGACACTTGCCACCGCCCGATCGCGCCCGAGACCGGAGCCGGAAAGGTCTTTTTCCACCTGTTGGCGGAGCCTGGGCAGCAGGCGACCGAACTCAGCACACCCGTCGAACTTCCGGCCATCGCGCTGGCTTCGGAAATCGGGATGGTAGCGGTACTGCTTGCGCCCGCGCGCATCGATACCCGTCGCCAGGATATGCCCGTCCGCACTGGGGCAGAACCACGCGTCCTGATAAGCGGGCGGCAGGGCAACGGCATTGAGGCGATCGATCTCGGCGCGGTCCGTGATCCGCTTTCCCTGCGGATCGAAGTAGCACCAACCCTTCCCGGATCTACGCCTGGTAATCCCGGGCATTTCGGCGCTGACGTGCATGAGTCGGGAATTAGGAGAGGCCATCGCGAAGCAAACGCGCGCCGACATGGGCCGTTCCGCCCCCCTTCTTCAGCCGCTCCGCCGCATAGCGCTGTTTATCGATCGCCAAGCAAAGCACTGCTTGCCGGGGATGAATACAATCGTCATCTTCGCGCGACAGTCACATGATGCTCCGCAGTGGGAGCTTGCCAGGAGAGCGAATCTTGTCCGACGACACCTACACCCCGCCCAAAGTGTGGACCTATGATCCCGAGAATGGGGGCCAGTTCGCCGGAGTGAACCGGCCGACGGCGGGCCCGCGAGAAGAGCGCGAACTTCCGGTCGGCGAGCATCCCTTTCAGCTCTATTCGCTTGGCACGCCCAATGGCGTCAAAGTCACGATCATGTTCGAGGAACTGCTGGAGGCCGGATATTCGGATGCCGAATACGATGCCTGGCAGATCAAGATCTTCGCGGCCGAGCAATTTTGGTCGGGGTTCGTCGATCTCAACCCCAATTCGAAGATCCCCGCATTGCTCGATCGTAGCGGCCCGACGCCGTTCCGCGTCTTTGAATCCGGGGCGATCCTGATCCATCTGGCCGAGAAGTTCGACTATCTGCTTCCCAGGGAGAACCCCGCCCGCGCCGAGGCGCTGAGTTGGCTGATGTGGCAGATGGGAAGCGCACCTTTCATCGGAGGCGGCTTCGGCCACTTCTATGTGTACGCGCCGGAGAGATACAAATACCCGATCGATCGCTACGCGATGGAAACGAAGCGGTTGTTCGATGTAGCCGATCGGCAGCTCGCCAAAACCCGTTATCTTGGCGGCGAGGACTACACGATCGCCGACATTGCCTGCTACGCGTGGCTCGGAAATCTCTATCACGGCGCCTACAATCGCTGCGACATTTTCCTCTCCCTGGATGACTATGAGAACGTCGCGCGTTGGGTGAAGGAAATCGATGCGCGCCCCGCGGCGATCCGCGGCCGGCTGGTGAATACGCAGAACATGCCGGAGCGTCATTCGGCGCGCGATTTCGACGCGCTCGACAAGTCCCTGTTCGATCCGGTCCGCAAGCGCCCCGCGCTTGAGAAGTGACTTTGGCTCGGCGTCCCTTGCGCGTGAGCGAAGCACCGCTATAGGGGCGCCTCAGCCATTGGTGGGGCGTAGCCAAGTGGTAAGGCACCGGTTTTTGGTACCGGCATTCGCAGGTTCGAATCCTGCCGCCCCAGCCAGGTTGGCCGCAGATCCGCAAGGTCTCGTCGGACCGAGGCCAGCGTCGACATTGCGGCCGTATCCGCCCTCCTACGCCTGCTGCTTCTGAGTCGGGAATCAATCCGGGTGCATCTTGCGCCTCGAAACCCGCGATCCTGAAACAAGACAACGAGTTGTTTACCGGTGAACGTTAACGCTCGGCTTGGAACCGGATGCTTTCCGCACAAGCGCACGCAGGATTGTGCTTAACAAGGGTCTACGATGAAAATGCCGATTGCTTTGCTTGCCGATTTGCCGGGCCGACCACGGCTTGCGCGAGCGGGTTTTGCGGCGATTTCAGCCCCTCTGCCAACATATTAGGTGAGCCAACGAGTCGTGCCGATGGACGCAACCCCACCAGATGACCGCCGCCAGGAGGGACGCTACGTCTCCGTCCTGCGCGTCTGCTGCATCGAAGCATCGGACGGAATGAGCTTCGCTTTGCTGCGCAATATATCGACCCATGGTGCGCAGATCGAATCCGACATTCCCGATCCGGTCGGGGCGCCAGTCAGCTATTTCTTCGACGATAGCTTTCGCATTGAAGCGGAAATCGCCTGGAAGAAAGATGGCAAGATCGGGCTTTCCAACCGAACCTCGGCCGCGGTGAATACGCAAAGTTTCCCGCGCCGCGCTCTGCGCGTGCCAATCTCCCAACCGGCAAAGGTATGGGTCAACGGCAAAGCAAGCCAGGTGAACGTCGCCAATATTTCCCAGACGGGAGCGTTGCTCGAAGGCGAGTTCGACCTAAGGAACGGCGCGTTGATGACCCTGAAGCTGGGCAAGGTCACGCTCGAGAACACCACCGTGAAGTGGTCTTCGGCGACTTCGGCCGGAGTGAAGTTCGAGCGTCCGCTGCATATGCGGCAACTGAAGCAAATCGTGGAAGATCGCAGGAAGGAAGCCAAGGCCTCGCCGCCTGCCGAAGCTCCGGCGGACACTCCCGCCGGGCCGCTCGGGACCTATCGCCGGCTCGCCTGAATTAGCGATTGAGGGACTCGGTCGGTACGCAGCCAGAGCGGCAACAGACCAGCGAGAGGATTGCATGCCCCGACCCGAGATTGCACTTTCATTCTTCAAGCTCAATGTCCGCGACATGGATGCTATGCTGGCGTTCTATCGCGACGCCTTCGGCTTCGACGTAGTGGCGACTTACGATGTCGAGGACTTCCTCGAACATGTACTCGCCCTGCCTGGCCAGGAGAACGGGCCGAACCTCATGCTGGTCGCCTTCAAGGATGGCCGCGTTCTGGCTCCGGGAACCCGCCACGGCCCTGTCGGCCTGATTACGAACGACATCATCACGGTGCATGAAAAGGCGTTGGCGGCGGGCGCCCGGCCGGTGACGAGCATCATTGAAGTGGGCGAGCAGATTCAGGTCGCCATCATCCTCGATCCTGAGGATCGCGAAATCGAGCTGGTGCAACTGCCATCCGCCTGAGGCGCTGCCCAGCTTATGCGGTCCTGACGCTGGGCGCTTTCTGAATGGACGCAGGGGCAGTGCGGCCGAGCAGCAGAATCAGGAGCGCGATCAGGATAGCCGGCGCTGCAGTAATCATCATGATGGAGCCGAGCGGAAGCATCGCCGCGAGCGCGAGCCCACCGGCATAGGGGAAGGCGATGCCGCCGATACGGCCGGCGCCACCAGCCCAACCGATTCCGCTACTGCGCATCTCTGGTGGGTATCCGAGCGTCGCCAACGTATTGATGCCGGTCTGCCCTCCAACCTGACAGTAGTTCCAGACGATCAGTGCCAGGATGAAAATGAGGGTACCTGCGGGAAGGAATCCCAGCGATGCCAGAGCCGCCGCGTCTACGAGAAAGAAGGAAGCGATCAACAGGTAGGGATTCACGCGGTCCAGCAGCCAGCCCATCGAAAGCGTGCCCAAAGCTCCGCCGCCGAAGCCGATCATCATGTAAATGGCGAATTCCTGGATCGGTACACCGCCCAATTCCTGCATATAGGTCGCCAGCCAGTTTGCGAGCAGCGCGATATTGCCCATCGCAAGGAAGCAGGCGACCCATAGAATGATGGTCTGGAGCCGGTAGCGCCGGCCGAACATCGCCACCGGGCCCACCTTCTCCACTTCCGGCGCGTCTCCCAGATGAAAGACTTCCTCACCGAGCAGCGGCACCGCCGGGTCGATCTTGCGGATGGCTTTGCCAATCCTCTCGTCCCGAGGATTCCGCGCAACGCGAAAGGCGAGCGATTCGGGCACCAGAAGGAGGAGCGGTAGCGCCGCAAGCGGAAGGAGGCCTCCGAGCCAGAAGCCAACCTGCCACCCATAGATGTCGAGCAACCACGCGGTCATTGCGCCGCTCGCCAGATTGCCACCTGAAAAACAGACGAGTGCGATCGCCATGAAGGATGCCCGGCGACGGCGCGGCGTCATTTCCGAAAGCAGTGCCAGCGCGATCGGGAGCATCGCGGAAAAGAATATGCCGGAAACCCCGCGCAGCCACGCCAGCATATGCAGCGATGTGGCGAAGACCGACGCCAGGGAGAGCACCCCGAAGACGGAAAGGCACAAAGCCAGCACCGGTTTGCGGCCGATCCTGTCTGCCAGCGGCGGCATCAGGAAGGCCCCCAACGCCATGCCGACCTGTTGCAGCGTGAAGACCTCAGTCATGTCGATCGGGCGGCCGCCCAGACCCTCGGCAACGGCTGGAGCGATCTTGCCGAGAAAATACATGTCGAAGCCGTCGATGCAGAGCACCAGCGAGCAGACAACCAGCAGCAGTATCTCGCGCCAGCCTATCGCCCTGTCGTCAATGAAGGCGGCAACATCGAACCGTGCGGCATCGCTGCCGGTGGCTGCGCCCATTTGTACCCTCTCCCGCTATTTGCCGGAGAGATGGCGGCAGCAGCAGCCGCGGTCAATCGCTCCGAGGGCTTGTTCCGGAATCGCCCCGTCCGGGAACCAGGATCATCGTATCGCCTTCCACTCGCCAGGAGGCGAGGCGGCGAAGCAGGTTCATGCCGAGCACGTTGGTCCGCCCAATATTCGGCGCGATCGCGGCGTCGAGCCCGCTGGCCTGAATGTTCCCGAAGCTCAAGCTGTCGATCGTCGAAACCTGAGCAGCAACCGGGCCATTTGCGGTTTGCATCATGATCGGAATGCCTCCGCGCCGAGGCTCCAGACCGGCAGCACGCGCCGTGTCCGTGTTCAGTGTGGTAATTGTGGCCCCCGTATCGACCAGGAACGGCGCCGTGACGCCGTTCACTTCGGCCCGGACCCAGAAATGGCCGTCGGGCGCGAGTGGAACCCGCGTCTCCCCTCCTTCGACGCTCTGCTCGGGCAGGCCAAGCTCGGGGATCGCCATTTCGAAGCGCGGATCGAGATGCGAAAGCTGCAGAACCACCAGCGCCAATATCCCCAACAGGGTCAGGGTCGAGCCGGCGCGCATGAACCGCGCCACAAGCGGCGCAGGCCGCCGCAACATCGATCCGACGACTCCGGCCACTACTGCGATCAGCGTCGCGAGCAGCAACGTCGAATGAGGTGTTCTGGCGATGATCGCGGCCAGTTGTTCCCAGGATGAATGCAGGGCCATGTTCAAGATATATAGGAAGCCGAGGCGACCCACGCCATGGCAATGAAGGGCAGGCTACGCGGCTTTCTGGACGGTGTTCCGACCCGCAGCCTTGGCAGCATAAAGCGCGGCGTCCACCCGGGCCAGCAACTCTCCCGCGCCGTCGTCCTCCCGCCACATGGCCAGTCCGATGCTCGCGGTCACCCTCGGCAGCCCGCCTTCACAGCTGCGCTGCTCGATGACCTGGCGCAGGCGTTCCGCGGCGTTCCTCGCCTCGTCGAGCCCCGCGTCCGGGAGTATCCAGATAAACTCTTCGCCGCCCATACGCCCAATCAGATCGCTCGCACGGGCCTGGCTGCGGGCAATGTCCGCGATTCGGATAAGCACGTCGTCGCCGGTCTGATGCCCTTTAGTGTCGTTGATCCGCTTGAAATGATCGATGTCGAAGGAGATGACAGCCAGCGGCCGGTTCCCGCGCTCCGCCCGGCGGATGCATTTCTCGAGCTGAGTGATCGTACGGCGGCGATTGGCAAGATCGGTGAGGGGATCCGTGTGAGCCAGATACTGTGCCTCCGCCGCCAGCTTCATTGCGCGCGTGCGCTCCTTGTCCAACGCCTCCTGGCGTTGGTGATGCTCAGTGACATCCATCACCACGCCAAAGGTATGGGTCAGTTCTCCATCTTCGCCGAACTCGTTCGTCGCATACATCTTGAGGATACGTTCATCCCCGTGAGGCGGCCGAACACGGTATTCAAAGCTATAGCGGGCGTGATCCCTGGCATGATGCGCAAGGTGGGAGCGCAGGTCAGCGCCCTGATCGGGCAGCAGATCCCGCAGGTTGCCGGGATCGCGGCCGCGCGACGGGTCCAGTCCGTTGATCAGATACATCTGCCGGGACCAGTCCTGCGCTCCGCTGCGACGGTCCACGCGCCACCGCCCGATCCGCCCGACCTCCTCCGCCATGTTCAGCATCAGCAGATTCTGCCGCATGCGGGCGTTGCGCGCCTTCAGGCGAAGCGCCAGCTGATTGTTCCGCATGAACAGCCCGGCCAACGGCAGCGAGGTCGCCAGCATGATCAGCATGAAGCCCTGCAGGGTCACTGCTTCGGTGCGCTGATCATATGGGAGAAAGGCAGCGGCCGGATGCCCCCCCACCGACAGCACGGTGCCCGCCAATCCGAACGCCAGCACACCCGCTGATCCCGCAATCTGACCGTAGCGGACCACGCTGAACACCAAAGCCGCGAACACGATCTGGGTCAGCGGCAAGTGGGGCGTGCGCAGCACCCAGAGCGACAGAACAAACATTCCAAGTTGCGTGGCAAGGAAGAGCGCGGGTATGTTGGCAAGCGCCATCCTCCAGCCACCCTTCTGCCTGCGCAGCCAGTTCGCGATCGCAATCAGTATCGGCGCGCCGACAGTCATGCCGAGCGAGGATGCGAAGATCCACCACATCATCGGCTCCGGCCCCACCTCGATATAGAACGGCAAAGCAAACAGGGAGCCGAAGAGCGCACCGCCGACCGCGCTCAGCGACAGCAGGATCAGCTCTCGCAAATTGAGCGCGTGAAATTGCCGCCGGCCCATGATCAGTTTCGCGGCGACCACGACGAATACTGGCTCGACCACCGACGCGGCACAGGCACCAATCGTTTGCACCCAGTCAAGGCCGGCCCATAGGTTTACCAGCACCGCGCCGACGGCGATCGCCAGCAGATAGTAGGGGCGATCCTTGCTCCGCGCGAGATAGAGCGCAGCCACCGACATCGAACTCGGCAGCCAGACGAGCGGGAGCCCTCCCAGGGATTGGCGCAGCGCGACGGTAGCGACCGCCACGATCAACCAAGCCACTCCGAATAAGGTTGCGCGAATTGTGCCGCTCAACGGCTCATGCCTCCACTTCTCCGAATCTCCGCGTTAAGAGACACGGATAAAGGCATGGTAAAAATGCGCCCGTCAGCGTCGCGTAGTGACGGTTTGTCTCAAGGCAACCAGCCCGATCAATGATCGGCCGAACTGGCTGCTCAAGATGGAACGTCAAGCAGCGTCGGCGTGACGCTGCTGCGCCTCCAGATTGAGCATCTCCGCCAGCAGGAATGCCAATTCCAGCGACTGCGCCGCGTTGAGCCGCGGATCGCAATGGGTGTGGTACCGGTCGGCAAGCCGCTCATCGGTGATGGCGACAGCGCCTCCGGTGCATTCGGTGACATCCTGCCCCGTCATCTCGATATGCACGCCGCCCGCATGGGTGCCTTCCGCGCGATGGACCGCGAAGAAGCCCTTCGCCTCGGACAGAATGCGATCAAACGGCCGCGTCTTGTAGCCGCTTTCGGACTTGATGACATTGCCGTGCATCGGATCGCAGGACCAGACTACCGGGTGCCCCTCTCGCTTCACGGCGCGTACGAGGCGGGGCAATCCTGCTTCCACCTTGTCATGGCCGAAGCGGCTGATCAGCGTCATCCGCCCGGGCTCACGCGCGGGATTGAGAATGTCGAGCATTCGCAGCAGCGCATCGGGTTCCAGGCTGGGCCCGCACTTCATCCCGATCGGATTGCCCACGCCGCGTAGAAACTCGACATGCGCGCTACCCTCGAAGCGAGTCCTGTCGCCGATCCAGAGCATGTGCGCGCTCGTGTCATACCAGTCGCCGGTCAACGAATCCTGGCGGGTCAGGGCCTGTTCGTAGGGCAGCAGCAACGCTTCGTGGCTGGTGTAGAAAGTCGCGCTCTTGAGCTGCGGCGCCTGCTCGGGATCGATCCCGCAGGCCTCCATGAAGTCCAGCGCCTCGCCAATCCGGTCGGCGACGTCGCGGAAGCGATCGGCCCAGGGGCTGCGCCCCATGAAATCGAGAGTCCACCTATGGACCTGGCGCAAGTTCGCGTAGCCGCCGCCTGCAAAGGCGCGTAGCAGGTTGAGCGTTGCGGCCGACTGACCATAGGCGCGCAACATGCGCTGCGGATCGTTCTGCCGCATCGCTGGGTCGAATTCGATCCCGTTGATGATATCGCCGAGGTAGCTCGGCAATTCCACGCCATCCTGGGTCTCTGTGGGCGCGCTGCGCGGCTTCGCGAACTGGCCGGCCATGCGGCCGACTTTCACCACCGGTTGTTTGCTCGCAAAAATCATCACCGCGGCCATCTGCAGCAGGACGCGGAAGGTGTCCCGGATGTTGTTCGGATGGAACTCGGCAAAGCTCTCGGCGCAATCACCGCCCTGAAGCAGGAAGCCGTTGCCCCTGGCCACTTCCGCCAGTTCCGCCTTCAGCGCGCGCGCTTCACCCGCAAAGACGAGCGGCGGATAGCTGGACAACGTATGCTCCGCTGCTTCCAGGCCCGCGGAATCCTCGTAGCGCGGCAGATGCCGTGCTTCGAAGGATTTCCACCCGTCCGGGGTCCAGTTCTGCACCACTTGATCATCTCACTACATTTGGTCGGAAAGCCGCGCCTTTAAGCCCTTGGCATCGTTTTTGCAAAGATCGTTTTCTAAAGGCTCTGTCAGAGGCCACCGTAATCGGCATAGCCGATCAGCGGCCAGCCGCCGCCTCCGACCGAGGCAAAGCGCGGCCTGTCGTCATGGCTCCGGTCCCTCCCGGCTTCCAGGCAGCGAGTTCCTGCCCCTGAGGAATCACAGCGAAACGCCACGCCGAGCGGCCGCCGAGATAGCGCGAGGCAAGCTCCTGCATTCTTTCCGGTGTGGCTTGCGTATAATCCGCCATCAGGCTGCGGAGCTTAGCGATCCGCTGCGGATCCTGCGTTCCACCCTCGAGCATGTTCATCCAGAACAGATGACCGGACAGCGCCCTGTCAAGCAGTTGGCGAAGCGGTTCGGTCACGCGCAGCAGTTCGTCCGCGCTCGGGCCGGTAGCGGCAAGGTCCGCCGCAATCGCGTCAGCTTGCTCGAAGAAGTCGGGTACTGCCGCAGGCGGCATCTGGGCGATCGCGATCATCCGACCGCCGCTGTCGAGGTCCAGTGGCCAGCTCGTGCCGACATGTGGAGCATAGCTCGCACCCGTCTTCTCACGCATGGCCTCCAGCAGGCGATTGGAAAACACGTCGGCCAATACTTCGAGCTGGCGAGATTCGCTCAGCCTCGCTGCACCCCCACCGGTCGGCCAGGCAACCACGGCCGCCGCCGTATTGGGCTCGCCGCGATGGTATTCGACCTGCGGGCCGTTCTGTCCCGCGGGGAAAGAGAGCGTCCGCGCGAGAGCTTCGGCCGGGATCGGCTGACGCGGCGCGAGGGCGCCGAAGGTACGCGACAGCGCCGCGATCGTTTCCTCGCGGTTGATGTCGCCGAACACGAGCACCTCGATCGGACCCTGCTTCAACAAAGGTTCCCACACCTCACGAAAACCTTCGGGCGTGGCGGCGTTGATCTGCTCGGGCGTTGGCGTGGCGAAGCGCGGATCGCGGTCGCTTAGGAGGTAATTGAGATCGCGGCTGATTACCCCCATCGGATTGGCCGCGTAGCTCTCATAGCCGAGTACAGCGGCGGCTTTGGCCCTCAGCAGGGGATTCTCATCCCATCGCGGCATCGCCAGCTTCGCCGCGAACAAGTAAAGCTGGTCGGCGATGTCGGCAGGGCGGGTCTGCCCTTCGAGCACGAACACACCGTCTTCTATCCGGAATTGGAAGCCAAGTTTCCGGCCGGTGGCGATACGGTCCAGTTCCTCCGCGCCCAGCGGTCCGACGCCCGACGGGACGAGCGCCATCTGGCCAAGCGAAATATAGGCGGCATCTTCGGGCGCGAAGGCGCGATAGCCGCTGCCGAAGCGAACGCGGACGGTCGCGCGCCCCGGCTCGTGCAGAGTTGGCCAGATCAACGCCTTGACCCCATTGGCGAACTCGATCTGCTCGATTTCGAGGACGCCGATCGGGCGGACGTCGACCGGCTGCGAGGCCTGGCCAATCTCCGGCAGCTCATCAAAGGAGAGGTTTTCCGCCGCGATACGCGATGCATCGTCAGGTTCGACAGGCTCGATCAACGCCTGCTGCAGATCCGCTTCGCTCGCTTCGCCGCTTTCAGGCGTCACGTAGAGAATGCGCGTCACGGTGCCCGCGAACAACGTCTGACTGTGCTGGAGTATCGCCTCCGGAGTAAAGCGGTCGCGCATCTCCCGAAAAACCGACAGGATCGTTTCGGGTGAGGCCACAGCCTCCCGGATATCCACCGCATTGACCATGTCGTCCGCCAGCTTGGCGCCCGCCTGATTGACCCGCTGCTCGACCATGTTGGCGAACATCACATCATATTCGGCCAACTCGCGCTCGATTTCTTCCTCGCTAGGAGGAGTGGTCACCGCATCGGCGATGACCGAACGAACATCGAGCACCGCCTGCTTCCAATCATTGCCCAGCGGAGTGACGGTGACGAAGGTTCCATCGGCGGACCGGCTGACATCGTCCTGTTGGACGCCAGCGAACAGGTAGGAGGCGCCAGCGCGCGCTTTCGTTTCCAGCCGCCGATTGATGATCGCCTGCGCGATCGCATCAATCAGCAGGCCGCGATTATATTCGAGATTGTCGGTCACCTCGACCCACGGCCGCAGCACCGCCCAGGTGACGGCACGGGGCAGGTCCGGCTCAACCATCACTTTCGCGCCACCGACTGGATTTTCGGGATCGGCCCCTTCCGGAGCCTTCGGCTCGCCGAAATCGGGCTGGGGGACGTGCGGCCCGGCAACCGTCCAGTCGCCGAAATAGCGCTCGATCAACGAGGCGAAAATTTCCGGCGGCGCATCGCCGACGATCGCGATCATGGTGTTCTCGGGACGATACCACCGCTTGTGGAACGCCTGAACGCTTTCGCTGGTTGCTCCTTGTAGCGTTTCGGTCGTTCCGATCGTGGCGCGATCCGCGAGCGGCTGGCCCGCGAAATAGAGCGAGCGGGTGGCATCGGCCACCCGGCGCTGCGCTCCGCCGCTCTCCCGCGATTCGGCAAGCACGATCGGAACGTCGAGCGCCAGATTGCTCTCGCTCAGCACAGGCTTCCGGATCATGCCGGACATCAGCCGCAAGGCTTCCTCGAACCTCGTTCGGTTGGCGCTCGGCAGATCAAGCTTGTATACCGTCTGCGTCGGAGTGGTTTCGGCGTTCGTGTCGCTGCCGAAGGTCGCCCCGAGCCGCTGGAACGTGGCGATCGCCGTGCTCTTTTCGATATACTCTGATTCGCGGAAGGTCAGATGCTCGACCAGATGCGCAAAGCCCCGTTCGGAATCCTTTTCATAAAGCGACCCGGCGTCGATGCGGATACGGATCGAAACCTGGCCCGGGGGCACACCGTTGTTGCGTACCGCGTAGCGCAGCCCATTGGGCAGTTCCCCGAACCTCCATTCCTCGTCCTGCGGGATATCGGTACCGCGATAGAGCCACGGATCGTCCGGCTGCAGCGTAGTCGGCTGCGGGACGGCGGACGGCGCAGGGGCAACTACCGCGGCCTGCTGCTGCGCCCCCACCGAAGCGGCGGGAAGCATCAGCGAGGCAAGCAGGACGGCTGCTGTCCGCGACAAGCGGGAAAGGATGGTCATGATGCGCCTAATAGTGGGTGAGGGGATGAAGGGATAGTGAATGGCTGACAACATTCCGTTGCTTGACCATCGAACCAGCAGTCTTACATGACTCGGTATGTTTATCGAAACCGAAACGACGCCCAATCCGGCCACCCTGAAGTTCCTTCCCGGCGAGACCGTGATGCAGTCAGGCACGCGCGAGTTCGCATCACCCGAAGCGGCCGAAGCATCTCCGCTTGCCGAAGCCCTGTTCGGTACCGGCGAAGTGACGGGCGTGTTCTTCGGAAGCGACTTCGTCTCCGTCACCGCGGCTCCCGGCGCCGACTGGTCCATGCTGAAGCCTCAGGTCGTTTCGGTGCTGCTCGATCATTTCATCAGCAAGGCTCCGCTGTTCCACCCCGGCAGCGCGGCGAATATTGCCGTTCCGGCAGAGGAAGCGATCGATGACGATCCAGCCGACGCCGAAATCGTCGCGCAGATCCGCGAACTGATCGAGAACCGGGTGCGGCCCGCGGTTGCAGGCGATGGCGGCGATATCCAGTATCGCGGCTTTCGTGATGGCGTCGTGTTCCTCACGATGCACGGAGCATGTTCCGGCTGCCCATCCTCCACGGCAACGCTCAAGCACGGTATCGAAGGCCTCTTGAAGCACTACGTTCCCGAGGTGACGGAAGTACGCGCCGCCTGATTCGGGAGGACGAGATGAGTCAACCTCTGCCCGAAGCAGCACTCGACCAGCTGTTTCGAACTGCGCGCACCTATAACGGATATCTCGACAAACCTGTAACGACGGATCAGCTTCACGCGATCTGGGACCTGATGAAGATGGGGCCGACTTCGGCCAACCAGATGCCAGCCCGCCTGATCTGGTGCACGACGCAAGAGGCCAAGGAACGCCTTGCGAAGCATTGCGGCGAGAAGAACGCCGACAAGGTGCGCAAGGCACCGGTCAGCGTCATCATAACGATGGACCTCGATTTCCATCATCAACTGCCCATGCTGTTTCCGCACGCCGATGCGAGAAGCTGGTTTGAAGGGAAGGACGCGCTACGCGAGACCTCCGCCTTCCGCAATTCCACCCTGCAGGGCGGCTATTTCATCCTCGCCGCGCGAGCAGTCGGGCTCGATACCGGCCCGATGTCCGGCTTCAGCCATGAAGGCGTGGACAAGGAATTCCTGGCAGACAACCCAAGCTGGAAAAGCAATTTCATCAGCACGCTGGGTTATGGCGATCCCGCTACGATCTTCGAACGAAGCCCGCGCCCGGATTTCGACCTCTTTAATCGCATCCTCTGACGCGCTAGCGCCGCGCGCATGCGTGTTCTTGCGATCGATTGCGCCACCGAAGCATGCTCGGTCGCGCTGTTTCAGGACGGCGCCCTGCTCGCGGGCGACTACCGTATGCTGGGCCGCGGCCACGCCGAGCAGCTCGTGCCAATGATCGCCGCCCTTCCCGAACGAGGGCAGGCTCAGCGGATTGCGGTCGCGCTCGGCCCCGGCAGCTTCACCGGCGTGAGAATCGGGCTTGCCGCCGCGCGAGCACTCGCCCTAGCCTGGGGATCGGAGCTCGCCGGCTATCCCACGCTCGCCCTCGTCGCGGCCATGGCGCAGGCAACGGCAGGGCGTCAACCGGTCAGCATCGCCATGACGGGCGGGCACGGCGAATGGTTCCTCCAGGATTTCGGCGAAGACGGCATACCGGCAGGTCCACTCGCTTCGCTTTCTCCCGATGCGGCGGCTGCGGCGGCCCGCGCTGCACTGGTAGCAGGAACCCAGGCCGATGCTCTCGTCCTGAAGCGTGAGCACGGCTCGGCGATGCAGCTCTGGCCAGACGCCCGGCGATTGCCACTGCTTCCCCAAACGCTGTTCAGCACCGAACTTTCGCCGTTATATGGGCGCCCTCCCGATGCGAAGCTGCCCCAGGAGACGCGCGCATGACGATTCCTGCTCAAGTCGAAAGCGACATCGTTCCGAGTGATCCGGTGGACCATATCATGGCCATCATGGCGCAGGCCTTCGACCCGGTCTTCGGCGAGGCATGGAACCGCCGCCAAGTGAGCGATGCGCTCCAGATGGGCAATTGTTCCTACCTCCTGCTCGACGAACAAGGGTGCACAATGGCCCCGGGCAAGACCGCCGCCGGTTTCATCCTTTCGCGCCAGGCGGTGGACGAGGAAGAGTTGCTGCTGATCGGCGTACGCCCCGAACATCGCAGGCGCGGAGTCGCTTCCGCCTTGCTGGAGCGGCTGGTCGCGGAGGCGAGGCTGCGAGGCATCCGCCGTCTGTTCCTGGAAATGCGCGAAGGCAACCCGGCAGAGAACCTCTATCTCAAGCACGGTTTCGAGCCGGTAGGCCGCCGACCGAATTACTATAATCGCGGGCAGGTAACAGGGATCGATGCGATTACTTTCGCGTTGACCATCTAGTTCTGGCTTCTCTTGGCTGATAAGCGCAACGCCAGATTTTATTCGCAAGCAGGCTTGAAACTTGCTTCCGATTTCTCCACTGCGGGCCGCACCTCGCCGTGCTATGCACAAGAAGGCCAACATCAAAGTACAAGGTCGCAAGGAACACATGCCAGAAATCGAAAACGACATGAACGAGACATTGATTACGCTGACGTCGGACATTGTGGCCGCGCATGTCAGCAATAACAGCGTCGGCGTTGACGAAGTGCCCGCCCTGATTACCAATATCTATGAAGCTCTTTCCGGTCTCGGCAAAGCGCCAGAGGTTGAAGAGGCGCCGCCCGAGCCGGCGGTTTCGATTCGCTCTTCGGTAAAGCCGGAGCACGTCGTCTGCCTCGATTGCGGAAAGAAGATGAAGATGCTGAAGCGGCATCTTTCGACCGACCATGGGCTGTCGACTGACGAATATCGCCAGCGTTGGGGCCTTGCCGCGGATTATCCGCTGGTAGCGCCCAACTATGCGGCGAAGCGCCGGGACCTGGCGAAGAAGATCGGGCTTGGCCGCAAGCCGGGCGAGAAGCGGACCCGCCGCAAGAAAGCCTAGGGGGCAGGCGCCGAGCCTGACCGCGGTTGAAAAACGGGCCCGCAGGTCTATTACCCGTTGGGTGTATTCATTACGGGGTCTGTTTTGAACCAACCGATCGACATCGAGCAGCTATGCGCCGAACGGGGCCTGCGCATTACGGAGCAGCGTCGGATCATCGCGCGCGTGCTGTCCGACAGCCGCGACCATCCTGACGTCGAGCTGCTGCATGAGCGTGCCTCGGCAGTCGATCCGAAGATCTCGATCGCGACGGTATATCGCACCGTGCGGCTGTTCGAGGAGGCGGGCATCCTCGACCGGCACGACTTCGGCGACGGCCGCGCACGCTATGAGGCCGCGCCGGAGGCGCATCACGATCATCTAATCGATGTCGAGACCGGCAAGGTCGTGGAATTTGTCGATCCCGAGCTCGAAGCACTCCAGAAGGTGATAGCAGAGAAGCTCGGTTACCGGCTGGTCGACCACCGGATGGAGCTTTACGGGGTCAGGCTCGACCGGGAGGATTGAGGAGCTTCGCGACGAGCGTGAGCGATGCGCCGGCAGCCCCATCCAGCAGGATATCCGCGGCGGGCTGGCTGGCGATCGCACTGCGCCTGCTGGCGATGCTGGCGCTGCTTCTGCTTTGCGCCCCGCTCTATTATCTCTGGCGCCTCCTGCGGCTTCCGCGTTTCTGGCCGCGCGTGTTCCTGGGCGGCGTGGGGCTGATCGCCGGGCTGGAGATCAAGGTCGAAGGGCGCGCCCACCCCAGCGCGCTGCTGCTCTCCAACCATGTGAGCTGGCTCGACATCCCCGCGATCGCCCAGGCGACCGGCTCCGCCTTCGTCGCCCATTCCGGCCTCGCTTCGGTGCCGCTGATCCGGCATCTGTGCTCGATGAACGATACGGTCTTCGTCGACCGGCACCGCCGCGCCAGCGTCGCCCGGCAGGTCGAGCAGGTGCGCCGCGCGATCAGCGAGATCGGGGCCCTGACGATCTTTCCCGAAGGCACGACCGGCGACGGGGCCGAGTTGCTGCCGTTCAAGACCTCGCTGCTCTCCGCGGCCGAGACGCTGCCCATGGGGGTGGCGGTTCAGCCGGTCTATCTCGACTATACCGAGGCCGCCGAGATCGCCTGGGTCGGTGACGAGCCGGGGGCCGACAATTTCATGCGCATCCTCGCGCGGCTGCGGCCACTGCGGCTGACGGTGCACTTCCTTCCGCCGCTTGAGGGCGCGGCGCTGGCGAGCCGCAAGACGATGGCCGCCGCCGCCGAGCAGGCGATTCGCGATGCGATGTCCGGCAGCCCGCGAGCATGACAGGGCTTACATGGCGTACGAAATGTGTCTTGCTGGATTTCTTCGCGTTTTCAGGACGTTGAGCCTGAAACCCGTTTCTTGCCGTTGAGGGCTGGAAAAAATTGTTATTACACATGTGTGTAATAATATTGCGCCAAGCCCCAAAGAGAACTGTGGCGCGCGCGCCCTTTACTGCACCGCCCCGTCTGTAGGAAAGCGCTTTGTTCGGGCCAGGGCTCGTTTGTTGCGCCGCGCCCGCCTTTCCCTTAAACGCGGCGCCCATGCAACAGAGCCCGCCCCCGAAGACCTACAGGGTCAAAAGCTTCGGCTGCCAGATGAACGTCTATGACGGCGAGAGGATGGCCGAGCTGCTGGCCGATCGCGGGATGTCCGCCGCGCCCGAGGGCGAGGAAGCCGATCTCGTCGTTCTCAACACCTGCCATATCCGCGAGAAGGCGGCCGAGAAGGTCTATTCCGATATCGGCCGGCTGGTGAAGGCCGGCGGCGCGAAGCCGCCGATGATCGCGGTGGCGGGTTGCGTCGCCCAGGCCGAGGGCGAGGAGATCATGGCGCGCGCTCCGGCCGTGTCGATGGTGGTCGGGCCGCAGGCCTATCACCGCCTGCCCGAGATGCTGGAGCGCGCCGCGAATGGCGAGCGTGCAACCGACACTGACATGCCGGCGGACGCCAAGTTCGGCGCCTTGCCCCAGCGCCGCAAGGTGGGGCCGAGCGCGTTCCTGACGGTGCAGGAAGGCTGCGACAAATTCTGCACCTATTGCGTAGTGCCTTATACGCGAGGTGCAGAAATATCCCGCTCTTTCGACGTGCTGATGGATGAATCGCATAATCTGGTTGAAGGCGGAGCGCGTGAGATCACGCTCCTGGGGCAGAACGTCAATGCCTGGTCTGGCGAGGATGCCCGCGGCCGCGCAATCGGCCTCGACGGGTTGATCCGCGAACTGGCCGCGATCCCCGAGCTCGCGCGCATTCGCTACACCACCAGCCACCCCAACGACATGACCGAGGGGCTGATCGCCGCCCATGGCGAGGTCGACAAGCTGATGCCTTATCTGCACCTGCCGGTGCAGTCCGGATCGGACCGGGTGCTGAGGGCGATGAACCGCAGCCATACGGCGCAAAGCTATCTCACCGTGCTGGAGCGCGTGCGGGCGGCGCGGCCCGATATTGCGCTGTCGGGCGATTTCATCGTCGGCTTCCCCGGCGAAACCGACGCCGAGTTCGAGGAGACGCTGAAGCTGGTCGAGCAGGTCCGCTATTCGCAGGCCTTCAGCTTCAAATATTCACCCCGCCCCGGCACGCCCGCCGCGACGATGGAGAACCAGGTTCCGCCGGAGGTGATGGACGAGCGGCTACAGCGGCTGCAGGCGGCGCTGGGGCGCGACCAGTTCGCCTTCAACCAGGCGTCGCTCGGCCGGCGCTGCGAGGTGCTGGTGGAGCGTAGGGGCAAGCATCCTGGCCAATGGCTTGGCAAGTCGCCGTGGCTGCAATCGGTCCATTTCGAGGCGGATGTCAGGATCGGGGACATCGTGACCGTGGAACTGGCTGAAGCCGGGCCAAATTCGCTCGCGGGCCGATTGTTGCAACCCGCTCACGCCTGAACTCTTTTCCACGGCGGTATTTCGCAGCCCCGCTTGCCCTTGGCCAAGCCCGCATTATCTTTCGGACTCGCAGCCATGGCGGCTGCAGGCCGAAAGGAGCGCATGGCCCGCAAAGCACATCGTGCCGACAGCAACACGGCACTCGCCCATCCCGAAGACAGTCGCGGTTCCTCGCGCCGCGCCCGGGTGGAACTCGAATTCGACGAGCAGACCGTTCTCGGCGCTCTGTTTGGCGGATTCGACGCCAATCTCGTCCAGATCGAAAACCGGCTCGGCGTGTTCATCGGCGCGCGCGGTAACAAGGTCCAGATCGAAGGCCCGGAAGAAGCGGTCGCCCGCGCCCGCGAGGTGCTGAAAGGCATGCATCAGCGCCTGCTGAATGGGCAGGAACTGGATGCCGGCGCGATCGAGGCACTCATCGCCATGTCGAGCGAGCCGACGCTGGAGGGAATCATCTCGGGCACGGACGAACGCCCGCCGATCATGATCCGCACCCGGCGAAAGACGATCGTCCCCCGCTCGGCAACCCAGATCGAATATATGCGCGCGCTTGCGAGCAAGGATATCATCTTCGCGCTGGGCCCGGCCGGTACCGGCAAGACGTACCTGGCGGTTGCGCAGGCAGTCAGCCAGCTGATCAGCGGCAGCGTTCAGCGCCTGATCCTCTCGCGCCCTGCTGTCGAGGCGGGCGAGCGGATCGGCTTCCTCCCCGGCGACATGAAGGAAAAGGTCGATCCCTATCTGCGCCCGCTTTATGACGCGCTTTACGATACGATGCCGCCGGAGCAGGTCGACCGGCGCATAGCCAGCGGCGAGATCGAGATCGCGCCGATCGCCTTCATGCGCGGCCGCACCCTGGCCGATGCCTTCGTCATCCTGGACGAAGCGCAGAACACCACCCGCGAGCAGATGAAGATGTTCCTCACCCGCTTTGGCCAGAACAGCCGGATGGTGGTCTGCGGCGACCCCAAGCAGGTCGACATACCCGGCGGCCATACGCAGAGCGGGCTGATCGACGCGGTCAACCGGCTGGAGGGCGTCGAAGGCATCGCCGTGACGCGGTTCTCCTCGGCCGATGTCGTTCGCCACCCGATCGTCGGCCGGATCGTGGAGGCTTACGAGGGAGACGGCGCCTGAGGACAGCCGCGGTTTGCCGCAAGGGAGCGCGATCCCCGCTTTTGCGGGCATGATGTGGCACAGGAAGACAGCCGTGAGACGCGCTTTTGTGGGGATGACGCGAAAGCGGGGGTGCCGCTTCTTTGGCGGGGCCAATCCTGACCAATCGTGTATGGACGGCTGATGCAACTCGATATCGACATGGAAGCGCCCTGGCCCGAGGGCGAATGGGATATGCTCGCGAGCCGCGCTGCCCGCGTCGCGGCCGAGGCCGCACCCGAACTCTCGAACCCGCGCCTGTCCGCCAGCCTCCTCTTCACTTCCGACGACGCCATTCAGGAACTGAACCGCGACTGGCGGCAGCGCGACCGGCCGACCAACGTTCTGTCATTCCCGATGCTCGAGCGCGAGGAAGTGCTCGATCTCGCTGCCGCCGGACCGCCGGTCCTGCTCGGCGACATAGCCCTCGCCTATCAGACCTGCGCGCGCGAAGCTGGCGAGAAGGGCGTTGCGCTGGAGCATCACGCTGCCCATCTGATCGTCCACGGCCTTCTGCATCTGGCCGGCTATGACCACGAGGTTTCGCCGCTGGAAGCAGACGCCATGGAGGCGCTGGAAATAAAGGCGCTTGCACTAATGGGAATTGCCGACCCATATGGCCAGCCGGACGCCCCCGGCGGGGCGTGAGCGAGGAGAAAGAAGCAGGGCCATGCCCGACACCGTCAGTTTAGGCGAATCCGGCAATGGAGACGCGGATAGTAGACGCGGATTATGGGCTGCGATCCGCCGCTTCTTCGACGGCGAGAACGGAGAGACCTCTCTGCGCGCGCAGATCGAAGAGGCGATCGCCGAGCATGAGGACGAACATCCGACCGGCGAGGCGCAAGGCTTGCAAGGGGATCTTTCCCCGGTCGAGCTTACCATGCTGCGTAACCTCCTGCATTTCAGCGAGCACGACGCCGATGACGTGGCGATCCCGCGCAGCGAGATCATAGCCATTGCGGCCAGCGCGAGCTGGGACGAGCTGGTGGCGATCTTCGCCGAGCATGGCCATTCGCGCATTCCGGTCTATCGCGAGACGCTGGATGAAGTGATCGGGATGGTCCACATCAAGGACGTGTTCCCCTACCTCCTCGGCAAGGACGAGCCGCCCGCGGACTGGACGGTTCTGATGCGCCAGCCGCTTTATGTGCCGCAGGCGCGCAATGCGCTGGACGTATTGGCCGACATGCGCGCGCGCCGTACCCATCTGGCGGTGGTGGTGGACGAATATTCCGGCGTCGACGGGATCATCACGATCGAGGACCTGGTCGAGGAGATCGTCGGCGACATCGAGGACGAGCATGACGATCTGCCGGAGCAGCTGATCGTTCCGATCGGCGACGGGATCTGGGATGCCGATGCCCGCGCCGAGCTGGACGATGTGGCGCAGCAGGTCGATCCGCGGCTGGCGGAAGTGGAAGAGGCGATCGACACGCTGGGCGGGCTTGCTTTCGTGCTGGCAGGCCAGGTGCCGGAAGTCGGGGCGATCCTGCAGCATCCGAGCGGCTGGTGCATGGAGGTCACCGCCGCGGATGAAACCCATGTGACGAGATTGCGCCTGCATCCGCCGGAGACCGCGGACGCGGAGGGAGACTAGCACGCAGACGAACGGTTGCTTTTTTCGCAACTTATGGCCTTATGGCCCTCGACACCGCCGGTTTTTCTGACAGTAACAGGTTCTCATGCGTTCCCGCCGCCTGCCTCCACTTCGCGCGCTCGAAGCGTTTGTCCGCATCGTCCGCCTCGGTTCCGCCCGGGCGGCGGCGGACGAGCTCGGCCTTTCGCCGTCGGCCCTGTCACGCAGGGTGACGAGCCTTGAGGATTTCGTCGGCAAGAAGCTGTTCACCCGCGCGCATCAGGCAATGAAGCTCACCGATGACGGGCGCGCCTTTTACGACGCGGTGAACCCGCATCTGGAGAATCTCGCCGCGGCGGTGGAGAACCAGTCGGAGAACCTGCAGCTGCTGCGCCTCCATCTGGGCGTGCCGCCGCTGTTCGGGAGCCAGCGCCTGTTCCCCAAGCTGCCCGAACTGCGCAAGCTCTATCCGCGCCTGCATATCGACATGGATACGGGGCCGGGCCTGATCGGCCGGGTTGGCGATACGCTCGACGCCGCGATCATCCTCGACACGAGGCCCGACAAGGCATTCCATGCGGTGCAGCTCGATCACAATACAGTCCATGCGGTCTGCAGCCTGCAGCTCATCCAGGAGATCGGCACCAGCCCGAGCAAGGAGACGCTCTCCAAGCAGATCTTCCTGATCCACAGCGATCTTCCTGAAAGCTTCGTGGCGTGGAAGGAGGCGATCGGCATGCCCGATTTGGAGCCGGCCGCGATCGACCATTACGATTCGGGGCAGCTGATCCTGGAGGCTGCAGCGCAGGGGCTCGGCATCGCGATCATGCATGACGACCACTTCAACCGCTCGGGCGACGGCCGCGTCGCGCCGCTGTTCAATGTGACGGTCGACAGCCCCTACAGCTACTGGTTCGTATGCCGGCCCAAGGCGCTGGAACTGCGCCCCGTCCGCCTGTTCCACGACTGGCTGGTCGAATCGAACCTGTAAGCACGGCCGCTCCAGCCCCTTTATGCTCGAAGCTCTCGTCACCTCGATCGCTATCGTCGGGCTCGCCGAAATCGGCGACAAGACGATGCTGCTCGCCATCGTGCTCGCGGCGCGTTTCCGCAAGCCGGCGCCGATCATCCTCGGCATCCTGCTAGCGACTGTCGCCAACCATCTGATCGCCGCCCTGCTGGGCGCGCAGGCGGCGAGCTGGTTCGATGGCCCGGTCTTCCGCTACGCGGTCGCGATCGGCTTCATCGCCATGGGCCTGTGGACCCTGGTGCCCGACAAGTTCGAGGAGGATGAAGGGCCGAAACCGCGCTTCGGCCCCTTCCTGGCGACGCTGATCGCCTTCTTCCTGGTGGAGATCGGCGACAAGACCCAGATCGCGACGATCGCCCTTGGGGCGCGCTATGGCGATGCGGTGGTGGTGACGATCGGCACCACGCTGGGCATGCTGGCGGCAAACGCACCGGCGGTGTTCCTGGGCGACCGGCTGGTGAAGATCATCCCGCTCGCCCACATCCGCTACGCCGCGGCGGCGCTGTTCGTGCTGCTGGGCCTCTATATGCTGGCGAGCATCTGGGGATTTGCAGGGGGCTGGTGATGATCGTGGAGCTGAGCGGGCTGGCCGGGGTCGGTAAGCTTACGATCGGGCGGGCTTTGGCGCCGATGATTGATGCGCGGCTGCTCGACAACCACACGATCTACAACCCGGCCTTCGCGACCACCGAGTTCCGCTCCCCCGAATTCTACGACACGGTGCGCGCGGTGCGGACCGTCGCCTTCGACCGCGCGGCCGCTTTGCCCCGGGACGTGCCGGTCATCCTCACGACGGCGCCGGGTGCGAATCGCGCCTGGGGGGAGGAATGGCAGAGAGCGATCCGGGCGCTGGCAGACCGGCGCGCGGCGAGGCTCTGCGCCGTATATCTTACCTGCGCCGAGGACGAACATCACCGGCGGCTCGTCTCGCGGGAGCGCGAGCTTCTGCGTAAGCTGACCGATGCGAGCGCCCTCGAACGCCTGCGGCAGTACCAGCCGCTGCTCGATCACGCAAATGCGGTGCTGGAGCTGGATGTCGGCGGTCTCAAGCCGGATACGGCCGCGAGAGCCATCGCCGACTGGCTGGACCGCCTCGCGACATAGCGGCTGGGTTCGTCACCCTGAGCTTGCTTCAGCATGACGAACCAAGGAGTGGCCGACGAGGCGCCAGAAGCGCCCCTTTCGCTCAGGCGACCGTCGCCTTCACGATCTTGCCGGGATTGGCCGGCGGCTCGCCCTTGGGCAGCGCGTCGATATTCTCCATGCCGCTCTCGACCTGGCCCCAGACGGTATATTGCTTGTCCAGGAACCGGGCATCGTCAAAGCAGATGAAGAACTGGCTGTTGGCGCTATGCGGATATTGCGTACGCGCCATCGAGCAGGTGCCGCGGACATGCGGCTCGTCATTGAACTCCGCCTCCAGGTCGGGCTTGTCGCTCCCGCCCGATCCGGTGCCGGTCGGATCGCCGCCCTGCGCCATGAAGCCGTCGATTACCCGGTGGAAAACCACGCCGTCGTAGAACCCTTCCCTGGCAAGCTCGGTAATCCGCTCGACATGTTTGGGAGCGAGGTCGGGGCGGAGCTTGATCACGACATCGCCGGAATCGAGCGTGAGGGTGAGGGTTTCGTCGGCCATCGTGTGTTTCTCCAGTTGCGTGGATGGCCATATAAGGCGCAACTGCCGCTTGTCACCCGGGCCGCGAGCGTTTCCTGAAGAAACGTGCTCCGTCCGCGCCGGAATTTTGTGGAGCCGGCGCTTGATCTCGGGCCCCGGCTCCTGCAGTTGCTTTTGCGCTGCACCGCAATAGGAGGGAGCCATGACTCCCGAGGGACTCGACGATCTGGACCGCGCGGAGCCGCAGCTCGCGGAGGAGGAGCGCGAGCAGTTCGATGACGAGCACCGGCTGAAGCCGGAATTCGTGCGCGGCGTGATCGAAGCGCTGGAGCAGGAGGACGAGGCGCGCGCCTACCAACTGGTCGAGCCGCTCCACCCCGCCGACATCGCCGATCTGTTCGAGCTGCTGGGCCGCGACGAGCGCGGGAAGCTCGTGGCCGCCATCACCGACCTGATGACCGGCGAAGTCATCGCCGAACTCAACGACTATGTGCGAGAGGACATGGTCGAGGACCTGCCGCCCGAGGCGGTGGCCGGGATCGCGGAGCAGCTCGAGACAGACGACGCCGTCCAGCTGATCGAGGATCTCGATCATGCGGACCAGCAGGCCGTGCTGGCCGAGATGGATCCGGAAGATCGCGCGGCGATCGAAAGCGCGCTGTCCTATCCCGAGGAGACTGCCGGACGCCTGATGCAGCGCGAGTTGATCGCGGTACCGGAGCATCTGACCGTGGGCGATCTCATCGACTACATGCGCGAGCACGATGAGCTCACCACCGAATTCTGGGAAGTGTTCATCGTCGACCATCTCCACCGCCCGGTCGGGACCTGCCAGCTTTCCTGGATCCTGCGCACGCCGCGGCATGTCGCGCTGGTCGACGTGATGAAGCGCGATCAGGCGCTGATCCCGGTGACGATGGACCAGGAAGAGGTGGCCCTGCAGTTCCAGAAATATGCGCTGATCTCAGCCGCCGTGGTGGATGAGAGCGGGCGCCTGGTCGGCCAACTGACGGTCGACGATATCGTCCACATCATCCAGGAGGAGGCCGGAGAGGACGTCCTGCTGCTATCCGGTGCGGGCGAAGGCGACATCAACGAACCGATCCGCGATGCCTATACGGCCCGTGTGCGCTGGCTGGTCGCCAATCTTGGCACGGCGCTGATCGGAAGCGGGATTATCTGGGCCTTCGGCGCCGCGATCGAGAAACTGGTCGCACTCGCGGTGCTGATGCCGATCGTCGCCTCGATTGGCGGCAATGCCGGCACGCAGACCATGGCGGTGGCGGTCCGCGCGCTCGCCATGAATCAGATCACCCGATCGAACACCCGGCGCATCCTGTGGCGCGAGGTGCGTGTCGCGCTGCTCAACGGCGCGACGATCGCACTGCTGATCGGGGCAGCCACGGCACTGATTTTCACGCCGCTTCTGGGCGCGGTGATCGCGCTCGCGATGATAGTCAACGTCCTCACCGCGGGACTTGCCGGCGTGCTCGTGCCCGTCATTTTTGACCGTCTGCGGCAGGACCCTGCGGTGGCGAGTTCGGTGTTTGTCACCATGATCACCGATTCGATGGGCTTTTTCGCATTTCTCGGGCTCGCGGTCGCCAGCGGCCTGGTATCCTAGGGAGGTCGGTCGGAACGGACCCGCTGCGTCACCATGCCCTTGCACATAACCAAGATCGCCTTTCGCGCGGAAAGCATCGAAGACCTTCGGCAGTGGATCGAACGGGGTGAGGAAGCCCTGATGACGACGCGCTATCTTCCCAAGCGGCATGAGGAGATGGTGGGCGGCTCGCTGTACTGGATCCATGAGCATGCGATCATTGGCCGCTCCCCGATCCGCAGCTTTTCCCAGCGGGAGGATGGGCGCTGGACGATCCATCTCGCGCCAACACTGATCCTGGTCGAGCCGCGCGCCAAACGCGCCCATCAGGGCTGGCGCTATCTCAAGGAGGAGGACGCACCGCGCGATCTGGACGCTGGCGAGATCGCAAACGGAGTCCTGCCCGGGAAGTTGATCAAGGATCTAGCGAAGCTCGGCCTGGTCTAGCCTCTGGCATCCTGATCCTTTTTCCGCTTTGTAGCGGTCACTGAAGCGCCGGGGGCAACGGTGCGGCCACGGGGGAGGCTATCGACATGGCAAGCAGGCAAAGGCGGCGATTCCTCATCACCACGCTTGAGGGAGGCGGCTCGGTCGGCCCCGCCCTGACAGTTGCGCGCAAGCTGGTCGATGCAGGACACGACGTGCGGGTGATGAGCGACGAGGTCAACCGGCCAGAGGCTCAGGCCTCGGGCGCGCGGTTTATTCCATGGACGCGGGCGCCAAACCGCACCGACCGTTCCAAGGAAAGCGACCTCCATCGCGACTGGGAAGCAAGCGACATGATGGACGGCTTCGCCCGGGTCATCGCGGCCATCGTTGTCGGGCCTTCGCTGCAATATGCCCAGGACGTGATCGAAGAGCTGGAACGCGAAGGCGCGGATCTCGTCATTTCTGCCGAATTGCTGATGGGCGTCGTGGCAGGCTGCGAGAAGCTGGGCCAGAAGGTCGCTCTCCTGCCTTCCAACTCCATGATCATCACGATCAAGGCCGCGCTGGAGAGGGCGGCCTCGAACGACAGGCCGCCCGCCAATGAACAGGAAGCGCGCATGGCGGCGATCGCACAGGCGATGGGCCAGGCGCTGGCGCGCGCCGTTCCGCCTTTCAACGCCACGCGCGAGGCCCTGGGGTTGCCGCCGATCGACCAGCTTCTGGACCAGATGAAGCGGATCGAGATGATCCTGGCGGCTGTAAGCCCCGCATTCGATTTCGCGCCCGACACCAATCCGCCCGGCCTCGTCTATATCGGGCCGCAGCTGGACGACCCCGCCTGGGCAGAACCATGGAAGTCACCCTTCCCCGCGGAAGACAAAAGGCCGCTGGTGCTGGTGGGCTTCAGCACCACCTTCCAGGATCACACCAGCGTGCTGCAGAACGTGATCGATGCTCTGGGCGCCCTGCCCGTACGGGCGCTGGTAACGCTGGGGCCGGCCATCGCGCCGGAGGAGGTTCAGGCGCGGGACAATGTCCATGTCGTGCCCAGCGCACCGCATGGAGCGGTGATGAAGCAGGCCAGCCTTGTGATCACGCATGGCGGCTACGGCACGCTGATGCGGGCGCTTTCGCACAAGCTGCCCGTTCTGGCGCTGCCGCAGGGGCGTGACCAGCATGGCAATGCGGAACGACTCGCCGCACATGGAGCTGGCCTGGCGCTTCCTCCGGGCAGCGATACGGCGACGATCGCGGCCGCCATCGAGAAGCTTTTGCATGAATCGTGCTATTCGGATGCGGCAGTTGAGTTGGGCCACCGGATCGAGCAAGAAATGGCGGAATCGCGCGTAGTAGAGACGCTGGAAACCCTCTGCTGAAGGGGCCGTTTCGGCTGTAATCTACCCTCGGGGTGGCCAAAGCGGCCGAGTTTTGCTAGCTAGCGCGCCTTCCCATCTCACCCTCGCCTTTGCGCGAACCTGCCTTTTGCGGGGATTTTCCGCTTGAACTCAACAATTCGGGAGATGAACGATCGTTTTTGCACCAGAGAAAACGCAAGATTACGGGAGCAATCCCACCGAGGTCCGGGAATCGGACAAGTACACTTCGGAATATATCCGAGGTTTCGTCGAAAAATGGGACGAGCTGATCGATTGGGAGCAGCGGGCCGAAAGTGAAGGCCGCTTCTTCATCGACGTCCTGAAAGCGCGCGGCAAGCATAGCGTGCTCGACGTGGCAACCGGCACCGGGTTCCATTCGGTGCAACTCCTCAAAGCCGGTTTCGATGTATTCTCCGCCGATGGCTCGGCAGAGATGCTGGCCAAGGCTTTCGAGAACGGGATGCAGCACAATGTGGTGCTGAAGACCATCCATGCCGACTGGCGCAGGCTGAACCGCGACGTGCACGGCAAGTTCGACGCGATCATCTGCCTCGGCAACAGCTTTACCCATCTGTTCGACGAATCGGACCGCCGGCGTGCGCTCGCAGAGTTCTACGCCGCGCTGAAGCATGACGGGATCCTGATCCTCGACCAGCGCAATTACGATGCGATCCTGGACGAGGGCTTCAGCTCCAAGCACAAATATTACTATTGCGGCGATCAGGTGACGGCCGAGCCGGTCCATGTGGACGAGGGCCTGGCGCGCTTCGAATATCGCTTCCCCGATGGCTCGACGCACAATCTGAACATGTTCCCGCTGCGCAAGAAGTATGTCCGCAAGCTCCTGTCCGAGGCGGGCTTCCAGAAGCTGCATTCCTACGGCGACTTCCAGGAGGAAGGCGAGGAATCCAACCCCGACTTCTTCGTCCACGTCGCCGAGAAAGCCTATCTGGAGGACGCCGGCAATGAGTGAAGTTGCACAGGCCGAACCCGACGGCGTCGCCATCGCGCGCGACTATTACGACAGCGACGAAGCCGAAGGCTTCTACAGCAATATCTGGGGCGGCGAGGACATCCATATCGGCCTTTATGACGGGACGAGCGATATCCGCACCGCCAGCCGCAAGACGGTGGACCACATGGCCCGATTGCTGGGCCCGGTCGCCGGCAAGCGGGGGATCGATCTGGGCGCAGGCTATGGCGGCGCGGCACGCGTGCTGGCGGCAGAACACGGCGCGCATGTCACCTGCCTCAACCTCTCGACCGTGGAGAACGAGCGCAATCGCAAGCTCACGCAGGCGGCGGGGCTCTCCGACAAGGTCGAGGTCGTCGACGGTTCGTTCGACGCGATGCCGTTCGACGATGAGAGCTTCGACTTCGCCTGGAGCCAGGACGCGATCCTGCATGCTCCTGACCGCGAAGCGGTGCTCGACGAAGTTGCCCGGGTGCTGAAACCCGGTGGGCTGTTCGTGTTTCACGATCCGATGCAGGCGGACGGGCTTTCCGATACGCGGGCCCTCCAGCCGATCTACGACCGGATCCACCTGCCCGACCTGGCCTCGATCGGATTTTACCGCTCGGCGCTCACGGCACGCGGCTTCGAGGAAGTCGAAACCGAACTGCTCACGCATCAGCTCGGCACGCATTACCGCCGCATTCGTGAGGATCTGCTCGCCCGCAAGGACGAGCTTGGCCTGCCCGATGCCTTCGTGTCGCGCATGTCCGCGGGGCTCGGCCACTGGGTCGAAGGCGCAGCGGCGGGCAATCTGAGCTGGGCCATCATGGTCTACCGCAAGGCGGCCTGAACCTGCGCGGGGCCATGCGGGGCCCCGCCAGCCCTATTTCTCGTCGATGAAGGGGATCTGGTCCGGCGTCCAGCGCCGGCCCATCTTCGCCTCCATCTCAAGGCGGTTGCGTCCTTTCGCCTTGGCGAGGACCACCGCCGCATCGGCCCCCTTCATGGTATCGTCCAGTGTCCCTTCGATGCGGGAGACCCCGGCGCTGACCGTGATCCGCGGCCCCGGCCCGCTTGCCTCGGCGATCGTCCGGACGACACGCTGGCACAGCATCTCCGCCTCGTCCGGCGTGGCCTGAGACAGCAGGACAGCGAATCTTTCGCCGCCGATGCGCGAAATGATGTCATCCTTGCGCAGCAGGGCGCGCAGCATCTTGGCCACCGTGGTCAGGACCTTGTCGCCCGCCTCGAAGCCGTAATCCCGGTTGATCGAGCGGAAATCGTCGATGTCGAAGATCGCGAGGCATCCCCCCACGGCCGTATCGAGATGATGCTGCAGCATCGCATTGAAGGCGCGGCGATTGGTCAGGTTCGTCAGCGGGTCGGTCAGCGCCGCGGCGAAGAGCTGCTGCTCCAGCGCCTTGCGCTCCGCGATGTTGCGCAGGATGACCACGGCGCCCCCCGCGCTGCCCGGCAGTTCCGACGCGCAGCGGATCTGCGTGTCGAACCACCGTTCCTCCCCATCGCTGGAGACGCCGAGATATTCCGCCCAGCCGGAGTCCGTCCCATGTGCGATCCTCTCCTCGAGCTCCGACTTGAAGGATGCGCCGTAGGAGGGGTGGATGAGTTCGAGGATCGAACGGCCGACCAGTTCCGCCGGATGCACCCCCGCCCGCGATTCAAGACTGGGCGAGGCATAGATCACCACGCCCTGGCGGTCGGTCCGCAGGATCACGTCGGTCATGTTGTCGGCCAGCAGCCGATAAAGGCTCTGGCTCTCGCTGATCGCATAATCCTTGGCGCGGAGCGAAAGCTCCACTTCGTCATTGGCGCGATCCCGCTGCGAAAGCGCGAGGGCGAGCCGCCGGTTCTGCGTCAGATGGCGGGCCAGCGGCTGGAGGCAGACCACCGCCACGACGAGGTAGAATTGCAGGAACTGCAGGTCGCTACCCAGCGCACCGGCAAGGGCGAAACGCGGCTCCGCCCCGGCCGCGTTCATCGCCCAGACCGCGAGCGCCAGCACCACCACGGCCAGCGACGCGGCCGGCATGCCGAAGCGGCAGGTCGCGATCAGCCCGATCAGGATCGGCACGAGCAGCAGCAGGAAGTTCGCCTGCGAGAGTGCCCAGGCACCTACCACCGCGATCGCCGCCAGCGATACCGCCAGTTCGAGGCGGCTGACGGCATGCTTCCTCAGCGCCCATTCCCTGAGGTCGCCGCTCACGATCATGCCGAACAGCGGGAAGAAGACGAGATTGCCGATCGCATGGGCAAGCACGTAATCGGCGAAAGGTTGAATGGAACTTGCCGTGCCGGCGAGCATCGGCGGCGCTGCCAGCAGCAATCCGCCGACCACCGGCGCCGCGATCCCGATGGCCGCGGCATCGCCGAGCCATTCGATCAGGAGGTCGCTGCCCGGATGCTTGCGCCGCTGCAGCAGCCTCGCCGCGACGAAGCCTTCCGCCACCTGCGCGGCCGCCATTGCGGCGACGAGCATCGGGCCGGCTCCGTGCCATAGCGAGGCGATCGCGCCGCCCAGCGCGGCCAGGGCCAGCACTACCGGCCACACGGCCCGCCTTGCATGGAGCAGCAACGCGATGAGCAGGCCCGATGCCGGCCACAACAGGAACTCGCCTGCCGAATAGTCACCGATCGCCAGCGCGCCGGCGGCCAGGCCGAGGTAAACGGCCAGAAAAACCAGTGCTGTCAGAACCTTGCGCGCCACATGCGCAGTGGTGAAAGGTTGACGTTAACGAATATTAAATTTCAGCGATCAATTCGCGCGCGGAGCGCCCCGTTGTGGCCCAGGGGCAACGGCTTTTTCGTGTCGGTCCCCATTCTCGTCATTCCCGTGAAGACGGGAATCCAGTTCCCACGGTTGCTGCTAGATTCCCGCCTGCGCGGGAATGACGAACGGCGGTTTTGGCGCGACCTATCCGAAAGGAATTGGGCCCCTACCCCGCCAGTTCCACCACCTTGCGCAGCGTCTCGCGGTAGACCTCCGGCTCCTGCGCGCCGGGGATCAGGTAGCGCCCGTTGACGATGAAGCTCGGCACCGAGGTGATGTTGTTGTCCCGCCCGCGCTGCTCTTCCATGCGAACGGCGATGGCCAGCGCCTCGTCATCCAGCGCCGCTTCGGCGGCCTTGCGGTCGAAGCCGAGATTCTCCGCGATATCCAGCAGCACCTCGCGCTTGCCGATCCTGCGCCGCTGTTGGAAATGCGCCCGGAACAATGCGAGCTTGAGCGCGGTCTGCGCTTCCATCCCCTGCGTCGCGAGCGCCCAGCGCAGCAGCTTGTGCGCCTCGAACGTGTTCCACATCATCGGCTCGGGGCCTTCGCCCTCCCCGTCATAGGACATGGAAAAGCCGACCCGGTCGGCCACTTCGCGCAGCCTTGCGCCCATCTCGGCCACTTCGGCGGGCGTGCGCCGATAGGCTTCGCCCAGATGCTGCGCCTGGCTCTTGCCTTCCACCGGAAGATCGGGGTTGAGCTCGAACGGCATCCACCGAACCTCTACCTCGATCTCCCCTTCCAGGTCTTTCAGCGCCTTGGCGAACTGCGTGTAGCCGATCGCACACCAGGGGCACATCACATCTGACCAGATATCGACCGCGACCCTTGCGGGCCCTTCTCGGTTCTTTGCTTCCTCGCTCATCGCGCAAGCCACCACTTCAGCATTTGATGCGCTATCGCCTGTTCGGGGGGCGGGATGAAGCTGCTGCTGTCCTCGCGCTTCTCGATCGCTTCGACGACTTGATCGCGCGTGAACCAGCGTGCGTCTTCTATCTCGGTCTTGTCAAGCACCAGGGCCGCGCTGTCCGCATGTGAGTGGCAACCGATCATCAGCTGCGAGGGGAACGGCCAGGGCTGGCTGGAAATGTAGCTGACATCCCGCACCCTTACGCCGGCCTCTTCCAGAACCTCGCGCGCGACAGCCTCTTCGATCGACTCGCCCGGTTCGACGAAACCGGCCAGCGCCGAATAGCGGCCCGGCGGGAAGCGGCTTTGCCGCCCCAGCAGCAGCCTGCCCTCATGCTCCACCAGCATGATGGTGACGGGATCGACGCGGGGGAAATGCTCGCCCCGGCAATTCTCGTTCATGCAGCTGCGCTGCCAGCCGCCCTTGGCAAGCACGGTCGGCGCCCCGCAGCGTGCGCAGAAGCGGTGCCGCGCATGCCAGTCCACCAGGCTGCGCGCGCCGCCATAGATCGCCAGATCCTCCGCCGGCATGATCGCGATCGCGTCCCAGCTCCTGCGATGCGTGAATGCCGGATCGGGATCGCCTTCCTGCGGCACGGCGGCGAAGCAACCGCGCCCGGCCAGCATGCCGAGAAAGACCAGCTCCGCATCTTCCGGCGCATCGGAAAGCCGCCGCCACCGCAGCTTCCCGCGCTCGTCCAGATCCGGCGCGAGGCCGTCCAGCCCCAGCAGCATCGCCTGCGGGCTCTTCAGCGCTGCCAGCCGATCGGGATCGCAACGGATGTGGTCGGACCGGTCGATCGTGGAGCCGGAAAACGCGATGGCGGCGGCACAGCAACTCATGATTGGCCTTTCCGGGCAAGATCCCTGGTGATCGCCATTTCGAAATCCTCGTGAACGGGATAGGTCTGCGCCGGCATGAACTGGGTGAACAGCCCGACGCGCAGCCCGCGTTCCAGATCGACGAAGCCGACAGTACCGGCAGCGCCGGCCCAGCCGAAGCCGCGCTGGCCGCCTTTCCAGCCGACCCGTCCCCCGGCGCCGAAACCGTAGCCTTCGGCCAGGGTGCCCTTCACCGCGGCCCCGGCGGGCAGCAGGTTCGAGGTGCCGATTTCCACTGCCTCGCGCGGCAATACCTGCCGGCCTTCCAGCGTGCCGTAACCGGCGATCATCTTCAGGAAACGGTCGTAATCGCGCGGGCTGGAGACGAGCCCCGATCCGCCCATCGGGAAAGGCGGCTCTTCGGCGAAGATGGAATTGGTCGGCGGATCGATCGGCAGAAGCTGCCCGTCCAGCACGGCATAGCCCATGGTCAGGCGGTGAAGCTCGCTTTGGGGGACGCGGAAGAACGTGCTCTCCATCCCGCACGGATCGAAGATGGTCTGCTGCAGATAAGCATCGAAGCTCTGCCCGCTGACCACCTCGATCACACGGCCCATCAGATCGAGCCCGGTGGAATAGCTCCAGCGCGTGCCGGGCTGATAGACCAGCGGAATTTCGGCGAGGCGGTCGGCGAAGATCTTCAGGCTCGGCGCCGGCTCGCCGCGGTCGAACTCGGGAACCTTCACCTTGCTGACCTGCCCGCTGACCACGCCGGTGCGGCGCATCAGCTCCGCGATCGGGCCCTGCTGGACGATGGAATAGGCAAGTCCCGCGGTATGCGTCAGCAGGTGGCGGATCAGGATCGGCCGCTCGGCCGGTTCCAGATTTTCGGGGCTCACTGGCCCGTCATAGATCTTCTGCACCTGCATGTCGGCGAATTTGGGCAGGATGTCCGCCAGCTTCTGGTCCAGCGCCAGCTTCCCTTCCGCCACCAGCGCCATCGCCGCCATGCCGGTGACCGGCTTGGTCATCGAATAGATGCGGTAGAGGCTGTCCGCATCGGAATGGCGCCGTCCGCCGATCGTATCGCGGCCTTGGGCAGCAAGCGCGGGCGGCGCATCACCGCTGCCCAGCAGGGCAACCATGTTGGCCACTCGCCCGGACGAGACGTAGTGGCGGACGAGGCCGGCGACGTTCGGCCACGCTTCGGCCGTGGCGGCGCCGGCGTTCATGGCCGGGTGGGCGCAGAGCGCTGCAGCGCCGAGCCCGGCCGAGGCTTGCAGCACGCCGCGGCGTGAAACGGGCAAATGGGGGAGATCGGAATCCATTCAGTCCTCGCACCGGCCCCTTGGGGCCATCGATAGGAAACGGCGGGCGGCAAGTGAAGGGGCAGGACTGGCCCCTTGCGAATCGCATGCCCCGCGATTGGGAATGATCTAACCATTGCCATCCTGCATGTCAAGGATAATATTCCATTTTGGTGATCTAAATTTCCCCGTCCCCGCCTTTGCCGCTCGCGGCTTGCCATCCCGCACTGTGTTAATCATATATAACACATGCTGAATGTGCTCTCGATCCTCGTAGGTATCGTCGCCCTGCTCCTCGCGATTCCGTCTGCCATTCCGCTGCTCGGCTGGGGCAACTGGCTGGTCCTGCCGATCGCGCTGGTCGGGATCGGGCTCGGCGCGCTATCCAGCTCCAATCATGGGCGCAATTTCTGCCTGATCGTCTTCGCGATCGCTGTGATCCGCCTGATGATCGGCGGCGGGATCATCTGATCCATCGTCTCCCCTGGCGAGAGGGGGAGTTTCTTCACTTCCGCGCCAGCCCCAGCCGGGCGGCCTTGGCGAACAGGGTCGGCAGCCCCGCCTCCTCCAGCCGCTCGAGCGGCCACCACTGCCCCTCCCCCAGCCTTGCACCCGCCTCCGGCTCGGCAATCCGCAGCCGCAGCGTCAGGTGGAAATGGGTGAAGCTGTGGCGTACCGCGCCGGCATCCAGCCAGTCGCCCGCCAGCGGCGGAACCCCGCTGCCATCCGCGCCCGCATGCCAGCCATCGTCGGGCAAGGCGCGCATTCCGCCCAGCATCCCGCCCGGCGGCCGCGTCACCAGCCAAAGCCGCCCTGCCCGCTCGATCCACCAGGCCGTTCCGACCCGCTCCGGCTTTGCCCGTTTCGGCGCCTTCACCGGCAGGCGCGCCGGATCGCCTTGCTCCCTCCCGCGGCATTCCCCGGCTACGGGGCAGACCAGGCATTTCGGATCGCGCGGCGTGCAGATCGAGGCGCCGAGGTCCATCATCGCCTGCGCGAAATCGCCGGCATGGCTCTCCGGCGTGATCAGGTCCGCCAGGCGCCGGATCTCTCCGCGCGCGCCGGGCAATGGCTCCTCCAGCGCGAAGAGCCGCGCGACGACCCGCTCGACATTGGCGTCCACCACCACCGCGCGCTTGCCGAAAGCGATCGCCGCGATTGCCGCCGCCGTATAGGCTCCGAGCCCCGGCAGGCGGCGGAGTTCCTCTTCATCCTCGGGAAAGCGGCCCAGTTCGGCCAGCTTGCGGGCGCAGGCGACGAGATTGCGCGCCCGGCTGTAATAGCCCAGCCCGGCCCAGGCGGCCATCACCTCCTCCTCCGGCGCGGCGGCAAGGGCCTCCACCGTCGGCCAACGTTCTGTAAAGCGGGCAAAATAGGGCGCGACCGCGCGGGTGGTGGTCTGCTGCAGCATCACTTCGGACAGCCACACGCGGTAGGGGTCCGGCGTCACGTCTCCGCCCGGCGGCATGCGCCAGGGCAGCGCGCGGGCGTGGCGGCGATACCAGGCGAGCAGCGGAGCCGCGGCCTCGGGAGCGCCGGCCGGCCTCGCGCTTGATCGGGGGCTTGATTCGGGGCCTGATTTTCGGATCGTCTCGCTGGCATCCATCGCGCCGCTATGGCATGGCACGCGCGGTCATGGAACGGGACGACGAGAAAGCGGGAAAGGGCGCGAGGCGCAAGCCCGCTCCGCGCACCGCGAAGCGCTATGAGCGCCCGCGCGGCGGGCCTGCCCGTTCGATCGCCGAGCTGATGCCGGATATCGGGCGGACCGCCTTCCGCCGCTTCGGCTTCATCCAGTCGAGCGTGGTCACGCGCTGGCCCGAAATCGTCGGCCCGCGCCACGCGCAGCTTTGCGCGCCCGAGGCGATCCGCTTTCCGCCGGGCGAGAAGAGCGACGGCATTCTGCAGCTGGTGGTGACGCCAGCACATGCCCCGATCATCCAGCATGTGATTCCCGAGATCATCGAGCGGGTGAACCGCTTCTTCGGCTACAAGGCGGTGGTCCGCGTGAAGCTGCGGCAAGGGGAGGTTAAGGCTCCCCCGGCACAAGCTGCTGCGGCCGCGCCGGTTTCGCTCAAGCCGATTCCGATGGAACTGGGGGAAAGCCTGCGCGACATCGGCGATCCCGAGCTTCGGACGGTGCTCGAATCGCTCGCCCGCAGCCTGGGCACGAAGGAGGATTGAGGATGAAGGCTATTGGCCGCGCCCTGCTTGCCGCTGCCGCCGCGTTTCTGTGTGTCGGCGCCGCGCCCAACTGGACCAGCGTCGTCGCCAAGACGGAGGCCGGGTACCGGCTCGGCAATCCGGAGGCAAAAGTGAAGCTGATCGCCTTCGAAAGCTACACCTGCAGCCACTGCGCGCATTTCGAGAAAGACGCGGGGCCGGTGCTCAAGCTCGCCTATGTCCGCACAGGCAATGTCTCTTACGAAGTGCGCAGCTTCGTGCGCGATCCGGTGGACCTGACCGCGGCCATGCTCACCCGCTGCGTGGCGCCGGCGAAGTTCTTCGACGCGCATCGCGCCTTCTTCCTGAGCTACGACGACTGGTTCCCGCTCGCCGCATCCGCCAGCAAGGCGCAGCGCGACCGCTGGTTCGCCGCCGACCGCGCCGCGGCGAGGCGTTCGATCGCCTCCGATTTCGGGTTCTACGAGATCATCGAGCGCCAGGGCGTTTCGCGCGTGCAGGCGGACAAGTGCCTCGCCAACGACGCGCTCGCCCGTAAGCTGGCCGATCAAACAAAGGCCGCGGCCGAGACGTACCATGTTTCCGGCACGCCGAGCTTCGCGGTGGATGGCGCGCTGCTGATCGGCACGCATAATTGGGAGCTGCTTCGCCCGCAGATCGAGGCGCGGCTTTGACGCCGCGCGAGGACGCAGGCGGGCGTAAGCTGTGCAAAAGCCGCAAGTCGCGGGCCGGCGCGCTTCATTCGCCGCCCGCCTTGGGCTAACCACGGACGAGGATCAGACAATGACACGCGCGGGGGTGCCAAGCACAATGTCCAACAATCGGTCAGTCGCCGGATCAGCCACCGGGCGGAGCATGCGCCGCATCGCCACCCTCGCCGTCGCCGCTGCGGCCGCGCTCACGCTTGCCGCCTGCGGGTCGAGCGAGGATGAGACTGCACTGCCGCAAGCCGAGCCAATCGCGGCGATCGCGGCCCCGGACGGCCAGGAATGGACCCAGATGGTGGTCGAGACGCCGCAAGGCGGGTTCCTGATGGGCAATCCCGACGCGCCGATCAAGTTGCTGGAATATGCTTCGCACACATGCCCGCATTGCGCGGATTTCTCCAAGGATGCGAGCGCGCCCTTGCGCGACCGATATGTCGCCAGCGGCGTAGTCAGCTATGAGATGCGGAACCAGATCCACGATCCGATCGATCTCACCACCGCCATTCTCGCCCGGTGCAGCGGACCGCAGGCCTTCCACGCCCTGGCCGAGCAGTTCTGGACCAATCTGGGGCCGATCTTCGAGAACCTGCAGAACAATCAGGACGCCCTGGCCAGCGCCACCCAGCAGCCGGAGGAACGGCGCTATCAGGCCATCGCCGAGGCAACCGGGCTGCTCGACTTCTTCGCCGCGCGCGGCATCTCGCGCGATCAGGCGATGCAGTGCCTCGCCGATACGGACAAGGCGAGGCGGATCCTGGAGCAGTCGACCCAGCAGACCGACGAACTGGGCGTGAACGGCACCCCCACCTTCTTCCTCAATGGTCAGAATATCGGCACGCATACCTGGGAAACGCTGGAGCCGATCCTGCAGAATGCCGGCGCGCGCTGATGGGCGGCGCGAGATAGAGGCGGCCTTCCGGCGATGCGGATCAGGAAGCTCAAGCTAAGCGGCTTCAAGAGTTTCGTCGAACCCGCCGAAATGCGCATCGAACCGGGGCTGACCGGCGTCGTCGGCCCCAACGGCTGCGGCAAGTCCAACCTGCTCGAGGCGATCCGCTGGGTGATGGGCGAGAACTCGCCCAAATCCATGCGTTCGGGCGGAATGGACGACGTGATCTTCGCCGGCACCGCTCAACGTCCGCCGCGCGACTTTGCCGAGGTGGTGCTGAACGCCGCCGACGATGACGGCGAAGAGCTGGAGGTCACGCGCCGGATCGAGCGCGGCGCAGGCAGCGCCTACCGGCTCAACGGGCGCGACGTCCGGGCGAAGGACATCGCGCTGGTCTTCGCCGACGCCGCCACCGGGGCGCACAGCCCCGCCCTCGTCAGCCAGGGCCGCATCGCTTCGGTCATCTCCGCCAAGCCCGCCGAACGGCGCATGATGCTGGAGGAAGCCGCCGGCATTTCCGGGCTTCATGTCCGCCGCCGCGACGCCGAAAGCAAGCTGCGTCAGACCGAGGCAAACCTTGCCCGGCTGGAAGATCTGATGGCTGGGATGGACAGCCAGATCTCCACGCTTCGGCGGCAGGCTCGGCAGGCGGAGCGCTACAGGGAACTTACCGGCAAGATCCAGCTTGCGGAGGGCCGCCTGCTCTATGCGCGCTGGCGCGACGCCGCCGCTGCAGCGGACGACGCGAGAGAGGCTGCCAAGGCGGCGGATGCCCGCGTCGCCGATGCGCAGGCCAGAGCTCAAAAGGCACAGAAGGCGCAGCATGGCCTCGCCGAGCGGCTCGCCCAGGCGCGCGACACGCTTGCCGACCGGCGCGACGATGCCACCGCGCATGGCCACCGCATGGCCGCGCTCACCAGCCAGCTGGAAGCGGCGGAGCAGCGCTTGGCCGATCTCGACCGCCAGAAGGCGCGGCTGGAGGAAGACCGGGTCGAGGCTGACCGCCTGACCAGCGATGCCGCCGATGCGCTCGGCCGGCTGCGCAAGGAGCTGGAGGCTGCAGAAGCCGCGCTTGCCGCCGACGAGGAGCAGCGGCCGGGCGTCGCCGCCAAGTCCGAGGACGCGGAACGCGCGGCCCGGGCAGCGGAACTCGATCTCGCACGCGCGACTGCCGACCATGCCGGCGTCGAAGCCGAATGGCGGGTCGCCGAATCCGAAGTCGCCCAGGCGCGCGCCCGGCTGGAGCGGCTCGCTGGCGAAGCGCGCCGGCAGGAGGAAGCACGCGAAGCGCTCGGCTCGCAGGGAGTGTCCGATTCCGCGGTCGAGGATGCCAGGGCTGCGGTCGAGGCCGCGGGCGCCCGCGTTGCGGATTTACGAGCGGCACTGGCCGCGCAGCAGGCACGCAAGGAGGAGCTCGCCGCCGCGCGCGACGAAGCCGCGGGCGCGCTCTCCGCCGCCAAGGCCGAGCTCACCGGGATCGAGCGCGAATTCACCGCCTTGCAGCGCGACCGCGAGGCCCGCTCCCGTCAGGCGGCCAACCGCCACGGGCTGCCCACCGCGCTTGACAGGGTGCGGGCTGCTCCAGGCTATGAACGCGCTCTCGCGGCCGTTCTGGGACGGGACGCGAAGGCGGCGCTCGGCAAGCCCGAGCAGGCAAGCGACGGCCGCTTCTGGGGCGGGACCGTCGCCCCGCCTCCCGTCGCCGAGAGCCTCGCGGCGCATGTCCCCGATTGCCCGCCCGAACTCGCCGCACGGCTGGCGCTCGTCCATGTGGCCGCCGCGGACGACGGGCGCGAATTGAAGCCGGGCGAATGGCTCGTGACGCTCGACGGCTTCCTGCGCCGGTGGGACGGATTTCTGGCGCGCGGCGAAGGAGCGTCCGAAGCTGCCCGGCTGGAGGCGGAGAACCGCTTCGCCCAGCTCGAAGGCGAATTGCCGGGCAAGCGCGCCGATGCCGAACTCTGTGAAGCGAAACACCGCGCTGCCGCCGAAGAACTTTCCGCGTTGCAGACCGGCCTGGTGGCCGCCGAACGCGCTGTGGCCGCTGCGCTGGAGGATGAACGCGCAGCCCTGCGCGCGCTCGACCAGGCGGAGGCCGCGCGCGAGCGGGTCGCCGCGCGGCTCAAGGAACTCGATGCCGCGAAGGACGACCTTGCCGAGCAGCGGCGCCAGGCAGAAGCGGAGCTGAAGGCGGCGGAAGAGCGGCGTTCGGCGCTTCCCGATCCCGAGAGTGGCCGCGCGGCGCTTTCGGCCGCGCAAGGCAGGCACGAGGCTGCGCGCGGTGCGATGCAGGCGGCTCTTGCACAGCTCGCCGCGCATGATCAGGCGCTTGCCGTGGCGCGGGAGCGCAAGGCGGCGCGTGCGGCCGACATCCGGGGATGGGAGGCACGTGCAGGCGATGCCGCCCGGCGGCTGTCGGATATGACCAGCCGGTTCGAGGAGATCGACCAAGAGCGCGCCGTGGTCGCTGCCAAGCCGCCTTCGCTGATTGGGGAAATCGAGCGCGGTGACGAGGTACGGGCGCGGCTTGCGAGGGAGCTGGAGCAGGCCGAGGCGGCTGTTGCTTCCGCCGCAGAGGACGCGGAGGCCGCCGCGACGCGGCTGGCCGAGGCCAATGAAGCGTTGGCCTCCGCACGTGAGGAGCGCGCCGGCGCTGCCGCGAGGGCCGAGAACGAGGAGGCGCGGCGCGAGGAGATGGCCCGCCTCTCCGGCGAACGCTTCCAGTGCCCGCCGCCGCTGCTCGCGAGCCGGTTCGAGTTCGAGCCGGCGGAAATCGCCGCAGCGGAGGAGGAATCTGCTACGCTCGATCAGCTCCTCGCCAGCCGGGAACGGATCGGGCCGGTCAATCTCGTCGCTGCCGACGAGCTTGCGCGGCTCGAAGAGCAGCATGGGGAAAGCGCAGCCGAGCAGGCGGAACTGGCCGAGGCGGTCAATCGCCTGCGCGGTTCGATCGGCAATCTGAACCGCGAGGGGCGGGAACGGCTGCGCGCCGCCTTCCATGCCGTCGACGAGCATTTCCAGCGGCTGTTCACGCGGCTGTTCGAAGGCGGCCAGGCGCATCTCGCGCTGGTCGATTCGGACGATCCGCTGGAAGCCGGGCTGGAAATATACGCGCAGCCTCCCGGCAAGCGCCTGCAATCGCTCACCCTGCTTTCAGGCGGAGAGCAGGCGCTTACCGCCGTCGCGCTGATCTTCGGCCTGTTCCTCACCAACCCGGCGCCGATCTGCGTCCTCGACGAGGTCGATGCGCCGCTCGACGATGCGAATATCGATCGCTTCTGCGACCTGCTCGATGCGATGGTGAAGGAAACCGACACCCGCTACCTGATCGTTACCCACAATGCCGTGACAATGAGCCGCATGCACCGCCTGTTCGGCGTCACCATGATCGAGAAGGGCGTCAGCAGGTTGGTCAGCGTCGATCTGGGCGGCGCGGAAGAATTGCTCGCCGCGGAATAGAGTCCAGCCGCCTTTCCAGCACCGCCAAGGGCGGTCGGCGGCATCTGCGCTAGATTCTCCGGCAAGAAGCGAGTCGGAGAGGATCAATGCAGTATCGTGCCCTGTTTGCCGCAGCTCTGTTGCTCATGCCCGCCGCGACCCATGCCCAGAGCCCTGCGCCGACAATCGAGGAACGGCTCCAGAGAGTGGAGGACGAGCTCGCGATCAAGCGGCTGATCATGCAATATGCGGTGTTGCTCGATGCCCGGGATTTCGACGGCTACGTGAACCTCTTCGCCGAGAAGGGTGTTTGGCGGAACGGACCTGTGGTGAAGCAAGGCCGCAACGAGATCCGCGCCATGCTGGTGGACATCTATGGCGAGCCGGAGCCTGGCTATACCAACAACCAGAGCTACCGCATCGTCCACAATATCGAGGTGCGGCTCGACGGTGACCGGGCGACCGCCCGCTCGCGCCAGCTGACGATCATGCGTGGGGAGGATGGCGCCCCGGTTCCCCGGCTGAGCGGGATCTACGAAGATGAGCTCATCCGCGAGAATGGCGAGTGGAAATTCCTGAGCCGCACCGACAGCGTGTTCATGCCCACCCCCGCTGAGTGGCGCGCGCAGATGGAAGCGATGCGCGCGGAGCAGGCGAAGGAATAGCCACGCCGATTTGTCCCCTAATCGGAAGAAAGGCAAAGGCGGCAAAATGCGCTAGCGTCCGCGCCGAACAGCGAATCGGGAGAGTATCCATGTCGTATCGCCTTGCTTTGGCAGCCGCCCTTCTATCCGCCGCGCCGGTGGTCGCCGCCCATGCGCAGGCCCAGGGCGAGGCTCCGAGCATTGAGCAGCGCCTGCAGAAGCTGGAGGACGAAGCGGAGATCAGACGGATCATGGTCGATTACGCGGCCCTGCTCGGCGCACGGGATTATGACGGTTACGCGGCGCTCTTCGCCCAGGACGGCATCTGGCAGAACGGGGACATCGTGAAGAAGGGCCATGACGAGATCAGGGATCTCCTCGTGGGAATGTTCGGCGAGTACGATCCCAATTACGTGAACAATGAAATGTACATGCTCGTCTCCAACATCCAGATCGACGTGCATGGCGATACGGCGACCGCGACATCGCGTCAGTTGACGATCAGGCGCGGCGAAGGCGGAAGGCCCACACCCGTCCTGAACGGACGCTATGACGACACCTTCGTTCGCGAAAATGGCAAATGGAAGATCCAGCACCGGATCGACAATGTCATCATGCCCTCGCGCGAAGAATGGGCCAAGTTCATGGAGCAGAGGCGGGCGGAGCAGGCCGGGCAGGACTGAGCCGCCGCGGCCCCCGGCAGTTTTGAATCGACCCCTCGGCAAAGTCGGGGGCGCGTGAAAAATATGGTTACCAGAAGGTTGCGCAGATGATATCGACGCGCTGCCTGAACGGCGCGAGCGATAAAGGTCCCTGAGTGGCAACCAAGCGAAATCACGATTTCGGTGGCCCTCCTCCAGCGGAGGAAAGTCCGCCGCGCACAGGGGAGAAGCGCAAGCTGGACCCCACTGCCTTGCGACCCGACGAACAGCCGGGCATCCTGTGGGAAGCGTTTCGGAAGCCGAACCAGCGCGTCGATGACCAGCGATAGGCGCTCTTTGGGCGCGCGCGGTGGCTCCGGGGTTGTAGGAGCGGCTTGATTCGAACCGGTAAGGGCTATGCCAGCACCAGCCTGGGTCCTTGTCCGCCAGCAGCCCCCATCCGGTCGTCCTTGTTGTGGATCAGGCATTTCGGCAGGCTGATGCAACCGCAGCCGATGCACTGATCGAGCTGGTTGCGGGCACGCGTGAGCAGGCTGATCTTCTCATCTATCGCCACCCGCATGGAGCGGCTGATACGCTGCCAATCCGCGACGGTCGGCGTCCGCCCCCGCGGCAATTGCTCCAGTTCCTGCTCGATCTCGACCAGGCCCAGCCCGAGCTTCTGTGCGATCAGGATGAAGCTGACCCGGCGAATATCGGAGCGCAGGAAGCGGCGTTGATTGCCGGCGGTCCGGATCGATGTGAGCAGCCCCTTCTCTTCGTAGAAGCGAAGCGCCGAGACCGCTACGCCTGTGCGCCGGGCGAGCGTGCCGATCGCTATCAAGTCATCCTTGTGCATGGAGATATCTCCAATCGCTGCCGCTGATCCTTGCCGGGAAGAATTGACCTCAAGCTAAGTTGAGGTTCACCGGCAGGCAAGTCCGTCCTTTTTAAAGGCGACGATTTGTCTGCGGCATCAGGCGTTGCCGGCGACGAAGCAGGCAGCGGCGACCAGCAGTCCCGCGAAGCGGTTCGAACGGAAGCGCTGGAGCGCATTGCCCCCGTCCTGCGGGTCGAGCGTCCCCGCCTGCCAGGCGAAATGCAGTGCCGCCGGCAGGAGGCCCACCAACGCCAGCCAGTCGGCACGCAGCAGCCAGATCGCCAGCGCCCAGAACAGGATCGCCCCGCCGTAGAAAGCCGCCACGCCGGCCCGGACATGGCGTCCGAGGCGCAGCGCGCTCGAACGGATGCCGACAAGCGCATCGTCCTCCTTGTCCTGCAGGGCGTAGATCGTGTCATAGCCGATGACCCACAGCACCGCCCCGACATAGAGCGCGGCCAGCACGTCCAGCCGGTCGGCGCGCAAGGCGATCCAGCCGACCGGCGCTCCCCAGGTGAACACCAGCCCCAGCCATGCCTGCGGCCACCACGTGATCCGCTTCATGAAGGGATAGGCCGCCACCAGCAGCAGGCTCCCCAGCGCAACGATCTGCGCCTCCAGGCGAAGCTGGAGCAGCACCACCAGGCCGACCGCGCACAGCGCCAGCAGCCAGAGCCAGGCGGTGCGGGCACTCACCCGACCGCTCGCCACCGGGCGCTGAGCAGTGCGCGCCACCTTCCGGTCGAGATCGGCATCGACGATGTCGTTATAGACGCAGCCCGCCCCCCGCATGACGATGGCCCCCAGCAGCAGCCACAGGAGCAACTGCCACTGCGTGCCCGCTCCGGTCAGCCAGACGCCCCACGCACAGGGCCAGAACAGCAGCCACCAGCCGATCGGGCGGTCGAACCGCGCTAGCAGCGCCAGATCGCGCAGCGGCTGCGGCAGGCGCGCGACGAGGCCCCGGTGTTCGGTGTCTGGCACGATGGCGGCGTCGCTCATGCTTGCTTCCTAGAGCTACGCGGCCCTAGTGCAAAGGAATGATCGCCACTCCCGCCTGGCCGCCACGCAGCGCACCGCGCCTGTTCGTCGAAACTGAGCTCGCGGAAGATGTTGCGGTCATCCTGTCGGGGAATCACGCCAATTACCTCGCCCGTGTCATGCGGGTAGCCCAGGGGGACATCGTGATCCTTTGTGACGACGTGACGGGTGAATGGGCAGCGCAAGTAGTTTCGGCGGAAAAACGCGAGGTCGCCCTGCGAACCGTCGAACGGCTGCGCGAACGGGAGGAGGTGCCCGACTTCACCCTGTGCGCGGCCTTGCTCAAGAAGCCGAATTTCGATCTCGTGATCGAGAAGGCGACCGAACTCGGCGTGCGACGGATCCAGCCGGTGCTCACGCGCCGCTGCGTCGCCGACAAGCTCAACCTCGAACGCGCGCGCACGATCATGGTCGAAGCGGCGGAGCAATGCGCCCGCACCGCACTGCCCGAGCTTGCTGAACCGGTCAGGCTGGACGCCCTGCTGAACGGCTTCGAGAAAAGCCGAGTGCTGTTCTTCGCCGACGAACTAGGCGGCGAACCGGCCGCAGCGAGCTTCGCCGGGCACCCGCCGCCTGCTGCCCTCCTCATCGGTCCCGAGGGCGGATTCGACGATGAGGAACGGGCTGCGATCCGCGCCTTCGGGCAAGCGCGGGCAATCACGCTCGGCCCCCGAATCCTGCGCGGCGAGACCGCTGCCATCGCCGGTTGCGCCTTGTGGATGGCCAGCGCCGGAGACTGGTAGCCGCACAGTAGCCGAGCCGGTGCTATTTTGGGCTGGCTTATCCGTCTCGGCTCGCCTAACGGCGCCCGGATGAGCACGCGCAAGGCTGCCGCAGGAGAGGACAAGCTCATTACGAGCCGCGACCAGCTCGTCGCGCCGATGCAGGCGGGCGAGAAGCCTCGCCACGCGTGGAAGATCGGCACCGAGCATGAGAAGCTGGTCTTCTGCCGCAACGATTTCCACGCCCCCTCTTACGAAGAGGAGGGGGGCATTCGCGACATGCTGCTGGCGCTGCGCGAATTCGGCTGGGAGCCGGTTGAAGAGGGCGGGAACGTCATCGCCATGTCGGGGGAGGACGGCGCTGTCAGCCTTGAGCCGGCGGGCCAACTCGAGCTTTCCGGCGCGCCGCTCGACAACCTTCACCAGACTTGCGCGGAGACGGGCCGCCACCTCGAACAGGTGAAGGCAATCGGCGAGAAGTTCGGCGTCGGATTTCTCGGCCTCGGCATGTGGCCCGACAAGCGGCGCGAAGACCTGCCGGTGATGCCCAAGGGGCGCTACGAGATCATGATGCGGCACATGCCCCGTGTGGGCACGATGGGCCTCGACATGATGCTGAGGACCTGCACGATCCAGGTAAACCTGGATTATGGCAGTGAAGCCGACATGGCGAAGAAGTTCCGCACGGGCCTGGCGCTGCAGCCGCTGGCGACAGCGCTCTTCGCTAATTCGCCTTTCACCGAAGGCAAGCCCAACGGCTTCCTGTCCTATCGCAGCCACATCTGGTCGGACACCGATCCCGCGCGAACGGGCATGATCCCCTTCGTGTTCGAAGACGGCTTCGGCTATGAAGCCTATGTCGATTACATGCTCGACGTGCCGATGTATTTTGTCTTCCGTGACGGAAGATACATCGATGCCGCGGGGCAGAGCTTCCGCGACTTCATGGATGGCAGGCTTCCCGCATTGCCGGGAGAATTGCCGACCGAGAGCGATTGGCAAGATCACCTTTCGACCGCCTTTCCCGAAGTGCGGCTGAAGAGCTTTCTGGAAATGCGTGGGGCGGATGGGGGGCCGTGGAACCGTATCTGCGCACTCCCCGCATTGTGGGTCGGCCTGCTCTACGATGACGCTGCCCTGGATGCCGCGTGGGACCTCGTCCGGCACTGGACGATGGAAGAGCGTGAGGCGCTGCGCAATGCCGTGCCCAGCCTCGCGCTAGATGCGCCCATCCCCGGAGGCCGAAGGCTCGGCGATATCGCGGGCGAGGTGCTCGCGATTGCCCGCTCCGGCCTTGCGGCGCGTGCGCGCAGTGATAGCGGCGGAAGCAACGAGACCGGTTTCCTGGCCCCGCTCGACGAAATTGCCGATAGCGGGATCGTCCCGGCACAGCGCCTGCTGAACCTGTATCGGGATGAGTGGGGTGGCGACGTCACACGTGTCTACGAGGAGAGCTTTTGATGGCAATCGCGGTCATGGGGGAATTTCGACTGCCGCCGGAAAGACTTGAGGAAGCCCGTCCGCTGATGGTGCGCCTGATCGAGGCCACGCGTGCGGAGGAAGGTTGCATCCTCTATTCCTTTGCCGAGGATCTCGGCGATCCCGGCCTCATCCGCGTAGCCGAGAAGTGGGAAAGCCGCGAGCATCTGGCCCGGCACTTCCAGACCGAGCACATGGCCAGCTGGGCGCGGGAACGGGAAAGCTTCGGCGTCTCGGGTCGCCAGATCGCCGCCTATACGATCGGCGATGCCGAAGACATCTGAACTTCCCGGGCCTTTTGGCCGGCTCAGCGCCAGGCGTGGATTCGTCCCTTATCGTCGAGAATGTAGAGCGTCTCGTTCGCCACGATCGGATTTAGCCACACCGGGGCATCGATATCGCGGAACTGCGTGGGAGTCCCGGTCTGGACATCCAGCGACGTCACCCGCCCATGTGAACTCGCGACCCACAGGCGCCCGCCGGCCAGGACAGGGCCGCTCCAGAAGATCGGATCTTTTTCGTCTTCCTCGTCCTCCCAGCGCTGGAGCTGTGTGATCCAACGGACCTTACCCGTATCCCGCTGGATCGCGAGCAGACGCGCATCGTCGGTGAGAGTGAATATCCAATTGCCGGCAAGTGCCGGAGTGGAGATTCCGGCCAGGTTGAGCTCCCATATGCGTTGGCCGGTCACGAGTTCATAGGCCGCCATGCGGCCGCCCTGGCCGAGCGCATAGACCCTGCCATTGTCGATGATCGGATCCGCATCGACGTCGGTCAATGCGCCCACCTGGGTCGAAATCGACGTCCGGGCCAAGGCATCGAACCACAATTCCCGTCCGTTCTCGTAACGATAGGCAGCGACCTCGCCCGAACTGTAACCAGCGATGATCGTGCCCTGTCCCGCCGCCGGAGCAGCCACGCCGAAAACGCCCGCCTGGCCGGCCGAACCCGATTCCTGCCACTGCAAAGTCCCATCGGCCGCATCGAGGGAGAATATCTGGTTGTCCTGGGACATCACATAGACCGAATTGAACGCGATCGTCGGCGCGCCGCGCAGCGGGCCCGACGGCTTTGCGGTCCAGATCTGCTCCCCCGTCTGCGCATCGATAGCGATCACATCGCCGATGCCGTTGGTCGCGTAGAGGCGGCCATTCGAATAGCTTGCACCACCGCCGAAGGCGGAGGATTCCAGCCTGCCCGGAACCGGCATCTCGAAGGTCCAGAGCCGCGATCCGGTATTGGCGTCGAACGCATGGACCACGCCTTTGGTATCGACGGCAAAAAGGCTTCCGCCGCCCACGACCGGAGAGGCCGCGAGCCGGTGGCGCTTGTCGGCCCCGGCGATCCTGGCGGTCCACAACTCGGTCGGCGCATCGCCCAGTGCGAGATGGCCATAGCTCTTGGATGCGGTGCCGCCAGCCTGGCTCCAATCCGCATTCACCTCGGCCGCCGGGATCGTCACCGTCACTTGGGCCAGATCCGGATCCACGGTGGTGCCCGCCTCGATGCGCGAAAGGATCGGCACGCGATTACCGACCGTGGGCGTCGAGGGCTTGTCACCGCCGCCAAAAATGCCGCAGCCCGAAAGCGCAAGGGCCATCAGCAGGGTCGCCGGTAGCGTCAATCGGCGCAAGGAAGGCGTGGCGGCTGGCTTGCAATCCATTCGTGTCATCATCCTTGCATTCATTGGCTCGGCCCCGGGGATTCCTGCGTGCGCAGCTGTTCCAGCGTCTGATCAACGTCTTCGATCGCGTCGACGCCTAGCAGGCCGGCAAGCTGCCGCGCGCGGGACCGCAGCGATTGGGGCACAGATTCGTCCTTCGCGATCTGGGCGAAGAGAGGTCCGGCAAGATCCTGCTTGCCCTGATCGAGATAGGCCGCGCCGAGCAGTTCACCCGCGCTACCGAAAAAAGCGGTGCCCGGGGTCGCCAGCGGCTTGATGCGTTCCACTATCTGGGCGGGCTGCATCTTCTCATAGTTGATCGCAACTTCGCGCAGCGTCGCGAAGTCACGGTATGGCTGCGGGGCGTCTCCATCCGCAGCGACCGCGGCGTAGAGGCTGGCGGCCTCTTCGGCCTTGCCCTGGCGAAAGGCGATGCCGGCACGCGTCAGCGTTGCCACCGTTTCCGCCCCAGGCCCGGCGTCCTCTTGCAGCGCCGCGAAGGCAGTGTCGGCCGCGGCGAGATTTCCGGCATCCAGTTGGTCGATCGCTTTGACCAGTTGCTCGGAGGTCAGCTCGCGCTCGCTTTCGCGCTGCGAATGCCACCAGAGCCAGCCACCGAAGGCGAGAAGACCCACCAGCACGAGCGCCGCGATCGGCTTGCTATAACGCTTGCCGAAGTGAGACAGCTGGTCCTGGCGAACCGCCTCGTCGACCTCGCGCAGCAAGGCATCCTGCTGCGAAGCTTCGCGCTTGGCCCGCTTTTCCGGATCCGTCAGGCTGTTGCCAGGTGTGAGTGCCAATGGGGCGCCTTTTCCGCTCTCTCGTCAGTTCCGCGGCTGTTTAGCGGATGGCCCCGCCAATTCAACTTCCAATGCTCAGCCGTTCACAGCCTGTCCCGTTGTGGGTGAATGGCAAATGAAGATCGCTGCGGATCATGGCAGGCTCTCGCGGCACAGCGCCGAAGCATAGAGCATGCGATAGCGGGCAATCATCTTCTCCTGATCGAACTGCTCACGCGCCTTGGCGCGATTGGCGCTGCCGCACGCCTTGCGCGCCGCCGCGTCCACCGACAAGCGGTGGAGGGCGCGGGACAAGCCGGCCTTGTCTCCCGGGCTGCAGAGAAGGTGCCGATTTTCGGCTGCGACCATCTCGGCGATATCGCTGCTCTCCGCCGCAGCCACCGGCAGGCCCGCGGCCATCGCTTCGATGAGGGACACGGGAAACTCCTCATGCGCCGAAGAGAGGGCGAAGATATCGAACAGCCCGAGGACCCTGGACATATCCTCCAAAGGGGCAAGGACGTGAACCCGATGTTCGATCCCCAGCCCCTCGGCGAGTTTCAGAATCGCGCCGCGCTCCGGCCCTTGCCCCAGCAAGACGAGTTGCCAGTGATCGGGCATGTCCGCGAACGCGTCCACCAGCAGGGGCAGGTTTCTCTCACGCGTAAGATCGCCGACCGTGCCAACCCAGCTTTCCCCCTGGCGCTTGATCAGGCCGGGCAGCACGTCCGGCCTCGACTTCTTGCGATAGTGCGAAACAGGGATGCCGGGGGGAATGCGTTGGATCCGCGCCGGCGGCTGCGCCCAGGCCTGCGTGGCGATCTTCTCCAGCCGGCGCGACGGCACGACCAGCGATGCGGACCTGCCCAGCGCAATTCGGCGATACCAGCTCCGGCGCGGCTTGAGCCGTGCTGCTTCTTCCGGGCCCAGCGCATCCTCGTGATGGATGAGAGGCGGAAGGGCGAAGGCCTGCGCGAACAGCGTATGTGCCATCGCGCCCTCGATCGCGCCCCAGCCATAGCTCAGGACGAGGTCGTAGCCCCGCATCGCGTCGGCGAGCTTCTTGAGCCTTCCAAGGGACGGGAAGCCAGTTAGTTGAGGAAACACACCCTGATAATGGACATTCACGGCGCCCGAGACCCGGTCTCCGGCATCCAGCGCATCGGGATCGGCACTGACGATCGTATGCTCGATGTCGGGCCCCAGGGCATCGATCAACCGCACGCAGCGCAGTGCCACGTCGTTTTGGTCAAACCTGCTGTGGAGATGGAGGAAGCGCAGCTTGCGCGGGCTCCGCGTCATCGGCATCTCGCCAGCAGGCGCGCGATGCTCTCGACCGCTTCGGGCTCCGCCAGGGAGGGTGCGTGGCCGACCCGTTCCAGCGTGATCGTCTCCGCCTCTGGAAGTTCTGCCGCCATCCGCTCCAGCGTGTGCGCCGACAGGAGGTCCGACAATCCGCCGCGCACCACCAGCACCGGCCTTCCGGCGAGCGCTCTGAAAGCGGGCCAGAGGTCGACCTCCCCTGCTCCTGTAGGCGTGTTGAAGGGCTCGGCGATCCTCATGTCGTAATCGAAGACGATGCGCCCGCTTCCGCCCACGGCCATCAGCCGCTTGGCCACATTTAGCCAGTCAGAAATCGCATATTCCGGGAAAATTTTCGCGTTCTGCTCCCTGAGCGCGCGAGCAGCGTGCATCCAGGTGGGATAGCTCCGCCCCTGGCCGACATATTCGCGGATCCGTGCGAGACCGGCGGGCTCGATCTGGGGGCCGATATCGTTGAGCACGGCGCCGGCCAGCCGCTCCGCGCCTTTAGCCGCCAGCAGCATCGTTACCAGGCCGCCGAGCGAGGTGCCGATTGCGACGAAGCGCGAGATGCCCGCCTGATCGAGCAGGGCTTCGATATCATCGACATAGGTGAGCGGCGTGTAGGTTGCGGGATCCTTGGCGTAATCGCTTTCGCCCCTGCCCCTCAATTCCACGCAGATCACGCGCCATTCGCCTGCGAAGGCTTCTGCAACCGGTTCGAAATCGCGGGCATTGCGTGTCAGGCCGGGGATGCAGATGACGGGTGGGCGATCGCTTCGGCCTGGATAATCCCGATAATGGAGCGTCAGCCCGTCCTGGCTGGTCCAGTACCCGTCGGTCCAGACGTTCCGGTCCGGCCGACCTTCGGTAGCGATCTCGTTCATCCCGCTGCGCAACCTCAATATGTCTGCCGTGCCCTGGGGCCGGTACTGCTTATCCCTTGCGCCCGGTGGGGTGCGTCCCCACAATCGACATATGCGCGCCGATCCGCAAGTCGCCGCCTACACGGCGGACCCGCAGATACTCAAGCTTGCAGAATGGATCGGCGACGAAGTGGATCCTGCACGGTTTCCGCGCACCCAATTGCGGTTTCGCAACTCGCGCTGGGACAAGGCGGTCGGGCTGCAGGATCTGTCCGAGGAGGAATGGATAGATCATTTCGCCCGCTTCGAACCGTTGCCGGGCAACCTCCCGCGCCCTCTGGCGCTGCGTTATCACGGGCATCAATTCCGGGTCTACAATCCCGAGATCGGGGACGGCCGGGGCTTCACCTTCGCGCAGTTACGTGATGGAAGCGGCCGCCTGCTTGATCTCGGGACCAAGGGATCGGGCCTTACGCCATACAGCCGCACTGCCGACGGCCGGCTGACCCTGAAAGGCGCGGTGCGCGAGATTCTCGCGACAGAAATGCTCGAAGCTCAGGGCGTCTATACCAGCAAGACCTTTTCCGTCGTCGAAACGGGCGAGGAACTGATCCGGGGAGACGAGCCCTCACCGACCCGCTCGGCCGTGCTCGTACGGCTCAGCCATGGCCATATCCGCATCGGCAGCTTTCAACGCCTCGCCGCGCTGGATCTGCCCAGCGAGATGCACGCGCTGATCGCCTATTGCCTGGAGCAGTTCCCCGGCCCGCCGCCACCCGAGGATGCGCCCGGGAGGGAGGAACCGGCAGCTCGGCTGCTGCATCAGGTCGTCGAGCGCCTGGCGGACCTTGCCGCATCCTACATGGTCGCGGGTTTCGTCCACGGCGTGCTCAACTCTGACAATATGAACATCACCGGGGAAAGCTTCGATTACGGCCCATGGCGCTGGCTGCCCCGATGGGATCCGGGCTTCACCGCGGCCTATTTCGACCAGACGGGTCTTTACGCCTTCGGCCGTCAACCCGAAGCCATTCACTGGAACTGCGCGCAGCTTGCCATTGCCCTGCGCCTGATCAGCGAAGCGCCCCCGCTGGTCGCCGCGCTGGAGCGCTTTCCCGAGCTCTACCACCAGGCAATGGCGCGCCGCTTCTGCTGGCGGCTCGGCATACAGCCCCGCGGGCTGGATGCGGACAGGCGATTGATCGAAGCCGCCGAGCAGGAGATGCGCGCGCTCGAGATCGGCCCGGACGCCTTCTTCTTCGCGCATCGCAGCGGCAAGAACGCACGGGGCGGCCTTGCCGACGCATTGGAGGGATATGAAGCCGTTCCGTCTCCGGACGACTACTGGCAAGGCGAGCAGCCGGAAAGCATGCTGATCGGCGAGGTGGAGACGCTCTGGGCATCGATTGCGGAGCATGACGACTGGGAGCCTCTCAACACCAAGATCGGCGCGCTACGCCGCATGGGCGACGCCTTGGGCGAGCCGCCCCTGCCGGCCGGGCACAGGCAGGGATGAAGTCGCCTCACCGTGATCGCGCAACCCGGCCAAAAGCGCTCCGGCTTGTATATCGCACGGCGCTGGCGCAGCATGATTCGCAGCCTGTCGGCCCTGCCGGCGCAAGAACCAGCAGACGGAATTTCGACCGGTGACCAGTGACTCGATCGTTTCGTTTGAGCCCGCCACGGGCGCGGAATTGTGGCGCGGCGAGATCGGCAATGTCGACGAAACGGTTGCCCGCGCGCGCGAGGCCTGGCCGGCCTGGGCTGCCGCGCCGCTTACCACACGGATCGAGCTGGTACGCCGCTTCGCCAATGCCGTACGCAAACACGCCGATGCCTTCGCTGAACTGATTGCCCGCGAGACTGGCAAGCCGCTGTGGGAAGCAAAGACCGAAGTCGACGCGGTGATCAACAAGGTCGAGATCTCCGTCCGCGCCTATGCCGAGCGAACCGGCCAGCGCAAGAAGGATGGCGCGCTTCAGGGAACCCAGGCCCTGCGGCACAAGCCGCATGGCGTGATGGCCGTGCTGGGGCCGTACAACTTCCCCGCACATCTGCCCAACGGGCACATCGTCCCCGCGCTGATCGCCGGCAATGCGATCGTCTTCAAGCCGAGCGAAAAGACGCCCGCGGTCGGCGAATTCCTGATCCAGCGATTTCACGAGGCGGGAATTTCGCCGGACGTCGTGCAATTGCTGGTCGGCGGGCCGGAGGAAGGCAAGACGCTGGTGGCGCATCCCGGGATCGACGGAGTGCTGTTCACCGGGTCGGCCAATGCGGGCATCGCCATCAATCGCGCGCTGGCAGGCGATCCAGGCAAGATCGTGGCGCTGGAAATGGGCGGCAACAATCCAATTGTTCTGTGGGATACGCCGCTGATCACCGATGCGGCGGTGCTGGTGGTGCAATCGGCGTTCACCACCGCGGGACAGCGCTGCACGGCCGCGCGGCGGCTGATCGTGAAGGCCGGCCTCTATGATCAGGCGATAGAGGCGATTTCTCGCCTGTCCGACCGCATCATCGTCGGGGCGCCCTTCGACGATCCGGCTCCATTCATGGGGCCGGTGATCGACAACCGCGCTGCCGACCGGCTCACCGAAGGCCTTCTCCACCTGCTCTCGAACGGTGGCAAGCCGATCCGCCACCTTCGGCGCCTGCGCGAAGATTTGCCTTTTCTCTCACCCGCGATCATTGATGTGACGGCCATGACGGCCAGGCCGGACGACGAGCTCTTCGGCCCGCTCTTGCAGGTGGTGAAAGTCGATGATTTCGATCAGGCGATCGCGGAGGCGAATGCGACCCGCTTCGGCCTCTCGGCCTCGCTGATCGGCGGGAATCCTCAGGAGTACAGCCGCTTCTGGGCCAATATCAGGGCCGGGATCGTCAATTGGAACCGCCCGACCAACGGGGCGTCCTCCGACGCACCTTTCGGCGGGATCGGCCTTTCCGGAAACCACCGACCGGCGGCCTTCTACGCAGCCGATTACTGCGCCTATCCGGTTGCGAGCAGCGAAATCGGGCAGCCCCGTGCGAGCATAGGTGTCGGCCTGAAAGATGCGTGAGAGCCAATAACGATCAGGCGCCCGCCCCGGCTTCATGCGGACCGGGATGGGCGCCTTCGCGTCGCCCCGCTGGGGAAGGACGGGGCCTTGGGGCCGGCCAGAGAAGAGGGAGACTACCCGGCCCCAATCAAACTATGTCAAGCGCGGCTTAACGGCAGCGGACCCCACCCTTGTCGATCTCACGGCCGAGGAATGCGCCGCCGACTGCACCCAGCAAGGTGCCGATCGTCTTGTCGCCATATCCGGCGACTTCATTGCCGACCAGGCCGCCAACAGCTGCCCCGATCAGCAGACCGGTGGTGCCATCGTCCTTCCGGCAGTAATACCGACCGTCACGGCCACGCCATGCAGGGGTGTTCCGGTGGACACGGTCACCATAATAGACGCGCTGGCCCCGGCCGTAATAGGCGTCACGATGACGTTGCTTGTGCCATCCGCGATGCTTGCCTCTGTCGCGGCCATGCTCCCACGCATCGGCCGCCGGTGCGATAGCGACCGAATGAGCGATCGCCGGAGCGGTGGCCGGGCCCGCAAGCTCGATCGCCTGCGCAGGGGCCGCCGCGAACGCCATGCCGCTCGCGGCAATGGCCAGTGTCGCTGCTTTGATGCGTTTCATGGTCATTTTTGTTCTCCTTCAGACCTTCGCGTCATGAGGAAATTTCTAAGCGGTCTATTCTGAACGCCCTGCAACCGGTCTGTCAGCTTTGTTGAAGTGCGACGAGCCGTTCTTTGATGGGCACCAGTTGAGTGGCCGCTGAGGCTTGCCGCGGACCCCGCCGGCACTTAGACGGCGCAGATGTCCGCCTCTAGTCACCACCGGATCGACGGGCTCGCCTATGCCCTTGGCGCGCATGCGATCTGGGGGATCATGCCATTATATCTGATCCTTGTACGGTCGGTGCCGCCGATCGAATTCGTGGCCTGGCGGGTCATCTTCACTCTGCCAATCTGCGTCGCCATCATCGCCTGGCGCGGCGGGCTTGCCGAGATCACCGGTGCGTTCTCCAACAGGCGCACCCTCCTCGCTCTGCTTGGGAGTTCGCTCGCCGTCGGGATCAACTGGGTGCTGTATGTCGTCGCGATCCAGACCGATCACGTCTATGCTGCGAGCCTGGGCTATTACATCCTGCCGCTCTTCATGATGCTGCTGGGCCTTGTCGTCCTGCGGGAGAAGCTCACCCGTGCGCAGTGGTGCGCGGTCGCACTTGCAGCGGTGGGCGTGGCGATGCTTGCCGCCGGCGCCCTCAGCACCTTGTGGTTCAGCATCGGCATCGCAGTGACTTTCGCGCTGTACGGGCTTATCCGGAAGATGATCAGCGTTGGCTCGCTCGCGGGCCTGACGATCGAAACCTTGCTCCTCTATGCGCCTGCGATCGCCATCGCCGCGTGGTATTCAGCGCAGCCGCAAGGATCGGCCATGACGGTGGACGCGGGGCTCTCCGCCTCGATAGCGCTGGGCGGCCCGATGACCGCGGTGCCGTTGATCCTGTTCGCCATCTCGGCGCGGCGGATGAGTTATTCGACGATCGGTTTCCTGCAGTTCCTTTCGCCCACGATCGTGTTCCTGCTCGGCCTGTTCTGGTTCCATGAGGAATTGCGGCCAGCGCAACTCGGATGCTTCATCCTGATCTGGGCTGCGATGGCGCTGTTCCTGTGGGACCTGCTGCGCGCGAAGGAAAGCGTCAGCAGTCCTGAAGCGCACGCCTGAGGATCAGGAGATCGTCAGACGCCAGCCCAGCGTCTCCCCCGCATGGAAGGGCACGATGGGCGTTCCGCTTGCGTCGATCGTAGCGGGCACTTCGCAACTCGCCTTCTCCAGCGTCACCGAGCCTTCATTGAGCGGAAGGTTGTAGAAGCGTGGGCCATGTTCGGAGGCGAAACCCTCGAACCGATCAAGGGCCCCCTCTTCCTCGAATACCGCGGCATAGCTTTCCAGCGCGAAGGGCGCATTGAAGATGCCCGCACAGCCGCAGGCGGCTTCCTTGAGATGCCTTGCATGCGGGGCGCTGTCCGTCCCCAGGAAGTATTTGGGAGAGCCGGAGGTGGCGGCCTTCCTCAGCGCGAGCCGATGCTTCTCGCGCTTAGCCACCGGCAGGCAGTAGGCGTGCGGGCGAATGCCGCCCACCAGCATGGCGTTGCGATTGATGTGGAGGTGCTGCGGCGTGATCGTGGCCGCGACATTGGGGCCGGCGGCATCCACGAAGCTGACGGCCTCCTGGGTGGTGACATGTTCGAGAACGAGCCTGAGCTCGGGCAATTGGCGCACCAGCGCTGACAGGGTCCGTTCGATGAACACCGCCTCCCGATCGAAGATGTCGATGGCGGCATCGGTCATTTCACCATGGATGCACAGCACCATCCCGATCTGCGCCATGCGTTCCAGCACCGGCATGATATTGGCAATGTCGCTCACCCCATGCGCCGAGTTGGTCGTGGCGTTGGCGGGGTAAAGCTTCGCCGCAGTGAAGACTCCCTCGGCAAAGCCGCGGGCGAGTTCATCCGGGTCGGTACGGTCGGTGAGATAGCAGGTCATCAGAGGGGTGAAGTCGCGCCCCTCCGGCAGTGCAGCCAGGATCCGTTCGCGATAGGCGACAGCGGCGGCGACATCGGTGACGGGCGGCGAAAGATTGGGCATCACGATCGCACGGGCGAATTGCCGCGCGGTGTAATCGACCACGCCCTTCATCAGATTGCCGTCGCGCAAATGGACATGCCAGTCATCGGGACGGCGGATGGTAAGAGTGGTGGAATCGGCCATTGCGCCCCCCTATCGCCTCACGCGGCGCCGGACCAGCACCAAGGCGTTCCTCCAGCCATGCCTTTAGACACGGGGGCGGATCATGAACGCCTTGAGCAAAGGCGAACTCGGCCGAAGAAGGATCACGAGAACTCCGACAGAGGCGATGCCGCCGCCCAGCAGGAGCGGCCATCCCACCGCTTCACCGGTGATGAACGCCGCCCCCAGGACGGTGAAGAGCGGCGTCATCAGCGTCAGCGGCGCGACGACATTCGCATCATGGTTCTGCAGGATCCGGTAGTACAGCGTGTGCGCCACTACCGACACGCCCAGCGCCGCGTAGAGCAGCGCCACGATCAACGGCCAGCCCGCGGCCTGCATCGCCTGCATCTGCCCGCCTTCGAAGATCAGGCTCAAGGGCAGCAGGAAGAATGTCGAGCTGGCGCCGGCCCACGCCTGAAGCCGCAATGCGCTGACGTCGAGCCGCTTGAGGAACACCGCGCCGAGTGCGCCGCACAGGGCCGCAACGAAGATTATGATCAGGCCGATGCTGGCTTCCATATCGGATGGCGAGGCGATCGCGACGATCACTCCGACGAAGGTCAGCGCGATGCCCGCCGCGCGGCGCCATTTGACCACCTCACCAAGGAAGATGACCGCAAAGATCACCGTCAGCGGCGCGCTCGAGAGGCTGACGATGGACGCCGCGGAGGCCGTCGCGTCCTTGAGGCCGATATAGACCAGGGAAACTCCGCCGCCGCTCATCGCGAAGGTCACGAGTACCACTCGGCCGAGATCGCGCGGGATGGGGAACAACCACGGCAGCATGACCAGGGCGAGGATTACCGAACGCAGGAGGTTGAACCACAAGGGCGGAAATCCGAAGTCCGCCACCACCAGCCGGCTCACAATCATGTTGCCCGCCCACAGCATGCAGACGAGCACGAGAAGAATGAAGCTGCTGCGACTCACCGCTCGCGCTTAACATGCCTGCGCGCGGGCGCCAGACTTCCGCATCGCGCGCCGCTCAATGCTTCCTGCTTTCGGGAGGTGCCGCCCGACCCGGCAGAGGGAGCACCGGGTCGGGCGGGCGTCCGTCTGGAACCTTCGCGACCCGAAGGACTCCAACCGGCGTTCGGTTGCGCTTTGACTAGGCGCGAAATGATAGACGCTGGACCACGCGCTCAGGCGTAAGCACGCTCCAGCTCTGCTTCGGTCTGGCGTTCGATCGCCCATCGCGCGAGCGCCTCGAAGGCAATCGGACGCACGAAGTTCAGGCCGGCGAGATCGGCCTGCGACCAGCGAACGACCGCCTTGCGCGCCTCCATGCCGGGAAGATGCAGCGTGACCTCTTCGCCGGGGGCAATCGAGGGAATGATCGCCTTGATCCCTCTCTGGGAGATATCCTGGACCTGTATGTCGATGACGTGGCCGTTGATCTGCGCATGGCCTTCGCACCGAATGGGGAGCCGCGGCGCGCGATTGACCCGCGTGTCGATATACTGGCTGCCCATGTTCGAGAGAGAAGCGACGAGATCGATCTCCTGGTCGAATTCCACTCCGATCCTGCCGCCGCGCGACCAGATGATCCTCCCGGACACCACGTGGCCCGGAATGAACTGGACGTTCACCGCCTCACCCTCAGCGAATTGCGTATAGGCCGCGCCCATCATGCCGCTGCAGGAAAGGTTCCTGAGCAGGCAGAATCCAGTGAAGTCCTCGGTCTCGATCAGCACGGATCGATAGACCGCAGCCGTCCTGCTTTCCTTCCGCCTGTCCTGCGGCCCGGATTCGTCAAGGAACTCGTCATGTCTCATTTCGAGCATGAGCCTTCGGTTGATAGCCATTTGAAGATCCAGGCGCCCGTAGGAGGTGCGCAGCGCCGAAGCAACACATCGCCAAGTGATGACCGATCATCACCCCTGTGTTATGGGTGGGGTGGAGGGAGCATGGCCGGACTGCCTTTCACTTTGCGCCAGCTCGAAGTGTTCGAGCGACTCTGCGAATCGCGGAGCTTTCGGCTGGCGAGCGAAGAGCTGGGCATATCCCAGGCTTCAGTCAGCAACCAGCTGAGAGCCCTTGAGGATCAACTCGGAATACGCCTGCTGGAGCGCGAATCCGGCAGGCGCCCCCGATTGACGGAAGAAGGCGCGGCTTTTCTGGCCGACCTCGGAAGGTTCTGGGAAGCTGCATATTCGCTTGCCGCACACAAGGGACCGGCCGCGGTCAAAGGCGGCCCGCCCCGGCAGTTGCGTATCCTTGTCAGCAATTACCTCCTCAAGGATTACGTCCGCCCGAAGCTGTTTCATTTCTTCGAAGCGCACCCCCAGATCCAGCTCGAATTCCTCTCGCCCAGCATCAACGAGGATCCGCGGCGAGCCTTCGCACGCGAGAGCTACGATCTGGGGGTATTCCACGAGAACCGCAGAACGCCCACGGCGGCCGGGGCGGCGGGCTTCACCGCGCTTGCCCGCATACGCTGCGGCATATTCGGCAACCCCAAATTCGCCGAGGGGCGCAGCACGCCTCTTTCGCCCGAAGCATTGAGCGAATTGCCGTTTCTCCTGCCGTTCGGAGGCAGCTATTACGAGAACGAGACGCTGGAGATGCTGTCCCATCACGGCATCAAGCTGACGAAGGTCATCGGCCGCACGCAGTATCTCGACGTGATGTCGTCGATGTTCGACCGTGGCACTTGCGTGGGCGTCACCATCGAGCCGCTGTTGAATTTGGAGCAGCGCCGCAACATCGCTCTGCTTTACCCGCTCGAGGACTGGCAACTTACCTTCTACCGGAACCCGCGGCTGGACGGCGATCCCGACATCGAGGTGGCGACCGAGTTCCTGATGGCCGCGGTTCTGGAGGATCCGGCCTATCCGACCCTTGCCCGCCTCTAATGAATGACAGGGATTGATTTCGCCGCGCCAGGCGCCACTTTGTATTCCATGCCCGCAACCCGCCTCTTTTCCCGCGCCCTGATACGACTCACGGCGGACGCGGAAGGTGAGGACGTCGTCGGGTTCATGCAGGGCCTGGTGACGAACGACGTCGCCGGCGTGCTGCCGGTCTGGGCGGGGCTGCTCAGCGCCCAAGGCAAGACATTGTTCGATTTTCTCGTCTGGCCCGTGGAACGCGGCCTTCTGATCGATTGCGAAGCGGATGCCGCCGAAGACCTCGTCAAGCGGCTTTCGCTTTATCGCCTGAGGCGCAGGATCTCGATCGCGATCGATGCCGGGCACGGCGTTCACTGGCAGCCGGAACCGGGCGACGGCGGGGCCGACGATCCGCGCATGCGCGCGCTGGGCCAGCGGTGGATCGCGCCCGTTTCGGAAGATGACCACGGCGCCGACGAAGCATGGCTCGCTCACCGCCTGGCGCTGGGTGTGCCGGAGGGACGTGCGGAGCTGGGCGACGTGCTCTGGCTCGAAACCAATGCCGTCGAACTCCACGGCGTCAGCTTCTCGAAGGGCTGCTATGTGGGCCAGGAGAATACCGCCCGCATGAACTGGCGGCAGAAGGTCAACCGGCGGCTGGTCGTGGTTCCGCTCGCAAGCTCGGACGAGAAGCGCCGCAAGGCGGCTTACCCGCAACTGGGGCTTGCCGTGGATCACTTGCGGATCGAGGACATCGAGCCCGCATCCTTGCCCGAATGGCAGGCGCGCGCCCTGGCAAGCTAGGCCCTCCCCTGTTGACATAAAAGTAAGCTGTTTCTGCCAGAAGCCGCTCATGTCAGCACCGTCGAAATTCGACCTGGAAGCCGCGGCTCCGCTCGGCGCGGACACGCCGACGCCGGACGATCTGGCGATCGTTCCGCGTGACCGGCGCTTCGTGCGCGACGCGCAGCTTGGCCGATGGTGGTTCAACGGAGACCCCCTCGCCACGGCCTGGCACAATTCGCTTTCGATCGCCTTCCCCCGCGGCGAGGCGTTCTTCGTCGAGATCATCAAGCAGCATCGGATGGATGCGCCGCCCAAGCTCGAGGCCGAGATCCGCGCCTTCACGATGCAGGAGGTCAACCACACCCGCGAACACGTGGCTTTCAACAAGCCTGCGCGGGAGGCCCGCTACGACCTGACGCGGGTCGACCGGCGGATGGATGAGCGGCTCGCAGCGGCGAAGGCGCGGCCGGCGATCGCCAACCTGGGGGCGACGGCGGCGCTCGAGCATCTTACGGCGATCATGGCCCATCAGCAGCTCAAGCGGCCCCGCTGGTTCGCGGGCCTCCCGCGCGAGATCGCGGGGATGTGGCTGTGGCACGCGGCCGAAGAGATCGAGCACAAGGCCGTGTCTTACGACACATGGCTTCATGCCACGCGCGACTGGCCGCGCTGGAAGCGATGGAAGGTCAAGTCCGCGGTGATGCTGGTGGCCACGCGGAACTTCGTGCAGGACCGCATCGCCGACATGGCCGACCTGCTGGAGCAGGACGGCTTGCGGGGTGCCAGATGGAGGTGGCGGATCTACGCGTATCTCCTGTGGCGGCCGGGCATGCTCCGCCGGATCTTTCCCGCCTGGCTGGCCTTCTTCCTGCCCGGCTTCCATCCGTGGAAGACCGACGACCGGGCCCTGATCCGCAAGTATGACAGCGAGTTCAGCGACGCGGTGATGCCGGGCGGAGCGCCAACTGCGCTATAGTGCGATAAGGTTGGGCTTTACTCGGCTTACACCCGGTACATTTGGCGTCTTCACCGATTTGATCTTGGGATTCAGTAGGTTACTCTGGATCAGCGCAACTCGCGGTGACGCCCCTCAAAAAAATGTTCTTATATTGTTGCGTAATAATATTACTCAGCTCACTGGCTGCGCGCCCGCAAATGCGGCTCACGCCGGCGCCCCGGCCACATAGAAAACGCGGCCGAGCCGCCTTCTTTATCATACCGTATAGGTTGTAGGAAAGGATTAAACGAACCTATTATTCTTCAGCGAAACGAGCCCGCACCGGGCGCTGCGGGCGCTTTCGCGAACATGACGACCCCTCCCCCATTGGGGAGGGGAGGGGTCAAGCCGCCTGCGGCATGGGAGGCAAATTGTCGTCGCCGAAGCAGCCGGTGAGCTCCGCGACATATTCCGCCGCGATCACATCCGAAGCACGGCCCTCGCTGAAGATCGACATGTGGCGGCCCGACGGCACGAAGCCCGCCTTCCTCAGCACCCTGCCGGAAGCGGGGTTGTCGACCGCGTGGCGCGCATGGATCCGCCGATGGCCGAGCACGCAGGCAACCGACAGCACGGCGCGAACGGCTTCGGTCGCGAAGCCCTGGCCCCACCATTCGCGCGCGATCCAGTAACCGATCTCCACATCGCCCGAGGGACCCTCATGCAATCCGCAGGAGCCGATGATAGGCGCGCCGCCTTCATGCGGCAGGGTGAGCAGAAAGGCCGGCGTCCGGGGGCTGTTGCGCGCCGAGAGCCAGAAGCGCGCATGCTCTTCGCGGTAAGGCCACGGCACGCGCGCGAGATTGCGCACGATCGCTTCGTCGGCGATGCGCGCGGCAAGTTCCGGGGCATCTTCCAGCCAACCGGGGCGCAGCAGCAAGCGTTCGCTGCGGTGGAACATAGGGGCCTCCTCTCGCATGGCCACGCCCCGCTACCTGCGGGTTGTGACACGGTGATTGCCGAAAGCAACGTTTCGGCGAACAGTTTCGAGGGAGACGTGAAAGAGGGAGACGGGCGGGCCCCTCTCCCTCTGACGGCCGGATCAGAAACCCGGCGGGGCCATCCCGTTGGATGGCCCGATCTGGTCAAACCATCCGTTTATTCGGCTGCTTCTGCCATCATGTCCACGGACACGAATTTGCGGCCGAGCTTGCCATCGTGGAATCGCACGCGGCCTGCCGCGAGCGCGAACAGCGTGTGATCCTTGCCCATGCCGACATTGCTGCCCGGGTAGAACTTGGTCCCACGCTGGCGCACGATAATGTTGCCACCGATCACTTCCTGACCGCCGAACTTCTTCACGCCGAGGCGACGGCCGACAGAATCGCGTCCGTTGCGCGATGAGCCGCCTGCTTTCTTATGTGCCATCTCGTCTTGCTCCTGCTCGGCTTACTTTTCGGCTGCCGGTTTCTTGGCAGCAGCTTTCTTTGCGGGCGCCTTCTCGGCGGCCGGCTTGGTTTCGCTTGCAGCGGCCTTCTTGGCCGCGGCCTTGGGTTCCGCATCCTGGGCCTCGACAGCCTTGGGCGCGTCTTCCTTCTTGGCCGCTTCCTTCTTCGGGGCAGCCTTGCTGTCACCCACGGCAAGGATCCGCAGCAGCGTCATCTGCTGGCGATGGCCCGCCTTGCGGCGGTAATTGTGGCGGCGGCGCTTCTTGAACACCACGACCTTTTCGGACTTCGCCTGTGCGATGATCTCAGCCGACACGGTGACCTTGCCGGCATCCTTCAGTTCCCCGCCGTCACCGGCCAGAAGAACGTCGCCCAGCGTTATCGTGTCGCCGGCATCGCCAGCAAGCTTCTCCACCGCGATCTTGTCTCCGGCGGCAACCCGATATTGTTTGCCGCCCGTGCGCACTACTGCGAACATCGTACCTGCATCCATTCTTCTGCTGTGCCATCCGCCCCTGGCCCGTTCAATGCCCGGGCCGCGGACGACGCCCATGCACCCTCAAACGAGTTTGAAGGTGTCGGGAAGATGCGTGCCGTTAGTAGAACAACCCCTTCCTGTCAACGGCGGAGCGGCACCATCTTCAATAGGATGGAAAGGTCTTTTCACCGTGCTATTGCCATTCTCATGGTTCCCAAGAGCTCTTTCATCCTTCCGCCGGTGCTGGCGAGCCTGGCCCTTTGCGGCTGCGCAACCGATCCCGGCCGGTATCCCTCGCTGGCGATCCGGGACCAGGAGCGGGTAAGCGGCACGATCCAGCCGGCGGAGCCGGTAGAGCCCGTCCCCACGCCCCCCGACCCCGAGGTGCTCGGCCGCCTCGGAGCGCTTCGGGCGACGGCCGCCCAGGCGAATGAACGCTTCCTTGCCGCGGCCGGGCGCGCCCAGCGGCTGGTTGCCGCCGCGCGCGGCTCGGAGCCCGGCAGCATAGGCTGGTCCGCTGCCCAGATGGCGCTGGGGGAGGCCGAATCGAGCCGCAGCGACGCAACTGTTGCGCTCGCGGAGCTGGACCGCCTCTATCTTGAGGTCAGCCTGGACGGCCGCGATACATCGGAGGTCGGGCAGGCTCGCGACGAAGTTTCTGCGCTGGTGGGGTCGCAAACCCAGCGGCTCGATGAGCTGCATGGCGCGCTCGGAGGCTAAGCCAAGCGGATTACGTAGCCCCTTGATTGACTTTTGAGGGATGACTTGACGCCGGAGGCCTCATTCAAGCCGGGACACTACCCGACTCCGGCCGCCGCCCTCAATTCCAGCGGGCGAGATCCTCATGGTCCTGCTCGCGCGGCTCGATCCACTCCCAGCGCCCGGCGCGTTTCTCGCGCTTCCAGAACCAGGAATCGCTCTTGAGGTGATCCATCGCGAAGTCCACCGCGTCGATTGCGCCGCGGCGGTGGCGCGCGCAGGCGGCGACGCAGACGATCGGCTCGCCCGGCTCCATCACGCCGACGCGGTGCACCATCAGCAGCCCCATCAGATCGAAGCGGGCCAGCGCCGCATCCGCCAGATCGTTCATGCCTGCCAGGGTCAGCGGCTCGTAATGCGACAGCTCCAGCGCTTCAACGCCGTCACCCCCGCGCACTTCGCCCACAAAGGTGCAGATGCCGCCCATGCCGGGATGGGCGCGCGCGAAGGAGCGCACGAAGGATGCAGGCTCGAAAGGTGCATCCAGCAGGCGAACATCCTTCGCCATGTCAGCCGCCGCTTACCGGAGGGAGAAGGGCAATCTCGTCCCCATCCGCAGCAGCGAGGCGAGTCTTGTCCGGCAGGACCGCGCCGTTGAGCGCGACCTTCACCTTTTCGCCGGCGACCGCTTCGCCCAGCGCGCCATGCAGGCGCTCAAGCAGCCGTTGCCAGTCGAGCGGCCCATCAAGCTCAAGCTCGGGCGCGTTGGCGAGATCGGCCAGCTTGCCGAGAAACACGATCCGCACTGCCATCGGCGCCTAGCCCCCGGTGAGCGACATATGGCGCGGCTGGGCCGGAGCGGCGCCGCGCTCGATGCGGAAATGATGCCGCTCGGGCTTGATCCGCATGGCAATGTTCAGCGCTTCGGCAAGCTGCGCATCGGGGTCGTCCGACCGCAGCGCCGCGCGCAGATCGACGCGCTCCGCACCGCCGAGGCAGGCATAGAGCTGCCCCGTCGCCGTCACGCGGATGCGATTGCACCCGTCGCAGAAATTGTTGGTGAGCGGCGTGATGAAACCGATCCGTCCGCCGGTCTCCGCCACGTCGACATAGCGCGCGGGGCCGCCGGTGCGCGCGTCGGAAGGCGTGAGCGTCCAGCGCGCTTCCAGCTTCTCGCGAACGGCCGTCAGCGGCAGATAATGATCGACCCGGTCTTCCTCGATCTCGCCCAGCGGCATCACTTCGATCAGGGTGATTTCGTGGCCGTTGGCATGCGCCCATTCGACCAGGAACGGGATCTCGTCCTCGTTGAGGCCCTTGAGCGCCACCGTGTTGAGCTTGACCTTGAGCCCCGCTTCGCGGGCGGCGGCGATGCCCTGCAGCACCTGCGAGAGCCGGTCGCGGCGGGAAAGCTGCTTGAACAGCTCCGAATCCATCGTGTCGAGCGAGACGTTGATCCGCTTCACCCCGGCTTGAGCCAGATCATCCGCGAATTGCGAAAGCTGCGTACCGTTGGTGGTGAGCGTCAGCTCTTCCAGCCCGTCTCCCAGCTTGCGCCCCAATGCCCGCACCAGCTCGATCATGTCGCGGCGCACCAACGGCTCGCCGCCGGTCAGGCGAATCTTGGTGATCCCGCGATCGATGAAGCCGAGCGCGAGCTTGTGCAGCTCCTCCAGGCTCAGCACTTCCTTGCGCGGCAGGAACTGCATCTTCTCGGGCATGCAATAGGTGCAGCGCAGATCGCAACGATCCGTCACCGAAAGCCGCAGATAGGTGATCCGCCGGTTGAAGGCGTCGATCAGGGGGGAAGCAGTGTTACTCATGGGGCCCATATAGCACTAATTTCCCGGATTGCCCGCATTCCTTGCAACAGGGGCGCCTGCAACAGGGGAGTTGGCGACCACAGGCAGCAACTGCCCGGTAACGCCAGGCGCGCCTTCCAGCCAGGCCAGCGTCTCCGCACGCGCGCGGGCATCGCTGCCGGTCACGCCGTTGACGCGCTTCGGCGCCGCTTCCCGGGCGAGATCGGCAATCGCCGCGCGGCGCCAGTCGCTGTGGTCGTAAGGCGCAGCGGGAAAGACGATCACGAGCGAATCGATTTGGCCCCGGAGCAGCTCGCGTGCAGCGCCGAGATGGCGGCGGTGGAACTCCGCCGCGGCATCGAGCGCCGCCGGGGGCAAGTCTTCGATGGCCAGCACCGCCTGCAATCCGCCCGCCTCAGCGCCGTTGCCGCGTCAGGGTGATGCCGATCTGTTCATTGGCTTCGCTGAGAGCGAGCTTGACGATCTTCACCGATACTTCCTCCACGCGAGGGTCGCGCAGGAACAGCGTGTCGCAGACATGTTCCGCCACCGCCTCGATCAGCTTGTAATGCGTGCTGTCGCCGAGCGCCTCGGAAGCGGCGAATTTCAGGTCCATGTAATTCATGCTGGCTTCGAGATGGGTGTCCGGCTCGTAGCGATCGGCCGCCTTCAGCTTCACGCCGATGGAGAAGCGCAGCGGCTGCGGCTTGCCGGTCTCTTCCGAATAGATTCCGGTGAGAACCTCGTGCTCGAAATCGGCGATCTGGAGGAAAAGGCTATCCGCCATGATATGTCCTGCTTACGGATTCGGGCGCGTCTTGCACTTCACCGGCCGGGAGTCCAGCGCGCGAAGATCGCGGTGGGGAGCAGACGTGCGCCGCCCCCTTCTCCCGCCCCCTCTTCGCGCACGGCAAGCTCGCCATGCTCGACGGTGCCCGGAAGATCGGCAAAGTGTTCCCCAAGCAGCCCGGCCAGCGCGAGGCTCGACATGCGAACGGCATAGACGGTGAGGAAGAGAAAGCTGCTCTGGGCATCGAGCAGCTTGCGGCAATCGGCGACGAGGCCGGCCAGGCTCTCTTCCAGCCGCCAGACCTCCCCGCCGGGGCCGCGGCCGAATTTCGGCGGATCGAGGATGATCCCGTCATAGCGCTTGCCGCGCCGCACTTCGCGGGCCGCGAACTTCGCCGCGTCGTCCACCAGCCAGCGGATCGGCCGGTCCTGCATGCCGGAGAGCGCGGCGTTCTCCCGCGCCTGGGCGACCGACTTCTTGGAAGCATCGACATGCGTGACCGGGCCGCAGCGGCTGAGCGCGAGCGAACCGGCGCCGGTGTAGCCGAACAGGTTGAGAGTTTGAGCTTCGGTCTTTCCGCTCAACTCCCCCCGCATCCACTCCCAGACCGGCGCCATGTCGGGGAAGAAGCCGAGATGGCGGAACGGCGTGCACTGTGCGGTGAAGTGCACCTCGTTCCATGCCAGCGGCCAGCCTTCCTTGGGCACGTCGCGCTGGAACTGCCAGCGTCCGCCGCCCTCCTCATCCGAGCCGGGGACGAATTCGCCATCGGCATCCCACTGCGCCAGCCGCGGCGACCACATCGCCTGTGGTTCGGGCCGAATGAAGCGCCTGGAGCCGTACCGCTCCAGCTTGCGCCCATGGCCGCTATCGACCAGCCCGTAATCGGCCCAGCCCTCGCCCGCCATGACAATCGGTGCGGGAGCGAACTCAGCCATCAGGCGTTCGGCGCCGCGTGCTCCGCGACATAGGCGGCGACGGCATCGTAATCGCCCGGAAGCTCCACATAGCGCTCCTCGCGCTCGAACAGGTCGCCCACCCGCGCGGGCAGCGCCGGGCGGGTGCCGGTGGCGCGCTCCACCGCGTCGGGGAACTTCGCCGGATGCGCGGTGGCAAGTGTGACGACCGGGATCGCAGGATCGAGATCCGCCTGCCTCGCGGCATGGAGCCCGATCGCGGTGTGCGGATCGATGATCTGCCCGCAATGCTCCGCCGCCCAGCGCATCGCCAGCGCCATCTCCTCCGCATCCGCGCGCATGCTGGTGAGGAGCGCCGCCGCACCTTCGCGCTGCGCATTGGTAAGCCGCATCGCCTTCGTTTGGTCGAAGCCTGCCATCTGCGCCGCCAGCGCCGGCCCGTCGCGCCCGCCGCAATCGAACAGCAGCCGTTCGAAATTGGAGCTGACCTGGATGTCCATCGAAGGCGCGGCCGTGGGCGTCACCGTCCCGGCGGAATAGTCCCCGTTCTGCAAGGCGCGGTGGAGAATGTCGTTGACGTTGGTGGCGACGATGAGCTGCTCGATCGGCAGGCCCATCTGCGCGGCGACATAGCCGGCGAAGATGTCTCCGAAATTGCCGGTGGGAACGCTGAAGGCGACCTTGCGCCGCGGCGCACCGAGCTGAAGCGCGGCGGCGAAATAATAAACCACCTGCGCCATCAGCCGCGCCCAGTTGATGGAATTCACCGCGCTGATGTGGAAGCGCCCGGTCATGTTCGTATCGCCGAACATCCGCTTCACCATCGCCTGTGCATCGTCGAAGCTGCCGTCGATCGCGATGTTGTAGACGTTATGCGCCATCACCGTGGTCATCTGCCGGCGCTGAACGTCGCTGACCCGGCCCTTGGGGTGGAGCATGAAGATGTCGACCCGGTCGCGCCCCGCAACCGCGTCGATCGCGGCCGAGCCGGTATCGCCCGAGGTGGCGCCGACGATGGTCAGCCGCTCCTCGCTACGTGACAGGAATTCCTCGAACAGGCGGCCGAGAAGCTGGAGCGCCACATCCTTGAACGCCAGAGTCGGGCCATGGAACAGCTCGAGCAGCCACTGCCGCTCATCGAGCTGCACCAGCGGCGTCACCGCATCATGCGCGAAGCGGCCATAGGCGCTCCGGCACAGCTCGCGCAGCTTCTCCTCGCTGAGGCTGCTGCCGACGAAGGGCAGCATTACCTTCACCGCCAGCTCTGCATAAGGCAGCCCGGCCAGCGCGGCGATCTCCTCCTCGCTGAAGCGCGGCCAGGTGGAGGGCAGGTAAAGGCCGCCGTCCGAGGCCAGCCCGGTCAGCGTTACGCCTTCGAAATCGAGCGGCGGAGCGCTGCCGCGAGTGGAGACATATTGCATGGTGCGCGGGCCTTAATCCTCCCGATGCGCAAAGAAAACCCTGCATCTCCCCCTAGGCGCCGAGGGCCGGCCGGCGCAGCCCTGGCCGGCGCAGCGGCGGTGCCGGAAGGCGGCGCGGGGTGTCAGGCTGGGGTTGACGCTGAACGCTATGTGAAACTCCTGTGACCTTCCGCCATTATCGCCCGGATTACAGCCCCTTGTGCCAATTCTCTGGCGCGGGAATGTGATCTTTCGGTGGCCCCCTTTTGTCATTCCCGCTTCGGATGCGTAGCGCCAAGCCCTCCTTCCGTTAATATCCAGCATGGCACATTTTTTCCAAAATGACAACCGCCGCCGCTACACCTTTTCCTCGCTCACCTGCCCTTCCAGCACCTGTTTCAGTGCCGAGAGGTTCGATGCGGCCTGCGCGGCATGCGGCCCGATCCACCTTTCATGAATCTCCTGGATCGGCATGGCATCGAGATAATTGAAGCGCTCGCGTCCCTTCTTCACCGCCACCACCAGCCCGGCCCGCTCCAGCACCTTAAGATGCTGCATCACGGTGCAGCGATCGAGCTCCGGCAGGCAGGCGCAAAGCTGCTTGGTGGTCAGCGGGCGCAGCTTGAGCTCGTCGCAGATGCGCCGCCGCGCGGCATTCGCCAGCGCCTTGAACACACGGTCCGTCCGATCCTCGATTGACATGTTATATTTCTATAACATAATTTGCCGGCGACTCAAGGCAGGCAACGCACAAGGGAGCCGGGAGATGGAACTCAAGTTCAGGGTGGCCGCACGCATTGCGAAACCGGTGCATGAAGTGTTCGAGGCCGTCGCCGACCCGCAGAAGCTGTCCGCCTATTTCACCACCGGCGGCGCGCAGGGGCGGCTGGAAACAGGCGCAACCGTCAGCTGGGACTTCCATGATTATCCCGGCGCCTTCCCGGTCTATGTGATCGAGGTGGTGCCGGACGAGCGTATCGTGCTGGAATGGGATGCCTCGGAAGGCGAGGCGCCCAACGTCGAAGGCGGCGAGATGACTCCGGTCGATTACCGCACCACCGTGACTATGAGCTTCAAGCCGCTGGAAGACGGGCGCACGCTGGTGGAGATCGCCGAGGAAGGCTGGCGCGAGACACCGGGCGCGCTCAAGGCGAGCTATGGCAATTGCCAGGGCTGGAGCCAGATGCTCTGCGCAATGAAGGTGTGGCTGGAGCACGGGATCAACCTGCGCGAAGGCATGTACAAATAGGCCGGAAAGGACCGTCATGCCCAGATCCTGCGTTCCATTCCTGATGTTCACCGGTGAAGCCGGCGAGGCGCTCGACTTCTACATCGCTACCTTCGATGGCGCGGCGATCGAGGCGATCGAGCGCTACGGCGAAGGCGAACAGATGCCGGCAGGGGCGATCAAGATGGCGCTGTTCACCGTTGCGGGGCAGCGTATCCGAGCATTCGACAGTCCGCCGGTGCACGACTTCAGCTTCACGCCGTCTTTCTCGTTCTTCGTCGAATGCGCGAGCGAGGGCGAGCTGCGAGATTTAAGCGCCAAGCTGGCAGATGGAGGCGCCGCACTGATGCCGGTGGACAATTATGGCTTCAGCACGCTTTACGCCTGGGTCACCGACCGCTTCGGCGTCTCATGGCAGTTGAACCTGGCTTAGCGCCCGCCGGAAGATCAGCGGGATCGCGCGCGGGGGCCGTTACGCCAGCCGTTGCGCGATCTCGTCCAGCTGCCCGATCACCGTGCCCCAGCCGTCCGCGAAGCCCATCTCCTCATGCTTGCGGGCATCGTCCGGACTCTTGTGCATCACCGTGACGCGATAGCGCGTACCGCCCGCCTCGGGGGTGAGCGTGATCGTGGCAGTGAGCCCCAGCCACGGCTCGTTGGGCCGCCAGCCCTCCGTCAGCATGGTCGTGAAGACCAGCTTCTCCTCCGGCACCACAGCGAGAAAGCAGCCTTCGAGATGCGGCTGCCAATCGCCGCCGCCTTCGCGCATATGCGTTTCGAAGCCGCCGCCCGGCTGCAGGTCGAGCTTCACCGCACGGCATTCGATGGGATCGGGGATCCACCATTTCTCGAAATGCTCGCGCTTGGACCAGGCCTGCCAGACCGCGCGGGGCGGCGCCTTGATCAGGCGGGAGAGGAAGAGGTCGGCTCGGCCGGCGCTGCTCATGCGGGCTTCTCCGGTGCGAGATGGGTCTCGACGTAATCGGCAAGACGGTCCGTGCGCGCTTCCCACAAGGCGCGCTGCTGCGCGAGCCATTGCTCGGCCGCACGGAGCCGCTCGGGCCGGACATGACAGGTGCGTACCCTTCCCCGTTTCTCCGAACGGACCCATCCACTTTCCTCCAGCACGCGAAGATGCTTGAGGAAGGCCGGCAGCCCGATCTCGAAGGGCCGGGCGAGCTGGCTGACCGGTGCGGGCCCCTGCATCAGCCGGCTGACCACTGCCCGCCTTGTCGGATCCGCCAGCGCATGGAACGCAAGATCGAGTGAAGGAGAATCGTTTTCCATCTGGCAAACTATAAGCGATAGTTCACCTAATGGGAAGCTATTTGCGTATGTCGCCTGCCTCACGCTCCCGCCAGCGTTTGCGCAGGGCGAGCGCGTAGATCACCAGCGCCGTGATCGCGAAGAAGAACCACTGGCCCGCATAAGCGAGATGGTTGTTCGGGATCTCGGACGGGTCGGGCGCCGCATTGGCCTCCAGCCCGGCGAGCGGCGGCGCGGCGACCAGGCGGGCTTCCCCGCCCCGGCCGGGTCCGATGATTCCCGAAACGGGGCCGCCCTGCCAGGTCACGTCCACCGGCTGCAGCGACCAGCCAAGGACCACATCGGCATCGCCCGCGCCGGCGATCCTGCAGCGCGCGACCTGCGCCCAGCCGGACTCGCCCGCTGCGCTGCGGCCTGCGACGGCGCCGTGCGCCAGAACTCGCGCGCAATTGACGCTCGTATGGCGATAGAGCGACTTTTCGACATCTTCGCTGCGGCGCGGCCACGGCGCCTCGGACGACATCGCCTGCGATGTCCGATAGCGCTCCAGCAGATCCGCCTTCCACTGCGCGCGCTGCAGCTGCCAGATGCCGAGCCCCACCATCGTCGCAACTGCCGCCAGGACGAGCAGCGTCGCAAAGATCGGAACCCGGCGGCTCATGATTCGTCCTGCCCCGATCCTGCTGCCCCGCCGTGAGTCGCCTCCCCTGCCCGGCGCGCATATTCGGCCTGCAGCAGCCACGCCTTGGAGATCCGCAGGCCATAGGTGACCGCCGCGGCGGTCAGCGGGATCCACAGGATGACATGGAGCCAGAAGGGCGGATGCGCCGCCAGCTCCAGCCAGATGGCCAGCGCGGTGATCAGCCCGCCGACGATCAGGGTGAGGAACGCGGCCGGCCCGTCACCCACATTGAAGGCGGAGAAATCCAGCGCGCATACGCGGCAGCGCGGCGCGAAGCGAGCGAGGCCCGCGAACAGGGTTCTGGAACCGCATCGGGGGCAGAGACCCGAAAGGGCAGCCCGGAGACCGTCGTTCGCGGCCCCGTGCTGCCCTCTCTCTTCGGCTTGGTGTGATTTCACGACATCGGGTCGATCAGTGGATCGGCGCTCCCCAGCCGCCCCAGATGTAGACGACGATGAACAGGAACAGCCACACCACGTCGACGAAGTGCCAGTACCAGGCAGCGGCCTCGAAGCCGAAATGCTGCTTGGGGGTGAAATGGCCGAGATAGGCGCGCCGCAGGCACACGGTCAGGAAGATGGTGCCGACGATCACGTGGAAACCGTGGAAACCGGTCGCCATGTAGAAGCCCGAGCCGTAGGTGTTTCCGCCGAAGCCGAACGGCGCGTGGAGGTATTCGTAAGCCTGGATCGAGGTGAACAGTACGCCGAGGATGATGGTGGCCCACAGGCCCTTCTTCAGCCCCTCGCGATCTCCGTGGATCAGGCTGTGATGCGCCCAGGTGACGGTTGTGCCGGAGCACAGCAGGATCAGCGTGTTGAGCAGCGGGAGATCGAAAGGATCCATCACTGCTTCGATCGCCACGGGCGGGAACTGCCCGCCAATCACATCGGCATATTGCTCCAGATTGTTGGGAAACAGCGCGAAGTCGAACCACGCCCAGAACCAGCCGACGAAGAACATCACTTCCGAGGCGATGAACAGGATCATGCCATAGCGCAGGTGAAGCTGCACCACCGGCGTGTGATGGCCTTCCTGCGCTTCCTTCACGATATTGGAGAACCAGGCGTAGAAGGTCGCGATCAGGCCCGCGATGCCGAGGCCGAAGACCAGGTGCCCACCCGAGAGATCGTGCATGTAGAGCACCAGCCCCGAAGTGGTCGTCAGCGCCGCGATCGCCGCGACCAGCGGCCAGATGTCAGGCGGGAGAATGTGGTAATCGTGGTTCTTTGTGCCGGCCATGAATTCGCTTCCTGATTGGTCTTGCGCGACGGCGCCTTGCGCCGCCCCATAATCTGCAGATCGCCCCCGGTCCAGAGGTTAGCTCGACGGCTCCTCCAGCCTGTGGAACGTATAGCTCAAGGTGATCTGTTCGACGCCCTTGGAGTTCTCGTCATCGAGGATCTTGGGGTCGACATAATAGAGTACGGGCATCCGCACTTCCTGATGCGGCTGCAGTGTCTGGCGGGTGAAACAGAAGCACTGCACCTTGTTGAAGAAGGGCGCGGTCTGCTCCGGCTCCACATTGTAGCTCGCCTGCCCGGTAACTGGCTGGTCCGAATTGTTGCGCGCGATGAAGAAGGCGATCGCCCGCTCCCCGATGCGGATGTCCTGCGTCACCTGCTCGGGCTCGAACGTCCAGGGCAGATTGGGCGCGACATTGGCATCGAAGCGCACCGACATCGCCAGGCTCGTCGCCTTGACGGAGGCCGCCTCTTCCGCAGTGGCGCGCTGGGTGGTGCCGGCAAAGCCGGTCACCTGGCAGAATATCCGGTAAAGCGGCACGGCGGCAAAGCCGAGGCCCAGCATCAGAAGCGCCGCCAGCACGCCAAGCAGCGCGATGCGGCGATTCTTGTCCTCAAGGATCGCGGCGTTCATCCGTGCTCTCCGATCCGCACGATCGCCACGAAATAGAACAGGGCGACGAAGCCGAACAGGACCAGCGCGAGCGCGATGTTGCGCGAACGCTGCCGGCGCTTGAACTCCGCCTTCTCTTCAGGTGTCATGGTCATAGCGCCACTCCCTGCCCCCAAATGAGACGATCCGCAACCAGCGCAGCGAAGAGAACGAAAAGATAGATCACCGAATAGCCGAACAGGCGCTTTTCCGGCTTCATCTGGTCCTGTTCGCCCTCTCGGCGGCGAAAGGCGACCGGCAGCGAAAGCAGCAGGAACACGCCCGACAGCACCAGCGCCGCGATGCCGTAGATCGGCCCGGTGCCGCCGATCCACCACGGCGCGGCCGAAAGCGGCCACAGCAGCAGGCAGTAGATCAGGATCTGCTTCCTGGTCGATTCCTCGCCCGCGACCACCGGCATCATCGGAATGCCGACGCGGGCGTAATCGCTCTTCACGAACAGCGCGAGCGCCCAGAAGTGGGGCGGCGTCCACATGAAGATGATCGCGAAGAGCAACACCGGCATCAGCGTGATCTCGCCGGTCACCGCGATCCAGCCGATCAGCGGCGGGAAGGCGCCCGCCGCGCCCCCGATCACGATGTTCTGCGGCGTGCGGGGCTTGAGCCAGATGGTGTAGATCACCGCGTAATAGACGATCGACAACGCCAGGATCACAGCCGCCAGCCAGTTGATCGAGAGCCCCATCATCAGGACCGAGGCCACCGAGAGCCCGACCCCGAAGTCGCGCGCGGATATGCGGTCCATCTTGCCCTGGGGGAGCGGCCGGCCGGCGGTGCGCTTCATCTGCGCGTCGATGTCGGCTTCCCACCACTGGTTGAGCGCCCCGGCCCCGCCCGCGCCCATGGCGATGCACAGGATCGCGGTGAAGCCCAGCACGGGATGAATGCCGCCCGGGGCCGCCAGCAGGCCGCACAGGCCGGTGAAGACCACCAGGCTCATCACGCGCGGCTTGGTGAGCGCGAAGAAGTCGCGCCATTCGGCCGGGAGCGGGGTGGCGGTGTCGGGAGTCATATTGGCAGCGCTATAGGTCGCGCAGCGCGTGGATGGAAGGCGAAGCTTGCCGCGCTGCACCGCATGGCGGAGCGGCCGCCGCCTGCGGATCGCCCGGCGGCCGGCCGGAATCCATCGGGCATGACAGCGCTTACAGACGTCACCTTTGCTGTCGCTCCGAAATATCCCGCGATTTCAGATCATTGTGGCGAAAACCGGCCTGACAGACGATGTAGGAAAAATAAAAATCTTCGTTCGTCAGCAAGCAATAATGTTACGTTAGAGCCTGGACGCATCTCGCCCATTCGCCGAACCTCGGGCCGTTCGCCCACGCTGCGTTGCAATCTAATCACCTTATTGGTTATATATGATCCGCACGATGTAGGAAAGGGGTCCATTCGGTGGACCCAGGTCTCGCGATCGCACGAGCCTGGATTCCCGCCTACGCGGGAATGACGAAGCTGAGTCAAACCTGAGATAGTGGGCCCCTCCACCACGCCGGCTGCGCCGGCGCGGTCCCCCTCCCCATGAGGCTGCGCCTCACGGAGAGGATCGCCTCTCAAGGACACTGTCGGGAAATATCCTCCCTGTCGCCGAAGGCGATGGGGAGGTGGCAGACGCCGCAGGCGGCTGACGGAGGGGCGATGGGCTAAACCGCAGCAGCCGAGACGAAGCGGCCGTCCTCGCGCCTTCCCGAACCAGGGCCCTCCCTTCCCTCCGAGACAATCGCCAAAGAAAAAGGGCCGGGCGGTGGTGTTCCGCGCCGGCCCCTCTTCAATCAGGCTCCGATCGAGCCGCCGAAGCGGATCAATGGTGATGCTTGTCCTCGATCACCGGAAGCGTTTCGAACTGGTGATAGGGCGGCGGGCTGGGGAGCGTCCATTCGAGCGTGGTCGCACCCTCACCCCAGTAATTGCCTTCCGCCTTTTTGCCACGCGCGAAGGCGTAGATCATGTTGGCGAAGAAGATCAGCATCGAAAGCGCGGTGATCTCGTAGCCGATCGTCGCGATCTCGTTCCAATGCTGATAGGCCGGGGTGTAGTCCGGATAGCGGCGCGGCATCCCCTGCAGACCCAGGAAGTGCATCGGGAAGAACACCAGGTTCACGCCGATGAAGAATCCCCAGAAGTGCAGATGCGCCAGCAGCTCCGAATGCATCCGGCCGCTCATCTTCGGGAACCAGTAATAGAAGCCGGCGAAGAGCGAGAACACGGCGCCCAGCGAGAGCACGTAGTGGAAATGCGCGATCACGTAGTAGGTGTCGTGCAGGTTGTCGTCGACGCCGCCATTGGCGAGCACGACGCCCGTCACGCCGCCCACGGTGAACAGGAAGATGAAGCCCAGCGCCCATACCAGCGGCGACTTGAACTCCAGGCTGCCGCCCCACATGGTGGCGATCCAGCTGAAGATCTTGATCCCCGTCGGCACCGCGATGACCATGGTGGCGGCGGTGAAATACATCTTCGTGTTCACGTCCAGGCCCACCGTATACATGTGGTGCGCCCACACGATGAAGCCGACCACACCGATCGCGACCATCGCATAGGCCATGCCGAGATAGCCGAACACAGGCTTGCGGCTGAAGGTCGAGACGATCTGGCTGACGATGCCGAAGCCCGGCAGAATCATGATGTAGACTTCGGGATGGCCGAAGAACCAGAACAGGTGCTGGTAGAGGATCGGGTCCCCGCCGCCGGCCGCATCGAAGAAGGTGGTCCCGAAGTTACG
>Ga0164243_10000320_pt1 | contig 98700 bp, 95 predicted proteins | sample OricompcompostOP_FD_108781 | JGI IMG/M metagenome (GOLD analysis project Ga0164243, IMG submission 108781) | Organic Plus compost microbial communities from Emeryville, California, USA - Original compost - Organic plus compost (OP) | ecosystem: Engineered > Solid waste > Mixed feedstock >... | reverse complement strand
GAAGAACTTGTAGTGGCTGTCGGCATCCGCATCGAACAGCGACGCATAGATCTTCGCCATGTCCTCGCCGTTCCAGGCCAGCGTCACCTTCTTGCGCTGGGTCGCCGGATCGAGCGCCTCGAGGGCCTCGCGGCCGATGAAGTCGTGGTCGAACTTCACGAAGGGACCATAACCGATCTCGTAGGGATTGGTGTAATAGTCCTCGATGTTGCTCGACACGAACGAACCGCCGATGGCGCCCGTCGCCTCATAGCTCTTGGCCGGCAGCCATTCGCGATAGGCCTTGAGCTTCTCGCCGGTGTAGATGGCCGGCAGCGGGCTCGGGATCCAGCCGGATTCCAGCGTGTTCGACGGATAGGCGCGACAGCCGACCTGGACGAGACCGAGATCCTTGCCCGCCTCGACGATCGCGCCGCGGATGTCCTCCATCTCCTCATAGGGACCCCAGATCTCCAGACCCGGCGCGCCGGCCATGCCGTGGCGCAGCGTGCGCACGGAGCGGCCCGCGATGTTCATCGTGGACATGTTGAAGAAGCGGAGCTGCTCCAGCTTGCCGCCATTCAGCTTCTCGATGACGTCCCAGGCGTTCGGGCCCTGGATCTGGAAGCGCCAGTAGCTGCGCTTGACGGGCTTGCCCATCGGACGGCTGGGCGAGCGGTCGTCATAGACGATCTCGACGTCATAGCCGCCGGTCTCGGCCTGGAACTGCAGCCAGTTGGCGGCCGGCGCGCGGCCGACATAGCAGAACACCTCGGGCTCTTCCCAGAAGATGATGCCGTCGCCGATGACATGGCCATAGGGCGTCACGGGCACATACTGCTTGGCCTTGTTGATCTCCCAGCCCTTGGGCGAGTTGATCATCGTGTCGGTCAGCAGCTTCAGCGCGTCCTTGCCCTTGATGAACAGGTTGACCATGTGGTGCGACTGGTCGAACAGCACCGCGCTGTGGCGCCAGGCCCACTGCTCGGAACGCCAGTTCGAAAATTCCGGCGCGACGACCGGATAGACATAGGCGCCGATCTGCGAATTGCGCAGCAATTCGACCGTATTGCCGGCGGCGGCGAGCACCTGCTCGAGATTGGTGGGGTTAGACATTCTGGTTTCTCTCCTAAGAATGAACCTGAAAGCGCATTTCCGTCGACCGTGCGTCGAATCAAAAAAAGCCGCTGGAGCATACGGAATTTTGTATGCTACACAAACAAAAATTTGAGAGTCCCGGTGGCGTCCCGCCCACTGGCCGAGAGGAGGAAAAGCAAGAATGTCTGACCAGAACGACGCGCCCGATTATGTGCTCAAGCTGTCCTGCAAGGACCAGACGGGCGTCATTGCCGCGGTGGCTGATGCAATCGCGGAAAAAGGCTGTAACATCAATGAAATGGCGCAGTTTCACGATCCCGAATCCGGGCGCATGTTCCAGCGCATTGTCTTCCATGCCGGCCCTGGCGGCATAGAGGAGGCGCGCGCCGCCCTCGCCGATGCTGCGCAGCAATTCGATGCCGAATGGTCGATTCGCGATGCCAGCGTTCCCAAGAAGGTCGTGCTCATGGTCTCCAAGTTCGACCATTGCCTGGGCGACCTGCTCTACCGCAACCGCATCGGCGAGTTGAACATGGATGTGGTCGCCATCATCGGCAATCACCCCAAGGAAGCGCTCAACATCACGCTGATCGGGGACACGCCCTATCATCACTTCCCGATCACCAAGGACACCAAGCCCCAGCAGGAGGCGCGGATCAAGCAGGTGGTGAACGAGACCGGCGCCGAACTGGTCGTCCTCGCCCGCTACATGCAGATCCTGTCGGATGATTTGACGGCCTTCCTGTCGGGCCGCTGCATCAACATCCACCACAGCTTCCTGCCCGGCTTCAAGGGCGCCAAGCCCTATCATCAGGCCTTCAAGCGCGGCGTCAAGATGATCGGCGCGACGAGCCATTATGTGACCGAGGATCTCGATGAAGGCCCGATCATCCATCAGGATGTCGAGCGCGTCACCCATGCGGACCAGCCCGAGACGCTGGTCGCCAAGGGACGCGACATCGAGCGCCGGGTGCTCGCCGAAGGCGTCCGCCTGCATCTGCAGGACCGCACCTTCGTGGTCGGCAACAAGACCATCGTGTTCAAGTGAGCCGGGCGGCGGGGCGCCTTTTCAGGGTCGCCCCGCCTCCGCCTCGCGCCATTTGCCCGGAGCGAGGCCCTCCAGCGTCCAGTCCCCGATCCGCCAGCGCACCAGCCGCAGCGTGGGCAGGCCCACGGCCGCCGTCATGCGCCGCACCTGCCGGTTGCGCCCCTCGCGGATGGTGAGGCGCAGCCAGCAATCCGGCACGCTCTTGCGGTAGCGCACCGGCGGATCGCGCGGCCACAGTTCGGGCGTGTCGATCCGTTCCACCTGTGCGGGCAGGGTCATGCCGTCCTTCAGCCGGACGCCCTTGCGCAAGGCGGCCAGCGCGGCCTCGCCGGCCTCGCCCTCCACCTGCGCCAGATAGGTTTTGGGCATCTTGAAGCGCGGGTCGGCGATGCGCGCCTGCAACCGGCCGTCATCGGTGAGCAGCAGCAGCCCTTCGCTATCCAGATCCAGCCGGCCGGCGGGATAGACCCCGGGCCGATCGATATAGTCCGCCAGCGTGGGGCGCGGCGGGCCGTTGGGCTCGGGAGAGAACTGGCACAGCACGCCATGGGGCTTGTTGAACAGGATGAGGCTCATCGCGGCTCACCCTTCCCCGTCATCGTCGTCGTCCTTATCGAAGGCGAGGCAGCCCCGGTCGATCAGTGTCTCGACCAGCGCCACGATCGCCGGCGAGCCGGCCCCTCTCCCCCAAGTCTCCAGCGCGGATCGCGCGCATAATCGCGCGGCGAAATCCGCGGCATCGCCCGTGCAGTCGAACTCTTCGCCATCCACGAAGAGCCAGAGCGAGTCCGCGCCCCGGCGCACGAAGGCATAGCGGCTGGCCGGATTGCGCCGCAGACCGGCGCCGGCCGCCAGCATCGCGCGCACCGTCTCCGCGCCGATGGGCGCCTCGGGACGCCAGTCCGTCTCCGCATGGCGGGGCTGGCTATGATGCCGGCCGAACCAGCGCGCGAAACCCTCCCTGTCGGACAGCGTCTCCAGCACCATCGCCTGCAGGCGATCGAGCGCCGCCGGCGCGATCTCGCCCGGATTGGCCTGCATCGCCAGCCCGGGATCGGCATAGCGGTCATCTTCGGCGAGGCCATCCGCCTGATGCGCCGCCCAGCCCTCGATCAGTTCGGCGCGCGAGGGCGCGCGAAAGCCGATGGAATAGGTCATGCAGTCATCGCCCGCGCCCACCCCGTCATGCGCAAAGCCCGGCGGAATGTAGAGGATGTCGCCCGGATCGAGCACCCATTCCTCCGCCGCCTCGAAATCGGGAAGCAGGCGCAGGTCATCATGCGGCACGAGGGGCGTCGTCGCATCGCAGACCGGCCCCACCCGCCAGCGCCGCCGCCCCAGCCCCTGCACGAGGAAGACGTCATATCGATCGAAATGCGGGCCCACACCGCCGCCATCCGTGGCATAGCTCACCATCACATCGTCGATCCGCCAGTCCGGCACGAAGCGGAACGGCGCGATCAATGCGGCGACGTCCGGCACATGATGGTCGACGGCCTGCACCAGCAGGGTCCAGGGCCCGGCGCCGAGATCGTCGAACCGGTCCTCGGGCAGCGGACCATGTTCCACGACAAGACCGTCGTCCCCGCGGATGATGAGGCGCGATTCGACGCCCGCCTCGCAGGCCAGCCCGGCCAGTTCGTCCGGCTCCAGCGGATTGCGCCAGCGCGCCCATGGATTGCGGATCAGCAGCGGACGCTGCTGCCAATGGTCCCGCAGGAACCGCGCCGCATCGAAATCGGTCATCTTCATGCCCCGCCCATGCGGCCATGGGCGGGGTCTGTCAAAATCCTTCGCCGCCGCGCCGTCCCGGCGCAAGCTCTCAGCCGAAGGGGCGGATCGGGTCCTTGCCGTCCCAGCCCTGCGTCTGTCGCCAGAAGCTCGTGAAGCCCTCGTCCATGCCCGGCGTTGCGGGAATGAGTTCGACGAAGCCCGGCGCCCCCGGCCCGCCTTCGAAATAGGCGACCTTGCCGCCGGTCGGCACCGGCGCGCGATGCGCCAGCACTTCCCCGCGCGCGAGACGGCGCTCGACTTCGGCCTCGATCTCGTCACCGTCGATCGCGAGACCGAAATGGTGGAACCCGTAGCCGACCCGGTCGATCGTCTCCTTGTACACGGAAGGGTTGCCGTCGAGCGGCTGGAGCAGTTCGATGTTGGTCGAACCGATGAAGCTCATCGCGATCGCCACGTCGCTCGTGCAGGGCGCGCCGCGGAACACATGGCCCTCGCCGCCGAAGCGCGGCAGGAAGAACCAGGGGCCCACGCCCATCTTGCGGATCCACCAGTCGATCGCCTTGTCCATGTCCTCGACGACATAGGCCATCTGCACGATCGAGCCCACCTGCCCGCCAAATCCCATCGTCCTCGTCATGCCTCGCTCCTCTCTCGGATTGTCTGTGCAATGGTCAGCAACGCCCGCGCAAGGGCATCGGGCATGCTGAGGAAAGGCGAATGGCCGCTCCCGAGCGTGGTCACGCTCGCGCAGGGCAGCGCCGCCTGCATGGCGCGCTGGGCCGCGAGGGGAATCGTCCGGTCGTCGAGACACTCGACATAGTGGCGCGGCACCCGGCCGAAACGCGCCGCGCTCACCCGCACCGGCTCGGCGAACGGGCGAAGCGGCTCGGCGACCAGCCGCGCGGCGCTCGCCTGCTGGTCCTCGGGCGCGCAGCCATTGTAGAAGGCGTGGATCGCGGCCTGCGGCGCGATGGTCACGCCCGCGCCATGGCCCACCGGCGTCAGCCCCGCCGCGAACAGCGGATCGCGCGGCATGGCGGCCGCCATGTCGTTGAGCGAGCGGCCGTCGGGATTGAGGAAGGCGGCGATGTAGACCAGCGCGGCGAAGCGCTCCGGCGCCCGCTCGGCCGCCACGCTGAGAATGATCCCGCCCCGGCTGTGTCCGCACAGGATGACCGGCGGCGGCAGGGCACGCGCGGCTTCGATCACGAAGTCCGCCCAGCCCCGCAGCGTCACCTTGCCCAGCACCGCCGCGCGCGCGCCCATGCCCGGCAGGTCCGACGCGGCGGTCGCATGGCCGGCCGCCTCCAGCATCGGGCGCAACCGGTCGAACGCCCAGCCGCCATGCCAGGCGCCGTGGATCAGGAGGAAGCTGGCCATCGCGCGGCCGTCCGTCAGGCCAGCGTGATCACCGTCTTGCCGAACAGCGCGGGGGACGCGGCATGGGCATAGGCCTGCCGCGCCTCCTCGAAGGCGAAGCGCGCGCCGATCACCGGCTTGATGCCGTTGGCGTCGATCGCGGCGGCGAGCTTCTCGGCCATGCGCCGCGAGCCCACGAAGATGCCACGCACGATGCTGCCGGTGAACATGAGCGCGGAAGGGTTGGGCCCGCCCACCGGATCGAGCACGCCGATCAGCGCGATCTCGGCATTGTGCCGCAGCGCCGCGATGCTCTGCTGCATCGTGCCCGCGCCGCCGACCTCGACCACCTTGTCGACGCCGCCGAACACCGTGCCGACATGCTGGCCCCATGCCTCGATCGCCTTGTAATTGACGGTCCGGTGCGCGCCCAGCGCCGCCGCCCGCGCCAGCTTGGCGTCGTCCGAGGAAGTGATGATGACTTCGCAGCCCGCCGCCCGGGCCAGTTGCAAGGCGATCATCGAGACGCCGCCGGTGCCGAGCAGCAGCACGCGGCTGCCCGGCTCGACCGGGCGCGGCCCCTCGAACAGCGCGTTCCAGGCCGTGACGCCCGCGCAGGGCAGCGTCGCGGCTTCCTCATAGCTCAGCGACGCGGGCATGGGCACGACCGCCGTCTCCGGCAGCACGACCACTTCGGCCAGCATGCCGTTCGCCCCGGCGGCGCCGAGCGCGGCGCCGGTATGGGGATTGGGCGGCCCGTCCGGCCAGTTCAGGAAGAAGGTGCTCGTCACCCGGTCGCCCGCGCCGAAGCGGGAGACGCCAGCGCCGACCGCGATGACCTCGCCCGCCCCGTCCGAGAGCGGCACGAGCGGCGCGGGCACCGGGCCGCCCATGTACCGGCCGAGCATGACGGCCTGGTCGCGATAGTTCAGCGAACAGGCATGGATGCGGATCGCCACCTGCCCCGGCCCCGGTTCGGGCTGTGGACACTCGACCAGACCGAGATCGTCGATCGATGTGGCGCCCGCCGCCAGTTGCCATGCACGCATTCCGCTGTCTCCTTCGATCGTTGCCGCGACACGGGCGCCGGTGCGCGCATCGCGCCCGTCCGGATTCGCCCTGCCGGTGCCTGGCTGCTCTCTCGCCCCGTCCTGCCCCCGGGCCGGCCGGCCGTCAAATGCTTCGCTTGCTCATGAGCGCACCATGGCCCGTATTTTCCGGCCGGATTTCACGGCAGGAAATCGCTCAATGCGTTGTCCGCCGCGCCATTACGTCCGCCGCGATCGCGTCCGCCGCGCGGCGCAGCGCGCCGAGGTGGCGCTGGACGACCGTCGCCGTCTCCGTGCGCCGGTGCAGCCAGGTGATGTTGATCGACGCGATCGGCCGGGCATCCACCATGACGGGCACGGCGATGGACCGCCGCCCGTCATGGCGAACGGCCTGCCAGTTGCGGTCCGCCCAGGGATGGAACGGCTCGCGCAAGGCATAGCCGCGCTCGCGAATGGTGCCGATGATCTCCTCCAGCAGCCGCTCGCCGGCCGGATCGGGGGCCGATGGGCGCAATTGCGCGAGGATCGCCTCGCGCTCGCCGGACTCGCAGGCGGCGAGATAGGCCCGGCCGGTCGCGGTGTGGAGATAGGACAGCCGGATGCCGATCGGCCCCATGGTGATCGAATCCAGCCGCAGCAGCGCGCAGTTGGTCTCCACGATCTCCAGATGGTCGCCGCGCGGCACGGAGAGGGCGGACGGCCAGGCGACATGCCGCGAGAGACGGGCCAGATGCGGCGACGCGATCTCCGCGACCTGCGCGCTGGAAGGGTCCAACGCGAGGCTACCCTGCCGCATGCTCGGCAGGAAGGCGCCATCGGCCAGCCGCTGCCAGATATGGCCGTGCTTGCCCAGCGTCACGACCATGCGCAGCAGCGTGGCTTTTGGCAGGCCGAGCGCCACATGCAGTTCATGCAGATTGGCGCCCTGGCGCCGGTCGATTTCCGACAGGACCTGCAGGCCGCGCTCCAGCGCCCGCACGGTCTTCACCTTCCGCTCGATCAAGCGCCTCTCCTTCGCGCCAAACCTTATGCTTTCACTGTGCGAAATAGCAGATGCCATGGCCCCGGCAAAGGTCGATCCGCGACCGATCGTTGATTTCATCCCGGTTTCCGGTGCTGAAACGACACAATCCGGCCTCACGACCCGATGCGCCGCCGCAGGACCCGAGCCCCGCCGGCGGGGCCGGTCGCTCGGGCCGCATCACCGCCCTGCCCTCAGCGCGCGCCGGACCAGGTGCGCAGGCCCGGCGCGGTGCGATCCTCGCTGGCCAGCGCCTCGGCCACCGCCGGCCGCGCCCGCACCCGGTCGCGCCATTCCATGACGCGCGGATAGCTGGTCGCGGCGTCCAGCTCCGGGAACATCCGGTCCACCATCGCCCCGCAATGGCTGAAGAAGTTGATGTCCGCCGTCGTGTACATGTCGCCCGCCAGCCAGGGCTGGTCCGCCAGCGTCGCCTCGATCTTCTTCATCGCATAGATGATCTTGTCCGTCGCATTGGCTAGGTCCGCCTCGGAGAAGCCGGAGCGCGCCGTCGCCCATTTCCTGCGCTGGTCGGGCAGCGGGACATGCTCGAGCAGCTTCTCGAACTCGCCGCTCTCGATCTTGCGCGCGATGATCCCGACGAGCCGGTGCCATCCATGCATGGAGACGTGGTTCATCACATGCTCGTCGACGAACTTGTTCCAGTAGCGCACCCGCGCCTTGCCGACCGGATCGCGCGGCATCAGCGGGATCTCGGGGAAGACGTCCTCCAGATATTCGTTGATGACCGTGGTGTGGGTGATGATGGTGCCATTGTGATCGAGCACCGGCACCTGCCCTTCCGGGTTGATCGCCTTGAACCAGTCCGAATGCTGCTCGAACTTGTGCAGGTCCACATAGACGGACTCATAGGCGAGCCCCTTCTCCTTGAGCGGGATCATCGACTTGAGGGAATTGGCCAGCGGTTCCGCGTGGTAATATCTGAGGGTCATGGTCTCTCCTCGATCTGTCCGTCCCGCCCTTTCGGGGGCGAAAATCGCGATGCGCTACACTTCCAGCGTATCCAGCACGCCGCCGTCGACCGCCCAGTTCTGGCCGGTGACATGGCTGGCGGCGGGCGAAAGCATGAAGCAAGCGACCTCGGCCAGTTCGTCCGCCGAGCCCATCCGCCGCTGGGGCACCCGCGCGTCGATCCGCGCCTGCTGCTCGGGCGGGATCAGGTCGAAGGCCGGTGTCTCGATGAAGCCGGGGATGATGCAATTGCTGCGCACATTGTGCGGCGCCAGTTCCACCGCGATCGCGCGCGAGAGGCCCAGCACGCCGTGCTTGGACGCCACATAGGCGGGGTTCATCGCCATGCCCCGCTTGCTGGCCATGGAACCGGTGACGAGGATGCTGCCCTCCCCCGCCGCGACCATCGCCGGCGCGACCGCCTGGATCGCCCAGAAGGCGCTGGTCAGGTTGACCGTGAGCACCTGCGCGAACAGGTCCGCCGGATACTCCAGCGCGGGGCAGAAATTGCCGGCCATGCCCGCATTGGCGAACAGGCCATAGGCCGGGCCGAAATGCGCGGCCGCGTCCGACAGCGCGCGGTCGAGCGCCGCCCTGTCCCCGACATCCGCGGCAAAGCCCGCGGCATTCGCGCCCATGCCGGCCGCCTCGGCCGCCAGCATGTCGGCGCGCCGCGCGATCATCGAGACCTTCGCGCCGCGCGAAACGAGCATCCGCGCCGTGGCGAGGCCAATGCCGCTCGACGCGCCGGTGACGATGATGTGCCGCCCTTCAAAATCCATCACGCTTCCTCTTCCTCAGGTCCGGTTCTTCATTGGGGAGCGATCAGCGCGGCCCATGCGCGCGCATCCTCCCGGTCCATGGCGTCCGGCTTCCAGATGCGCTCCATGAGGGCCCGCGCCGCCGGCTCGGCCATGCCGGCCACGTCGCGATGATAGCGATAGAAGAAGGCGGAGACACGCCAGTTCATGATGCAATGGACATGGACCGGCGCGTCATCGGCCTCGATCGCCGCGCGGAAGGCGTCATAATGCGCCTGCGCGGGCGCATCGAACGGGACCGGGATATGCGTGTAGCGCAGCCCGGCATCGGCCATCTGCCGCGCGGCATCGGGCAGCGCCTCGGGATGGTCGTGCAGCGAGAGATTGACGACATGCCGCACGCCGATCGCCGCGAGCCGCGCCGGATCGCCGGGGCACAGCCGGCCCGACGTGGTGATCCGGTCGCTCAGCCGCAGCCAGTTGCGGATATCGTCCGGATCGTCCATCAGCCCAGGCCCAGCACCCGCGCGGCATTGTCCTTGAGGATGAGCGGCAGCACCTCCTCCTTGAAGCCCACCGTCTTCGCCGTCTCGATCCATTTCTCCGGCGTGATGAGCGGGAAGTCGCTGCCGAACATCATCTTGTGGCGGAGCTGGCCGTTCGCATAGGTGATGATCTGCGGCGGGAAATAGCGCGGGCTCCAGCCGGACAGGTCGATGAAGACATTGTCCTTGTGCAGCGCCATGGAGAGGCTCTCGTCCGTCCAGGGCCAGCTCGGATGGGCGAGGATCATCTTCATGTCCGGGAAGTCGGCGGCGACATCGTCCATCAGCATGGGCTGGCCATATTTGAGCCGCACGCCCCCGCCGCCGCGCATCCCCGTGCCCATGCCGCTATGGCCGGTGTGGAAGATGGCGGGCAGCCCGTATTCCGCGATCACCTCGTAGATCGGATAGCCGGTGCGGTCCGTCGGGTGGATGCCCTGGATGAGATGGTGGAACTTGAAGCCGCGCACCCCGTGATTCTCGATGAGATCGCGGGCCTCGCGCGCGCCATATTTCCCCTTGTGCGGATCGATCGAGGCGAAGGGGATGACGATGTCGTCATGCTGCGCGGCGATGTCCGCAATCTCGTAATTGGAAACGCGCTTCGCCCCCACCGCGCTCTCGCAATCCACCGTGAACAGGCAGAAGGCGATCTCCCGCTGGCGATAGAAATCGATGATCTCGGGAATCTTCGGCCGCTCGCGCGGCGCCTTGAAATAGAGGCTCGCGGCGTCGAAGAACCGGCCCATCACCGCGTCCTCGGGATCGTGGCACGACACCTCGGCATGGACGTGGACGTCGATGGCTTTCACCTTGGCGGGATCTATGGGCATTCTTCTTCCGTTCTGAGCCCCTCCCCTTCAGGGGAGGGGTTGGGGTGGGGCCAGCGCTCCGGGGCGGCGAGGCAGGCGTTGAGAATGACCTGCAACACCGCCTCGATTTCCTTCCCGATCTGCGCATTGCTGAACCGCATGATGCGGTATCCTTCCGCTTCCAGTTCCCGGTCGCGCACAGCGTCCCGCAGGGGATCGTGCGTATCACCATCGATCTCGACGACCAGCTTCCTGGCCGGACAGAAGAAATCCACGATCCGGCGATCGAGCACATGCTGGCGGCGGAACTTGAAGCCGCCGAGCTTCGATCCGCTCAAATGACGCCACAGGATGACCTCGAACGGTGTGGGTTCATGGCGCATGTGCTTGGCTCTTGCCAACAAGATTGCACTTTGCGCCATGTCGTTCCCCCACCCCAACCCCTCCCCTGAAGGGGAGGGGCTCGTCGCCGATCACAGCGCGATGATGACCGACTTGAGCTCGGTATAGGCTTCCACGCCCTGCCGGCCCTGCTCGCGGCCGAGGCCGCTTTCCTTGTAGCCGCCGAAGGGCAGCGCGGGGTCGATCATCGAGTGGCAGTTGCCCCACACCGTGCCGGCCTTCAGCTTGGCGGCCAGCTTGTGCATCGCCTGCAGATTGTTGGTCCAGATGCCGGCGGCAAGGCCGAACTGCGTATCATTGGCCTGCCGCGCCACCTCGTCCAGATCGTCGAAGCGCTGCGCCACGACCACGGGGCCGAAAATCTCCTCGCGCACCACGCGCATGTCCGGCTTCACGTCCACCAGCACGGTGGGGTTCACATAATAGCCGCCCTCGCTCGCTGGGCTGTCGCCGCCCACGGCCACGCTCGCGCCGGCCTTCCGGCCATCCTCGATATAGCCCATCACGCGGTTGAACTGCTCGTCCGAAACCAGCGGGCCCATATGCCCGTCAGGATCGAGGCTGGCGCGCGGCTGCCAGAAGTTCGAGGCCTCGACGAAATTCTCCAGCACCTTGTCGAACACATTTCTGTGCGCATAGAGGCGCGAGCCGGCGACGCAGACCTGCCCGGAGTTGAAGAAGATCGCCTGCGCCGTCCCCGGCCCCGCCACGGCGGGATCGACATCGGGCAGCACGATCACCGGCGACTTGCCGCCCAGCTCCAGCGTCACGCGCTTGAGGCTGTCGGTCGCGGTGCGGTTGATGATCTTGCCGACCTCGGTCGAGCCGGTGAAGGCCACCTTGTCGACATCGGGATGGCGCACCAGCCGGTCGCCCGCCGTGTGGCCATTGCCCGTGATGATGTTGACGACGCCCGGCGGCACGCCCGCCTCGTTGAGGAAGTCGGCGAGGCGCAGCGCGGTGAGCGACGTCTGCTCGGCGGGCTTCAGCACCACCGTGCAGCCCGCCGCCAGCGCCGGCGAGATCTTGAGCACCGCCATCAGCAGCGGGAAGTTCCACGGCACGATCTGCGCGGCGACGCCGATCGGCTCGCGCCGCACATAGGAATGGAACGCACCGCGCGGCGTGGCCATGGGCTCGATCATCTCGCCGCCGAGCTTGCTCGCCCAGCCGGCCATATAGTGCATCATGCCGATCGAGCCCGGCACGTCGACCGCGCCGGCCATGCCCTTGGGCTTGCCATTGTCGATCGCCTCCAGCTCCGCCAGCTCGTCGGCATGCGCGCCCAGAATGTCGGCCAGCTTGTGCATGATCGTCTCGCGCACGATCGGCGGCAGGTCGCTCCAGCGGCCGTCGTCGAAGGCCCGGCGCGCGGCGGCGACGGCGCGGTCGACATCGGCGTCCGTCGCGTCGACGAAGCGGCTGACTTCCTTGCCGGACGAGGGATCGATCACGCCGATGGTCCCGCCGCCGGTCGAATCCACCCATGCCCCGTCGATGAAGAGCTGCGGCTTGCGCGCAAGCGCCTTCTTCGCGGCTTCCGAATAAGGGAATTGCTCCAGCTTCACATTGGTGACCTTGTTCATCGTCATGCTCCTGCAATGTCTGCCGCGAGGGGTACGGCATGGGTTTCAGTTCCGCGAATCCCGGCCGGGAGACACGTCGTCCTCCCGGCGGAACCATTCCGGGAGGCGGTCGCGCCCGCCATCCCGGCCATCAATGCACCATCCGCGCCTGATCGCCCCAATGGGGCGCGCGCAGGGCCTTCTTGTCCATCTTGCCGGCCGGCGTGCGGGGAATGGCGTCCACGAACGCCACCGACTTGGGCGCCTTGACGCTGCCGAGCCGCGCCTTGACATGCGCGATGATCGCCGCCGCGTCGATCGCGCCGCGCGCGACCACCACGGCATGGACCTGCTCGCCCCAATGATCGTGCGGCAGGCCGATGACCGCCGCCTCCGCCACCGCGTCCAGCTCCATGATCGCGCCCTCGACCTCGGCGGAATAGACGTTGAAGCCGCCGGTCACGACCATGTCCTTCTTGCGGTCGACGATATAATAATAGCCATCCGCGTCGCGCCGGCCGATGTCGCCGGTGTGGTGCCAGCCATGGGCGCTCGCTTCGGCGCTCGCCTCGGGCATCTCGAAATAGCCGCCGCCCACGATGCCGCCCCGCGCCACGATCTCGCCCACCTCGCCGGTCGGCAGGATGTTGCCGGCATCGTCCATCAGCTCGACCCGCACCGAATAGCTCGCCCGGCCGCAGCTCGCCAGCCGCTCGGGATGCTCCCCGCGCGCGGCGGCGGCGACTTCATGCGGCGGGAGCCAGGTGGCGATCATGTGGCATTCGGTCTGGCCGTAGCTCTGGCACATGCAGGGGCCGAAAATCTCCACCGCGCGGGCCAGCTTGTCCGGCGAGACGGGCGAGCCGGCCAGCAGGAAATAGCGCAGGCTGGAATAGTCGTAATCGCGCAGGTTCGGGTGGGCGAGCATGGTGTAGAGCGCGGTGGGCGGCAGGAACATGTGCGTCACCCGGTCGCGCTGGATGGCGCGCATCACGGCTTCCGCGTCGAAGCCGGGCAGCACGGAGATGGTCGCGCCCATCGCCACCGCCGCCATGGCGACCGGGCCTGCCGCATGGGTGAGCGGCGCGCAGGCGAGGCACACCGGATCGTTGGCGGGCATGAGATTGCCGACCGTCTCCATGAGCGCGCCCCATGAACGGTTCATGATGCGCACGCCCCTGGCCGGGCCGGTCGTGCCGCCGGTCGCGATGATGGCGGTGAGGTCGTCCGGATTGCCGACGGGATCGCCCAGGTCCGGCGCGTCCGGCGCGCCTTCCGGCAGCATGAAGTCGTCGAGCAAGGGATGTTCGCCATCCTGCGCATCGAGGCAGATCAGCCGGCGGATGCTCGGCACGCGCGCCCGCACCTGCCGCGCCTCGGCCGCCAGGCTGGAATGATAGAAAAGCCAGCCCGCCCGCACATAGTCCAGATAGGCGATGTTCGCGTCCAGCGCATTGCGCGTGTTGACGGGAATCCACACCGCCCCGGCACGCCACAGGCCAAGCAGGGCGGTGAGGATCGCGCCGTCATTGGGCGACATGATCGCCACCGGCTCCTGATGCGCGAGCCCGTCGGCCAGCATCGCGCCGGCCAGCCTGTGCGTCAGCCGCCGCATCCGCGCATAGGTGCAGCGCGTCTCGCCGGCGATGAGGATCGTGCGGTCCGGGTGCAGTTGCGCCTGCTTGTCGAAATAATCGATCGACCGCATGCCCGCGCCTTCAGCCCCAGCGATTGATCTCGGGACCCGGCGCGAAGCCGTGCGCGGGCTCCGCTGTCCGCCCCTGCGCCAGCGCTCGTTGCACGCTCGGCCGCGCCTCGACGCGCGCCAGCCATGCGGCGAGCCTCGGCTTGTCGGCAAAGGCATCGGGCAGCAGGTCGCGCATGGGCGCGATCCAGGCATAGCTCTCCAGATCGGCCAGGCTGAAATCGCCCATCAGCCAGTCGCGCTCCGCGAGGCGCGCCTCCACCTTGTCCGTCGCCTCGCGCACGCGCGCCTCGCTGGCGGCGCGATGATCGTCCGACAGGATGCCACGCCGCGTCTGCGCCCAGCGCTCGCGCAGGTCGTCCGCCGCGATGGGCGCGATCATCGCCTCGAAGGCCGCGTCGTCGATCGCGGCGAGGCGCGGCGTCGTCCAGGCGATATTGGCGAGCGCGGCGGCGCCGGGCGCGAGCCGCTCGATGATCCAGCGGCACCAGGCCATCATTTCCCAGCGCGCATAGGGATCGCGCGGGAGCAGGCCGCTCTCCGGCGCCAGATCGTCGAGCAGGCAGCCGATGAAGACGCTGTCGGCCGTCGGCTCGCCATCGACGACGAGAATCGGCCCCTCTCCCTCCACGCTGTAGTCGATCTCGAAATCGCGCGGCACGCCGGCGCCGTGCCGCTGCGCCAGCGACAGGTCGAACGGCACCAGTTCCGCCGTCATGCCGCTCTCGAACAGCGCCGCCAGCACGGTCAGGGACGGGCCGGCGGGCTCGCCATGATACAGGGTAAGCGCCATCACGCGGCCTCCTCGATGAGCGGCATGATGCGCTCGGCAAAGCGCGGCACGCGACTGTAGGTCCAGGTCTGACGGACGGCGGGGCGACGCGCCACGCTGCGCACCCAGCGCATGATGTTGGGCGTCTTCTCGTCGTTCACGTCCTCGGGCTGCGAGGATGGCAGGCCATAGGCCGAGTTGAAGCAATTGATGTCCGCCAGCGAATATTGGTCCGATCCCAGATATTCGTGGCGGCCGAGCGCCTCCTCCAGCATGCCGATGCCGAGATCGACGCGGCGGCGGGATTCGGCCAGTTCCTCCTCGCTGAAGAGGCCGTAGATCGCCTTGCGCCATGCGACGCGCCGCTCGGGCAGCGGGATGCGGTCGATCGCGGCCTTGAGTTCCTCGGGATCGCGCGCGCGCACCTGCGGACCGATGAAGATGCTCCAGCCGATCATGGAAAAGGACGGGCAGAGCCACTGGTCGAGGAATTTCATCCACCAGCGCACCCGCCAGCGGTCGACCGGATCGGCCGGCATGAGCGACGGGCCGCCGAAGGCTTCCTCGACATATTCCATCATCGCGGTGGATTCGTTGAGCAGCCGGTCGCCATGGGTCATGGCGGGAATCGTGCCCATCGGATTGATCGCCAGATAGTCCGGTTTGTGCTGATCGAAAGCGAGAAGGTCGATATAGTGGCTGTTGAAGGGCACGCCCTTCTCGACCAGCGCCAGCATCGGCTTGCCGCTATTGGCGTTGGGTTCCCAGTGATAGAGCGTGATGTCGCTCATCGGCCTTTCTCCTCGCTGCCCGTCCCGTACCGGAAAAGGGCGTTCATGCCATCACCCAGCGGGTCAGGTCGCTCCGCCTGTCATGCATTTCCTCGACCAGGCGCAGGCCGCGTTCCTCCAGCCACTGGCGCGCGAACACATAGTCGTTCCAGCCGGTGAGCCCAGCCACCACGCGGGAGCGATCGAGCGCGCGGATCGCCCGCCAGTTGTCGCCCTGTTCGCGCGCGAGGTCGATGCGGCGCAGGCCCGCCCGTCCCTGCCCGAAGGCGAGGCTCGCCGGGCGCCGGCTGTCATAGACCAGCACCTGCGGCGCCCTGCGGCCCCCCGGCGCGAACCGATGCACCCCCACCGCGCCCGCCGCGCCGACCAGCGCGGCCGCGCCCAGCAGCTCGCGGCGCGAAACGCGGCTCATTTGCCCTTCCCCAGATAGGCCGCGATCTTGTCCAGCTCCGCATCGGTCACATCGACCCGGGTCTGGCGCGGCATGGCGGCCTTGCCCATGCGCACGACCGACTTCACATAGTCGGCGGTCAGATCGTCGCGATTGACGAGCAGGCCCATCTGCGGCGGCCGGCCGGCCGCCATCTGCTGCTTGGTCAGCAGATTGGTGCCCATGCCGCCGGCCAGATGGCAGGCCCCGCACCGGTTGGAGAACAGCGCCGCGCCGTCCATGCTTGTGTGCAGCCGGTCGCCCGAGGCCATTTCCGCGCGCATCTGATAGGCGGGAAGCGTGGGCGGACCGCCCGGCGGCGCCTGATCCTGCGCGGCTTCATTGCCCTTGTCCTTCACCACCTTGCATGCGCCAAGACCGACGAGCAGGGCCAGCGCAAGCGCGGCCTCCATCGCCCGGCGGCTCATGCGAGGGCCTTTCCGCGCTGCGCGGCATAGGCGCTGGGCCAGATGCCCTGCTTGCCCGGCGAAAGGATGCCGTTGGGGTCGAGCGCGTCCTTCACCTTCTCCGTCATGCGGCGCATGGCGTGATTGTTGAAATCGAACGTGTCGGCGATCGGGTCCATCCAGCCGATATGCGTGCGATATTCGGCATAGCCCGCCGCCGCGGCATCCGCGATCAGCGCGTTGAACAGCTTCTTGATGCCCGTCACCTGCGCCTCGTTGTCGCGGTCGTACATGAGCATGTTCACATTGTTGCAGAAGCGCCCGCCCATGGTGAAGCTGGCGTAGAAATCCACATCATGATCGGAGATGATCTTGCGGCTGCGGCGGAGCTGGCCGACCACATGCTTGCCGGTCGCCGGCACCACGGGCGAGAAGCCCATATGCGCGCTGCGTCCGCCGACCCAGTCGCCCATCTGCAGCGGCACGGCGGAAGGCACGCCCAGCGTCGTGTCCATGATGTTGGTCGGATCGCCCTTGCGCCACCAGACCTCCTCCATGGGCGTGTCGATATGCTTCCTGAACGCCGCCTGGACGACCTGCGCCTTGGCCTTGTTGACGGTCTCGTCGCCATAGAGGCGGATCTGGACTTTCCAGTAGCCGAGCTTGTGCTCCTTGAGCAGTTCGGCCACGCGCCAGTCCGGAATGGCGCCGGGCTTGTCCCAGAAATCCTTGCGCTGGCCCAGGATCACCATCTTGCCGAGCCAGCTCGGAATGAAGATCGACTGGTCGATGATGCCGCCCAGCTTGAGCGGCGCCAGCGTGTCGATCACCCATTCGATGTCTTCCGCCTCGGGAATGTCGAGATTGAGCTCCAGCGAGGTCTCCGGCTCGGGCATCAGCCACATGCCCGCCTTGGTCACCACGCCCAGATTGGACTGGCTGAACATCAGGTCCCAGGTCGGGCCATAGCCGAAGGGGAAGAGGTTCCAGGCATGGTTGTTGCCCATGGCGCCGAGGCCCGTGCGGACAAGGTCGCCATCGGGCAGCACCACTTCCAGTCCGCAGAGATTCTTGGCGTGGAGGCCATAGGGCGTGTAGCCGATGCCATGATCCAGCGCATTGCCGAGCACCGAGCCCCAGCCATTGCCGGGGACGGACATCATGAGCGGCAGCTTGTCGCGCTGGATGCGTTCGTAAAGATCGATGAAGCCGACGCCCGGCTCGATCACGCAATAGCCCAGCTCGGGGTCCAGCTCGACGATGGCGTTCATGCGCCCGAGGTCAAGGACCATGCATCCCGGCATGCGCGGCGCGGCGGTGCCGTAGCCGAGATTCTTGCCGCGCGCGACGGTCCAGAGCGGAAGCTTGTGCTCGTTGGCGAGGCGCACCACGGCCTGCACTTCCTCCACCGTGCCGGGAGCCACCGCCCCGGATGCCGGCCAGAGCGTCTCGGGGCCCGGCGCATAGATGTCGGCATAGGCATCGCGGTCCTGATCGCTGGTGAGCACCCATCCCGCGCCCACCGCGCCTTGCAGCGCCTTGACCGCGGCGTCGAAACCCTGCGGCGAAAGACCGGGCGGCAATGTCAGTTCCATCTCTCTCTCCGGTGATTATGCCTTTTGGCTTGTCGTAGCGCAGCGTCCCGGTGCTGCCAACATGACAGGCGGGCGGAACCATCCCGGCCGGATGCCCCGCCCACCCATTTCAATCAGAAGGTCTTGCGGACGGTGACGGCCCATTCGCGCGGCCGGCCGACCGTGCTGTAGACCGTGCCCGCCGAGGCATAGAGCGCGGCAAAGCGCAGCGGCAGCGTGTAATATTTGTTGAACAGGTTCTGGACCTCGAACGACACGGACAAGTCCTGATCCTGATTCTGCCAGGTGATCCGCGCATTGCCCAGAACATAGGCCGAATTATAGTCCAGCGGGTCCGTGATCGTCAGGCGACCGAGGCTCTGCTTGCCGGTATAGGCAAGGTCGAACCGCGGCGTGATCGAGCCGGCATTGCCGATCTCGGCACGATACTGGATGCCGAAGCTGCCGCGCCAGTGCGGGGTCACGATCGGATCGTCCAGATCGATGGACGTGACCTGATCGCTGATCTGCTTCCATTCACCGTCGATCCAGCTCAGCGAGCCGTCAATGTCCAGCCCGTCCACCGGATGCGCCGACAATTCCGCCTCGAAGCCCCACATCCGCCCGTCGCCGGCATTCTGGATGGCCGCGCACGGATAGGGATCGGTGCCGGGCTCGAACCCGTCCAGCAGCGAACAGTCCGAGATGGGAAGCTGGATATTCTTGTAATTATTGTAGAAGCCCGAGATGTTCAGGCGCAGCCGGCGATCGAACAGGTCGGTCTTCAGACCCGCCTCATAGGCCGTCAGCGTTTCCGGATCGAAGGTGCCGTTGGTCGCCTGCGTCGCGGTGAACGGACGCGCCGTCACGCCGCCGCCCTTGAAGCCGGTGCTGACCGTCGCATAGGCGAGCACCGCCGGGCTGAAGCGATAGTCGACCGACAGGCGCCAGTCGACGCGGCTGCCGTCATAATTGGCCTCGGACCCGTTGAGGGCGCCGACGCCGAAGGCATCCTCCAGCGGGCTGCCGTCCCAGCTCGTGCGCACGAAGGTATAGTCCTTGTGCTCCTTCGTGTAACGGATGCCGCCGGTGATATTCAGGTTCGGCGCGGGATGCAGGATGACGGTGCCGAACACGGCCTTGGAATCCGCCTTGATGGGATCGTTGCCGGTGAACTGCAGGTAGAAGGCAGGCACGTTCTGGACGATGTAGCGAATGTCCTGCCGGGTGAAATAGACCGACTTCTGGTCGTTGTAATAGCCGCCCAGGGTCCAGTCCGCGATGTCGCCGATCTTGCCGTTCAGGCGCAGTTCCTGGCTGAAGAAGCGGAACGTCAGATCGTTGAAGCCGCCGCCGGTGATGGGCGCATAGGGCGTGTAATCGTCATCCGTGCCCCAAATCTGCTCGTAATGGCGGTAGGCGGTGATCGACTGGAGGTTGATCGTGTCGTTGAAATTATAGGTGAGGTTGCTCGACACGCCCCAGCCCGTGAACTTCACGGTGTTGGGCATATAATAGGACTGGCTGGCCTGGCCGCCCGCGGGCATGTACCAGTTGGCATAGGTGCAGAAGCGCCCGCAGGTGAAGTCCACCCCGCCGGTCTTGCTCGTATCGTCCTCGGTGATCACGCCGGCCGCGTAGGTGCGGTTCTCATAGGTATAGTCGCCGGTGATGGTCCAATCGAGCTTGTCGTTCGGATTGAAGCGCACCGCGCCGCGGATGCCGGTGTAATTGCGCTCGCCCAGCTTATCGACGACGCAATTGCTGGGCGTGCCCGCATTGACCGTGATGCCGAGCGAATTGCCTGGATTCGCGCAGCCATAATCGACCTGGTCGACATAGCCGTCCTGGCGCTTGAAGACGCCGGCGAGCCGGACGAACAGGTTGTCGGTCAGCGCGAAATTGGCGCCGGCGCGCAGATCGACCCGCTGGCGCGAGCCATAGGCCGCCTCTACATAGCCGCTGTTCGTGGAATCCGGCTTCTTCGAGAACAGCTTGATGGCGCCGCCGATCGAGTTGCGCCCGGTGAGCGTGCCCTGCGGCCCGCGCAGGATCTCGACCCGGTCCAGATCGAGCAGGTCCATGATCGATCCGGTGAGCGTCGCGTAATAGACATCGTCAACGTACATGCCGACGCCGGGCTCATAGGCGGGGTTGAAATCATACTGGCCGATGCCGCGGATATAGACCGCCATCGATGAGCCGAACGCACCGCCCATGGGCGTGAGCTGGACGTTGGGCGCCTGCGCGGCGATCTGGCTCACGTCGGTCTGGTTGCGCGATGCGAGCAGGTCGGCATTGACCGCCGTGATCGACAGCGGCGTGTCCTGCAGGCGCTGTGACCGGAATTGCGCTGTAACAACAATATCTTGTGTGGAGGAATCGGCATCTGCCGGCGCCTGCTGGTCCGTCGTGGCGTCCGCACTGGCCTCCTGGGCAAGAGACGGCGCCGCCTGGAGCAGCATGATCGAAGCGAGCGGCAGCATGTAAAACCGCGCGCGTGACGTCCTTCGCATATTCATCGTTCCATTCTCCTCTCCTGTGGACGTGGCCTTTGCAGCCTCGCCACGAGGTTTTCCCCTGACATTGTCAACGTTAGAGCGAGAGCAGGTGATCTTTCAACAAGTTCGGCAAGAGTGAGACGCGTGCCGTGCGATTCTGGGGCCGACTGTGCGAAGTCTGCATCACATTGCTACCATGCTAAGCACCCGACGGGCCGGCTCGTCCGGCCCGAACGGCGCTTGCCCCGGCGTCATGCGACGCCTCAGCCGAGCCGTCCCTTCTTGACCATCATCGGCGTGAAATTCTCGACCATGAACGCCTTGCCGAGCACCGGATGGGCGAAGCTCATCGGCACTTCATAGCGGTGCGGCCAGGTCTGGCGGACTTCCTTTTCCGGCAGGATGCGGTCCGGCCCGTCGGGATTCTCGGGATAGCAGACCACGGCAGGCTGGAGATGGGCAATGGTGTGCGCCCAGCCCGTCTCATAATCGCCCTGCCACTGCATCATGTAATCGAGGCGCTTGATCTTCCAGACCCCGTCCTCCTTCACATAGTCATTCTCGTAGATGCCCGATTCCCAGAATTGCTGGGGCACCTCGGCGGGCTTGTCCTTCAGGACATCGTCATGCCAGCCGCCCGCGAGGATGCCGCGGAAGCGGCCCTTGGCGGTCCGGCCGTCCTCGGCGACGGTGATGACGTCCTGAAGCTGGAAATGGTCGAGCAGCAGGCCATGGACCGGGCCGCGCCGCCCGCCGGTGAAGAGATTCTGGAACCATGTGCCGTAGAGACGCATCACGCCTTCATAGCCGACATACTCGCCCGAGAGGAAAACGACGACGCCGTCCTTCGCGAACAGACCGGCAACTTCCTCGGGCCGATTATAGTCGATATAATAGCCATAGGCCCATTGCAGGCGCCGGATCGCGTTGACGTCCTCGAGCGTCTGGACCTTCTTTTCCAGCTCGGCCAACCGCGTTTCCACCTCAGACATTCTCGACTCCTCTCATCTCGTTTGTAAGGATGGCTAACAAAGCGAGACCATTGGCGCGAGAGGAAAAAGTCATCATGGATTGGCAGGGCAAGGTCGCCTTCATCACCGGCGCGGGCACCGGCATCGGCTTCGGAATCGCGCGCGCCTTCAGCGATGCGGGCATGCGGCTCGCCCTTTCCTACCGCGACGAGGCCCAGCGCGCGCGCTGCACGCGATGGTTCACGGATCAGGGCCGCGAGCCGCCGCTGTGGATCCGGCTGGACGTGACCGACCGGCCCGCCTTCGCCGCCGCGGCAGACAAAGTCATCGACCATTTCGGCAAGTGCCATGTGCTGGTGAACAATGCCGGCGTCTCCGTCTTCGGCCCGACGGACGAGGCGAGCTATGCCGACCATGACTGGATCATGGGCGTCAACTATGGCGGGGTGGTCAACGGCCTCGTTTCCTTCCTGCCGAAGATCAAGGCGAGCGGCGAAGGCGGGCATGTCGTCAATGTGGCGAGCATGGCGGCCTATCTCTCCGGGCCGCAGGCAGGCATCTACACGGCCAGCAAGTTCGCGGTGCGCGGGCTCACCGAATGCCTGCGCTACAATCTCGTGCCCTATGGCATCGGCGTGTCGCTCGTCTGCCCGGCGCTGGTGGCGACCGATGCCGGGCTCAGCGCGCTCAAGCGGCCCGAAGCGTTCGAGGGCAGCGGCTTCGCGCCGGTCGACGAGGCGGAACTGCGCAAGTTCGCCGCCGCCTTCGCCAACGGCATGGACCCGCTGGAAGCCGGACAGAAGATCCTGCGCGGCATGAGCGAGAACCGGGGCCTCATTTTCACGCATCCGGAGTTTGCGGAAGACTTCAAGGATATCTATGAGACCAGCCTCGCCGCGCTGCCGGACGAGCAGGCCCCGCCCGAGCGGCTGGAGGTGGAGCGGCTGCGCCGCGCCGCCAACAGAGCCGCGCTCGAAGGCGCGAAGATCAGCATCAACGATCTGACCTGAACGGGGTCCGATCGCCATTCACGAAGGAACATCCGTGGCCGACACCCTGAAGCTCACCCTGACGCCCGACGAAGCCGAGATCATCGTCGACGCGCTCGACGCCGACCTCGAAGGCTATCTCGAGTCCGCCAAGGAAGCGCGGGGCAACAATCGCCGCGCGGAAGTCCAGACCTTCACCGAGGCGGCCGAGCGCATCCAGGCGGTCAAGGCCCGGGTCGAGGCGCTGCTGGGGTAAGAACCAGCCCTCTCCCAATGCGCGGCGCATCGGTGCTCCTGCGCAGACAGGAGCCCAAGGCCGGATAGAACTGGGCTCGCCCGCCCTGGGCTCCTGCCTGCGCAGGAGCACGGATCGCGGGCAGCGCCCTCTGCCGCCGCTCCCACGGAGAGGGATCGCCCCCGGGGAAGCGATCAACCCGCCGGGTTCAGGTCCCGCTCGACCGCCGCGGCCGTGATCGGGTGGTAATTCCCCTTCGCGCCGGCAAAGATGCGCGCCGCGATCGGCTTGCCCCAGTCGCCCTGCGCGACCAGCGTGCGATAGACCGGCCGGACCAGGAGCATACGCCCGATGCGCGGCAGGAACTCCTCGGCCGAGGTCACGGCCGGTTCATAGCGGTTGCCCAGCGCCAGCACGAGCCAGGCCGAGCGCACATAGGCATTGGTCGAGGTGGAGAGCCCCATGGCCCCGTCCATCTCGGCGAGCCGCGCCGCGCTCATCTCGCGGGGCAGGCCGTTGAGGAAGCGCAGCCATTCCTGCGTGCCCCAATGCGCATAGGGCAGCGACGCGATGGGCGCGCCGGCCTTCACCTGCGCGATCGACCGGTCGACCTGCTCCAGCGTGGCCGAGCGGACATGCACGGCATTGTCCGGCAGGCCCGGCGCATAGGCCCATTTGTCGAGCTGGAGCTTCGCCTCCAGCGCGGCGTCGCCCTTGACGAGATTGGCGCGCAGATCAGCGAGGAAGCCCGCCGTCGTCTGCGGCTGGAAGGCGTGGCGATCGAAATAGGAGGTCAGATAGGCATCCCAGCGTTCGCGGCCGACGATATGCTCGATCGTGCGCAGGAAAGTGGAGCCCTTGTTATAGGCCAGTTCCCCCGCCTCGTCGCCCGGATCGCCCCGCAGCTTGGTCGAGTTGGGATGCGCCGCGGCCTCGGCGAGATCGCGCTGGAGGTCGTCCCATGACAGGTCGGCCAGCACGGCGGCGCGCTCCTGCCCATAGACGCGCTCGTCGATGCGGTTCTCGAAATAGGTGGTGAAGCCCTCGTTCAGCCAGCCGTCCGGCCAGGTGGCATTGGTCACCAGATTGCCCGACCAGCTGTGCGCCAGCTCATGCGCGACCACGTCCACATTGGCCTTGTCGCCCGTGAAGATGGTGGGCGTGAGGAACGTGAGCGTCGGGTTCTCCATGCCGCCATAGGGGAAGCTCGGCGGCAACACGAGCATGTCGTAGCGTCCCCAGCGATAGGGGCCGTAAAGCCCTTCCGCCGTGGTGACCATGCGCTCCGTATCGTCCAGCTCCGGCGCCACCTTCGCCAGCGTCGCCGGCTCGGCATAGACGCCGGTGCGGGGCCCCAGCGGCCTGAAGACAAGATCGCCGATCGCGATGGCGATGAGATAGGGCGGCACGGGATGGTCCATGCGGAAGCGATAGCGCTTCAGCCCCTCGCCCGCCGGCTCGCCGTCCGGCGTCAGTCGCTCGGCGCTCATCACGGCGACGAGATCGGCGGGCACGGTGATGGTCGCATCCCAGCTCTGGCGGATGCCGGGGCTGTCCTGCGTCGGGATCCAGCTCCGGTTGTTGATCGCCTGACCCTGACTGTAGAGGAAGGGCTTCGCCTTGCCGGCGGTCAGTTCCGGCGGCAGCCAGCCCAGCGCGCTCGCATCGGGCTGCGAATGATAGGTGATGACGATCTTGCGGGCGGCCCCCATCCGCACGGTGAGCGGCGCGCCCTTTTCCCCGGCGGAAGCACCGACCGTCCATTGCAGCGAATGCCCGCGCTCGTCGGTGATCTTCTCGATGACGAGGCCATTGTCGTCGAGCACGATGTCCCGCGCGCCCGACGCGGCGAGAATGTCCAGCGTTGCGGTCCCGATCATCTGCTTGCGGGCGAAGTCCGCGCGCAGGTCGAGCGAGACATGCGTGACGCGCGCGACTTGCGGCCGGGCATAGGTCTCGCTGTCCACCGCCTCCGGCGTGGTCAGGATCGGTGCGACGGTGACGGGTTCGGCATGAGCCATGGCGGAAGCCCCGAGCATGAGCAGGGCGGGAAGAATCTTGCGCATGGGGACCTGCATAGAGGCTGGGCGCCGAGCAGGGCAAGGGCGGTGACGCGCCGGCGCGGGAGGCGGGAGCGGACTCACCTTCCATCCGTTCGGGCTGAGCGAAGTCGAAGCCTTCAGCCGGGCGGAGCGAGGCCCTGCGCTTCGCCTGCGCTCAGCGGAGCCCTTAGACTCCGCTCAGGGCGATCGGGAAAGGAATGTCGGCAATCCCCCGGCCGACCGCCCGCGCCCTCACTGCAGATTGTCGGTCCGCCGGATGAAGTCCGCCACCGTGTCGCGCATCTCGTGCATGGCCTGCGGGTTCACATAGACCATGTGGCCGGCCTCGAAGTAGCGATACTCGATATTGTCCTGCAGGTTGGCCGGCACCGGCAGGTGGCGCAGCTCGAACCGGCCCGCGAAATAGGGCGTGGAAATGTCGAAATAGCCGCCCGTCACGAGGATCTTCATGCCGGGATCGCGCTTCATGGCGACGGCAAGGTCCGGCAGCACATTGGGCAGCGCGATCATCGCGCGGCCCGAGCCGGGCGGCTGATGGCGATAATCCCAGCTCCCATAGACTTCGATGCCGGAGAGGAACTGCTGGCCGCGCCCGTAATCGAGCGTCCGCCGCGCATAGTCGTTGAAGGCCGCGACATAGGCCGCGCCGATCGCGGAGCCTTGCGGATCATAGGCCGCCGTCTTGCCGAGCGGATCGATCGTCGCGCCGGTGAAGCGCGTGTCGAGCGTGCCCGTGGTCAGGCCCTGGTCGAGCAGCAGTTGCTGCTGGAGCGCGCCATATTCGATGCGCAGGTCCGAGCGCAGCAGATAGTCGACCGAAAGGCCCGTATAGCCGGCCAGCTTCCGGGCGATCGCCTGCCGCTCGGCATCGGTCAGCAGATTGCCCTTCATCAGCGCCAGCGCATAATCGCCGGTCGCGAAGGCCTCCACCTCGTCGAGGAAAGGCCGCAGTTCCGCCGGGCGGTCGGGCAGCCGATGATGATACCAGGCCGTCGCCGCATAGCTCGGCAGCGACACGACATAGGCGAGGTCAACGGACGGATTGAGCCGCGGATCGTCGGGCAGCAGATCCCAGTTCAGGATGTCCGAGAGCATGATGACGCCATTGAGCGCCACGTCCCTGTCCTGCAGCGCGAGCGAGAGGCCCGCCGCGCGCATCGTCCCGTAGCTCTCGCCGAAAATATATTTGGGCGAGTTCCAGCGATCAAACTTCGACAGGAACTGGGTGATGAAATCGGCGAAGGCATGGATGTCCTGGTCGACGCCATAGAAGGCCTTGTCGGCATCCTTGCCGGCCACCCGGCTGAAGCCCGTGCCCGGCGCATCGATGAAGACGAGATCGGAGACGTCCAGCAGGCTCTGGTCATTGTCGACCAGCCGATAGGGCGCCGCCGGGGTCGGCCGCACGTCCAGCGTGACCACGCGCCGGGGACCATAGGCGCCCATGTGCAGCCAGATGCTCGACGAGCCCGGCCCGCCATTGAACAGGAAGGTGATCGGCCGCCCCGCCGCCGGCGCGCCGTCCCGGAAATAGGCGGTGTAGAACATCGAGGCCTGCGGCGGCGCTTCCGCCTTCCCCTCCACCGTCGCGGGATCGAGGCCGTCGGTATCCGTCCAGTCCTTGTCGTGGACGACCAGCGTGCCGGCATGGGCATGATAGGCGATGCGCTGCCCGCCCACCGTCACCGTGCCCGTGGTCACCGTGTCGGTCGGCTGGAACAGCGCGCCATGAGCCGCTGGCGGCGACGCATCGGCGGCCCCATCGGGCGCGGCATGGGCGATGCCGGCAGCCGACAGGAGCAAGGCGGCGGCAAGGGCAAATCTCATGATCGGTCTTTCGGCTGGCAGATGTCCCGCGCCCGGACGGGCGCCCCGCCATTGACCATGGGAAACCCGCCGGCCCCTGTAAACGATCAATTCGCCAGATGGCCAGTAAGGCCCGGCCAGCGTGGCAGACAGGTCACGCCCGGAGGATGCCGTCAGGCCGTCCTCGCCGCCTCATAGTCCGCCATCGGCACCCACCAGCCATGGACCTGCGGGCGCAGACGCGTGGGGACCGGCACCTTGGCGACGGGTCCGGCCGGCAGGTCGCCCGCATTCCAGATCCACACCGCATGTTCATAGCTGTCCGGCGCGACCTCGTGATCGACCACCGCGACCAGCCAGCCCTCATGCCCCGGCGCGCTCGCCTCGACATGGACGGTCTCGCTCATGCCATGGGCGGGCGGGAGATTGTAGCCGCTGAGCGCGCCGGTCCCGAAGTCCACGCGCAGCAGCGCGGAGAACATCGCGCCGACCACCCCGCCCAGCAGCGGCGGCCCCATGGGCTGCGGGTTCATGCTGCAATACCAGCCGCGCTTGTAGGCCCGGCCCTGATCGGCATTGGCGATGCGCGGCATGTCGCCGCCCGGGCCGAGCGTCGTCACCGCGATGCCGTCGCCCTCGCCCGCCATGTCCATCGTCCAGCGCTGGAAGCCGCCGCCCATGTCCTGCGGGGCGACGTGGATGCCGCTGTCCGCCTGGATGTGCGGGAAGGCGATGGTGTCGGTCACATGATGATCCATGTGGACCTTGCCGTCGCTCGTCTCGAAGGCGTTCATCATGTGGAAGCTGGACGCGCCCTTCGGTCCCTTGAACCAGCGCATCTCCGAGACGTCGCCATAGCGCGGCATGATGCCGACATGATATTCGAGATCCTGCTGGTGCACCCAGTGCGGTCCCTTCGCCTTCAGCCGGTCAAGGTCGCAGGTGGTCGGCTGGAGCGGGAAGATCGCGTAATTCCGCGTGATGGCGAAATCATGGACGAGGCTGCAATAGGGCGCCTCGAACCACTGTTCCTTCACCAGCTTGCCGTCCCTGTCCGTCCACCAGTAGGCCATGGTGGGCGAGGCGATGCCGTCGGCCTCATAGCCATAGACGAACATCTCCTGCGTTTCGGGATCGATGCGGACATGCGCGGTCATGGTCTGCGACCGGAGCGCGCCGCCGAAATCATAGGCGCCGATCGTCTCGAGCGTATGCGGATCGACCCGGAAGCCCGGCCCGTCCTCCTTGGTCATGATGAGCTTGCCGGCATGCCAGACGGGCGTGGTGTTGGAGACCGTGCCCTGCACGTCGAACACGGAAGGGTCGTTGGTCCAGGGATTGCGATAGCGGCCGAACAGACGCTTGCCCGCCGCATGCTCCGCCTTCCAGCGCGGCGTCTGCACATATCTGATGTCGTAATCGACCGTCCCGTCCGCATTGAACAGGATGCGGCAGACCATGCCGTCGTCCGAAAGCGCGGTATCCGGCCAGAAGAAGGGCGGGAATTGCGGGTCCGGCACGGCGCGGAAGAAGGCACCGACCACATCAGGGGGAATCGTCCCCTCGGACGCGGTCAGGCCCCTGATCGAAATCTCCTGCCCGACCGGCCTGTTGAGATGCGTATAGTCGGGCGCATTCGGAAACGGCATGTCACTCTCCAGACTCGTTTGCCCGGACTGTGCGCCATTTCGCCGCCCGTTCCTATGACCCGGATGACACTTCTTCAGGCCAGTATAGAAGCATGGGGTTGGTCACGAGCAGCTTTTGCCGCAGTTCGGCCGTGGGCGCGATGCGCGGGATCATGTCGACCAGATGGCCGTCATCGGGGATCTTGTCCTGCATGTTGGGGTGCGGCCAGTCCGTGCCCCAGATCACGCGATCCTGATAATCCGCCACCAGCGGCGCAACGGCCTCGGCAAAGGCATTCCACGGGTCGCCGGTGGGGTCCAGCCGGTCCGGGCAGGTCGCCTTGAACCAGATGTCCGGCCGCGAATCGAGCAGGCGACGGAACGCCTTCATGTCCGCGCCGTCCGGCCCCTGCGTCACGTCCGGCCGGCCCATATGGTCGATCACCAGCGGCACGGGGATGGCGTCCATGAAAGGGCGCAGTTCCTCCAGGATGTCGGCCTCGAAATAGATGACGACATGCCAGCCCTCGGGCAGCCGCTTCGCCACGTCGAGGAACTTGTCCCTGGGCGCGTCGTCGACGAGGCGCTTGAGGAAATTGAAGCGGATGCCGCGCATCCCGCCTTCATGGAGCCTGTAGAGATCATCCTCCGGAATCGCCGGATCGACCACCGCCACGCCCCGCGCCCTGCCCTGCGAGGCGGCGATGGCGTGCAGCGTGGCGGCATTGTCCGTGCCGTGGCAGCTCGCCTGCACGATCACGTTGCGCGCGAAGCCCAGATGGTCGCGCAGCGCGAACAGTTTCTCCGGCCCGGCATCCTGCGGCAGATATTTGGCCTTCGCGCTGAACGGGAACTGCGCCATCGGTCCGAACACATGGCAATGCGCGTCGACCGCCCCGGCGGGCGGCGAGTAGCGCGGCTTGCTGGGATTGCCGTGCCAGGAAAGGATGCGGTCGGTACTGGCGTTCATCTGTCTGTCCTAATTCTTTCGTTTCGGGCGCAGGGTCGAGCGTGGTCGGGAAGGCCATGCGGCGCCCGGTTCCCGGCGGCCGCTCGAGCCGAAAGGAGACCTTCGTGGCGGCTAGCCGAACACCACCCCGTCCATCAGCTTGCGCGCGGTGCGCAGCATGCCGGCCTCGACCGGCTGGCCTGCCTCATCGACAGTGACCACGCATTCGGTGACGCCGGTGGGATGTTCCACGCCCAAGGTCTTGGTCGCCCCGTCCGGCACGACCGCCACGGCCTGCGCGGGTGATCCGTCGATCAGGCAGGCCGTCGCGACGCTCACCGCGCCCAGCACGCCGATGGAGGCATGGACCCGGTGCGGGATGAGCGAGCGCACGGCCACCGCCCCGCCTTCCTTCGGCGGCGCGACCAGCATCATCTTGGGCACGGACTTCTCCGTCACGTCCCCCAGGTTCATGAGCGGCCCGGCCTTGAGGCGGATGGCTTCCACCTTCGCCTTCATGGCCGTGTCGGCGTCCAGCGTCTCGCGATCCTCATAGCCGGTGACGCCCACGTCCGAAGCGAGGAAGACGACGCAGGGCATGCCGTTGTCGATCATCGTCACCTTGATGCCGTCGATCTCATCGACGCCGTTGCCGGTCGGCAGCAGCGCGCCGCAGGAGGAGCCGGCCGTATCGCGGAAGGCGAGAGGGATCGGGGCGGCCGTGCCCGGCACGCCGCTGATCGAGGCGCCGCCTTCATAGGTCGGCTTGCCACCCGGCGTCTGCACGGTCGCGACGGCGACCTGCCCGGTATTCTCCATGAAGATGGCGACGCGCGTCTCCGCGCCCGTCGCCGCGATCAGCCCGCGCTCGATGGCGAAGGGGCCGACGCCGGCGAGCATGTTGCCGCAATTCTGGCTGTCGGTGACGATCGGCTGGTCGACGAACACCTGCAGGAACAGATAGTCGACATCGACGCCCTCGCGCACGGACTTCTTCACGACCGCGACCTTGCTGGTGAGCGGATCGGCGCCGCCCATGCCGTCGATCTGGCGCGGATCGGGCGAGCCCATGACGCGCAGCAGGAAGGCATCGCGCGCGGCGGTGTCGGCGGGCAGGTCGTCGGCGAGGAAGAAGGCGCCCTTCGAGGTGCCGCCGCGCATCCACATGCAGGGAGCCGAGGTCATGCGCGTCTCCAGCCGTCGGCTGGTCCCCCGCCCCGCACCGGGGAAGCCTTGCACGGATCAGACATATTTCAGCCCTTCCTTCTCCAGCCGCTCCCGCATCTTGTACATGTCGAGGCCGAGCACCCCGGCGGCGAGCTTCTCGCGCTTCTCGCCCTCGTTCGCCTCGCGCGCGCGCGCCTTTTCCAGCACTTCGGCGGCCTTCTCGCGCGGCACGCAGACCACGCCGTCATCGTCCGCCACGATCACGTCGCCCGGATTGACCGCGCAATTGGCGCACACGACAGGCACGTTGACGCTGCCCAGCGTGTTCTTGACCGTGCCCTGCGCATAAATGGCCTTCGACCAGACCGGGAACTGCATCTCGGTCAGGTCGCGCACGTCGCGCACGCCCGCATCGATGATGAGGCCCCGGCAGCCGCGCGCCTGCGCGCTGGTCGCCAGCAGGTCGCCGAAATAGCCGTCCTCGCACGGGCTCGTCGGCGCCAGCAGCAGCACATCGCCCGCCTTCAATTGCTCGATCGCGACATGCACCATCCAGTTGTCGCCCGGCGGCGCCGAAATGGTCACCGCGCTGCCCGCGATCCGCGCGCCGCGATAGATGGGCCGCATGTAGCTCGCCAGCAACCCCGTGCGCCCCTGCGCCTCATGCACCGTCGCCACCCCGCAGGCCGCCAGTCCGTCGATCACCTCGGCATCGGCTCGCTCGATATTCTGGACGACTATGGCCATGGGCAGCTCCTCTCGGCTCGGTTCACATAAGGGGTGGCGCTCTCGCGCGGACAGCGATTTTGGCCGGGTCATCCACCCGCGCCCCCGCGCGAGGCAAGTGCGAACTTTGCGCCAACCATAAGCTGCTGCTAAGTCTGCTTCCATGGAGACGGACCGCCTCTCGCCCTGGTCGTTCAATCTGCGGCACCTCGCCGCCGTCGCCGCCGTGGTCGGCCGCGGCAGCGTCTCGGCCGCCGCCGGCGCCGTGCACCTGACGCAGCCCGCCGTCACCCAGGCCATCGCCCGTGTCGAGGCGCTGCTGGGCCTCCAGCTCTTCGAGCGGCGCACGGACGGCATGACGCCGCTCCCGCCCGCCATCGCGCTGGCCGCCCGGGTCGAGCGCGCGCTCGACCTCATCGGCTCCCGCCGCGTGACGATCGCGCAGTTGCGCGCCTTCCTCGCCGTGGCCGACGCCGGCAGCTATGCCGCCGCCGCCGCGCGCACCGGCCTGTCGCAACCCACGCTGCACCGCGCGATCGCCGATCTCGCGCTCATCCTGCGGCGCACGCTCGTGGAGCGGCGGGGGCGCGGCATCGCCCTTACCGAAACCGGCCGGCGCACCGGCCGCGCCTTCCGCCTCGCCCGCGCGGAACTGGAAGCCGGCATCAGCGAGGCATTCGGCCGCGCGCATCGCGGGCCGGGGCGGATCGTCATCGGCGCCATGCCGCTCTCCCGCGCCCGGGTGCTGCCGCGCGCGCTCGCCCGCTTCACCGCCGTGCATCCGGAAGTCGATCTGGTCATCGTCGAGGGATCGCACGGCGAACTGGCCGAGCCGCTGCGCGACGGCAGCCTGGACCTGATGATCGGTGCCCTGCGCGATCCCCCGCCCGGACCCGATCTCGTGCAGCGGCCGCTGTTCGGGGACAGCGTCATCGCGCTTGCCCGCACCGGCCATCCCCTGGCGGGGCACGGGCCCCACGGGACGCCCCCGTCCCTGAGCGATCTCGCCCGCTATCCCTGGATCCTCCCCACCGGCGGCGCGCCGCTGCGCACCGGCTTCGAGGCGATGTTCCGCAAGGCCGGCCTCGCCCCCCCGCCCGTGCCCATCGAATGCGGATCGGTGATGATGGTGCGCGAAATCCTGATGCAGACGGATTTCCTCACGCTGCTCTCGCCCGATCAGGTGACGGTGGAGCGGGAGGCGGGCTGGCTCGTCTCGCTCGGCGAACCGCCGGGTCACTTCGCCCGCACCATCGGCATGACCACTCGCGCCCAATGGCGCCCGGCCCCCGCACAGACCGCCTTCATCGCCGAGCTGGAGAAGGCGGCGGCCGAACCATTCGCTTCACCTTATACCCCGGCGCGGGATCAAATTTGCGGTTGATCGCCGGGCAGTCCAGTTTCCGCTCCATGAGTCAGAGGATCGCCCAGATCGGCTTCGGAGAGGCCGGGCGCACATTCGCGAACGCCGGCCAGTGGCGCGCGGCGGCACGCGTCTTCGACGTCAAGACGCTGCGGCCGGACAGCGCCGGCGCCATGCGCGCGGCTTATGCCCAGGCCGGGGTCAGCGGCTGCGAAACGCTGGCGGACGCGCTGGCGGGGGCGCACATCGTCCTCAGCCTCGTCACCGCCGATCAGGCGCATGTCGCCGCGCAGGCGGCGGCCGCGCACCTTCCGGCCGGCGCGCTGTTCTGCGATCTCAATTCCGTCTCGCCGGGCACCAAGCGGGGCAATGCCGCGATCATCGAGGCGGCGGGCGGGCGCTATGCGGACGTCGCCGTCATGTCGCCGGTCCAGCCCGCCGCGCTCGCCGCGCCGCTGCTGGTGAGCGGACCCCATGCCGGGGATGCCGCAGCCATGCTGCGCAGCATCGGCTTCTCCCGCGTGCAGATTTGCGGCGCAGCAATCGGTGCAGCAAGCGCCACCAAGATGGTGCGGTCGGTGATGGTCAAGGGCATCGAGGCGCTGACCGCCGAGATGATCCTCGCCGCGCAGGCGGCCGGCGTCACCGAGGGCGTGCTGGCCTCGCTCGGCGGCGACTGGGCGGACAAGGCCGACTATAATCTCGACCGCATGCTGGCCCATGGCACGCGCCGCGCGGCGGAGATGGAGGAAGTCGTCGCCACGCTCACCGAGCTGGGAATCGAGCCGCTCATGACGCGCGGCACGGTGGTGCGCCAGCGCGCGCTCGGCGATCTGCTGCGCGGCGAGGCGATGCCGGAAGGGCTCGCTGCCAAGCTCGCCCTCATCAACGAGAAGACAGACGAGACGATGCAAGGAAAGGCTGACGCCGCATGACCATGATCATCGACTGCCACGGCCATTATACCGTCCTGCCCAAGGCGCATGACGAATGGCGCGAGCAGCAGAAGGCCGCCTTCAAGGCCGGCACCCCCTGCCCGCCCTATCCCGAGATTTCGGACGACGAGATCCGCGAGACGATCGAGGCCAACCAGCTCCGCCTCATCAGGGAGCGCGGCGCGGACATGACGATCTTCAGTCCCCGCGCCTCCGCCATGGCGCCGCATGTGGGCGACCAGTCGGTCGCCGTGCCCTGGGCGCAGGCCTGCAACAACCTCATCGCGCGCGTGGTGGACATGTTCCCGGAGACCTTCGCGGGCGTGTGCATGCTGCCCCAGTCGCCCGAGGCGGACATGACCAGCTCCGTCGCCGAGCTGGATCGCTGCGTGAACGAGCTGGGCTTCATCGGCTGCAACCTCAATCCAGATGCCAGCGGCGGCTATTTCAGGCAGCCGCCCCTCACCGACAAATTCTGGTATCCCTTCTACGAGAAGATGGTCGAGCTGGACGTGCCGGCGATGATCCACGTCTCGGGTAGCTGCAATCCCGCCATGCACGCGACCGGCGGCTATTATCTGGCGGCCGACACCATCGCCTTCATGCAGCTCCTCCAGGGCAATCTCTTCGCGGATTTCCCCACGCTGCGCTTCATCATCCCGCATGGCGGCGGCGCGGTGCCTTTCCACTGGGGCCGCTTCCGGGGGCTGGCGGACATGCTCAAGCAGCCCAGTCTCGACACGCATCTCATGAACAATGTGTTCTTCGACACCTGCGTCTATCACCAGCCGGGCATCAACCTGCTGGCCGACGTGATCGAGAACAAGAACATCCTGTTCGGCAGCGAGATGGTCGGCGCCGTGCGCGGCATCGACCCCACCACAGGCCATTATTTCGACGATACGAAGCGTTACATTGATGCGCTCGATATTACGGACCAGGAGCGACACGCCATCTTCGAAGGAAACACGCGCCGTGTCTTCCCGCGTCTCGACGCCAAGCTGAAAGCGCGGGGGCTCTGACGCCTCCCAGGAGCGGAACATCATGACCGAAGAAAAGAAGAAGAGAATAGACATCCACAGCTATCTCGCGGAGTTTGACGACATTCCCGGAACCCGGGTGTTCACCGCCAAGCGCGCGCGCAAGGGCTATAATCTCAACCAGTTCGCGATGAGCCTGATGAAGGCGGAGAATCGCGAGCGGTTCAAGGCGGACGAAAGCGCCTATCTCGACGAGTGGAACCTGACCGATGCCCAGAAGGCGGCGGTGCTGGCCCGCGACTACAACGCCATGATCGACGAGGGCGGGAATGTCTATTTCCTCTCCAAGCTCTTCTCGACCGACGGCAAGAGCTTCCAGTTCGCCGCCGGGTCGATGACCGGCATGACGCAGGAAGAATATGCCCAGATGATGATCAACGGCGGCCGCTCCCCCAAGGGCGTGCGCTCGATCAAGGAAGGATATTGATCATGGCACGCGTGACCACGGGCATTACGTCCAGCCACATCCCCGCGCTCGGCGCGGCGCTGCAGACCAAGACCAGCGACAACGACTATTGGGGCCCGGTGTTCCGGGGCTATGAGCCGATCAAGGAGTGGATCAGGCAACCGGGCAACATGCCCGACGTCGTGATCCTGGTCTATAACGACCATGCCTCTGCCTTCGACATGAACATCATCCCGACCTTCGCGATCGGCTGCGCGGAGCGCTTCAAGCCCGCCGACGAAGGCTGGGGCCCGCGCCCGGTGCCGGACGTGATCGGCCATCCCGATCTCGCCTGGCACATCGCGCAGAGCCTGATCCTCGACGAGTTCGACATGACGATCATGAACGACATGGATGTCGATCATGGCTGCACCGTGCCGCTCTCGATGATCTTCGGCGAGCCGGAGGCATGGCCGTGCAAGGTCATTCCCTTCCCGGTCAATGTCGTCACCTATCCGCCGCCGTCCGGCAAGCGCTGCTTCGCGCTGGGCGACAGCATCCGCGCCGCGGTCGAGAGCTTCCCGGAGGATCTGAACGTCCATGTCTGGGGCACCGGCGGCATGAGCCACCAGCTCCAGGGGCCCCGCGCCGGGCTCATCAACAAGGAGTTCGATCTCAAGTTCATCGACGAACTGATCAACGACCCCGAGACGCTGAGCAAGATGCCGCACATCCAGTATCTGCGCGAGAGCGGATCGGAAGGCATCGAGCTGGTGATGTGGCTCATCATGCGCGGCGCGCTGCCGCACAAGGTGCGCGACCTGTACACCTTCTATCATATCCCGGCATCCAACACGGCGCTGGGCGCGCTGATCCTCCAGCCGGAGGAGACGGCGGGACCGCCGCTCGAGCCGCGCAGGGTCATGAGCGGGCACAGCCTGACCAACGCCTGACCCACATCACGGACGGGGCGGCCCGCGCCGCCCCGTCCCCCATTCCAGATACCAGACCTGCAGGAGACCGATATGCGTATCGCACTCGCTGGCGCCGGTGCATTCGGCGAGAAGCACCTCGATGGCCTCAAGAACATTCCCGGCGTGGAGATCGTCTCGATCATCAGCCGCACCGGCGAGCAGGCGGCCGCCGTCGCCGCAAAATATGGCGCGAAGCACAGCTCGACCGAACTCGAGGACGCGCTCGCCCGCGACGATGTCGACGCGGTCATCCTCTGCACGCCGACCCAGATGCACGCCGCCCAGGCGATCGCCTGCATGGACGCGGGCAAGCATGTGCAGGTCGAGATCCCGCTCGCCGATAGCTGGGCCGACGCCGAAGCCGTCATGAAGAAGAGCCAGGAAACCGGTCTCGTCTGCATGGTCGGCCACACGCGCCGCTTCAACCCGAGCCATCAATATATCCACAACAAGATCGTGGCGAAGGAGATCGCCATCCAGCAGATGGACGTGCAGACCTATTTCTTCCGCCGCAGGAACATCAACGCCAAGGGCGAGCCGCGGAGCTGGACCGACCATCTGCTCTGGCACCATGCCGCGCACACGGTCGACCTGTTCGCCTATCAGTCCGGCAGGATCGTGCAGGCCCATGCCGTGCAGGGCCCGATCCATCCCGAGCTGGGCATCGCCATGGACATGTCGATCCAGCTCAAGAGCGAGACGGGCGCCATCTGCACCCTGTCGCTCAGCTTCAACAATGACGGGCCGATCGGCACCTTCTTCCGCTATATCTGCGACAATGGCACCTGGATCGCCCGCTATGACGATCTGGTGACCGGCAAGGAAGAACCCGTCGACCTCACCGGCGTCACCGTCTCGAACAACGGCATCGAGCTGCAGGACCGGGAATTCATCGCCGCGATCCGCGAAGGTCGCGAGCCGAACAGTTCGGTGGGGAAGGTGCTGGATTGCTATCGCGTTCTTGGCGAACTGGAAGTGCAGTTGAACAAGGACGGCTGACTTTCCTCTCATCTTTCGAGGAACAAAAATCCCTGTCGAGTATTTCGGCAGGGATTTTTGTTGTATCGGGGCGCTCGAAACCAGCAAGGCAGCGCGACACGGGACATGCCGGCGCGCGCGGGGAGAGGAAGCCGATGGCCGCGGACACGTCACTGACAGAAGCCTTGCGCGCCTTCGCTGCGGCCGAACAGCGGATCGTGGACCATGACAGGCTGGGCGACGCAGGCAACGCGGCCGAGCTGGTCCGCCTGCGCCGGGATCTGGTGATGGCGTTCGCGCAGGTCGCCGCCGCCCTGGAAAGCGATCCCGGCCTGCGTGCGCGGCCGGACCGTCAGGCCCAGGCCACCCGCCTGCTTTCGGCCTTCCGCACGCAGAACGCGGTCAATCAGGCCGATTGGCCCGCCATCCGCATCCCCCAGGACCGCGATGCCTATCATGAGTCGGTGGCGCGCGTGCAGGCGCGCTCCCGCGCTTTCTGGGACTGGGTAAGCGAGGAACTGGGCGTGCGGCCCTGATCCGATCGCCCGCCGGGAACGCGCATTGCCCATGGCGCCAGCGGCGGCGCCGTCAGCCCGGCCAGCGCATTTCCGCTGCTTTTCACCCCCGGACGGGATTGATTTTTGCGGCCCGCGAGGGGAGAGAGGCCGGCATGACGATCCCGGATACCCCCCTCCCCACGCGCCCCATCGCCGGAACGCCGGTTTCGACGATCAGCCTCGGCTGCATGAATGTGAGCCACGCCTATGACGTGACGCCCAGCGAGGCGGACGCCGCCCGGCTGCTCAATCATGCGCTGGACATCGGCGTCACGCATCTGGACAGCGCGGCGCTCTATGGCGGCGGCAACAATGAAAGGCTGATCGCCGGGGCGGTCGGCCACAGGCGGGACAATTTCTTCCTCTCCAGCAAATGCGTGCTCGACCAGATCGACGGCGAGCGCGTGCTGGACGGGCGACCGGAGACGATCGCCGGCTCGCTGGAGCGCTCGCTCGGCCGGCTGGGGACCGATCATATCGATCTCTACTATCTGCATCGGCTGGACCGGAAGGTGCCGGTCGAGGACTCGATCGGCGCGCTCGTCCGCGCAAAGGAAGCCGGCAAGATCGGCGCCATCGGCGTATCGGAGATGTCGGCCGAAACCGTCCGGCGCGCCCATGCCGTCCATCCGCTCGCGGCGGTCCAGTCCGAATATTCGCCCTGGGTGCGCAATCCCGAGGTGGCGGTGCTGGAGGCCTGCCGCGAACTCGGCATCGCCTTCGTCGCCTTCTCGCCGCTGGCGCGGGGTTTCCTCACCGGCACGATCCGCACCAACGATTTCGCGCCCGGGGACATCCGCATCCCCATGCCGCGTTTCAAGGAGCCGAATTTCACGCATAATCTCGGCCTTGCGGCGCGGTTCGAGGCGGTGGCGGCGCAGGCCGGCATCACGCCCGCGCAGCTCAGCCTTGCCTGGGTGCTGGCCCGCGCGCCCAATATCATCGCCATCCCCGGCACGCGCAGCATCGCGCATCTGGAGGAGAATGTCGGCGCGGCGACGATCGCCCTCTCGCCTGAAACGATCGCGCAGGTCGACGCCATCTTCGCGCCCGGCGCGGTGGCGGGCCATCGCTATCCGCCGGCCGTGCAGACGCAGATCGACACCGAGCTGCTGCCCGAAGAAACCGAACAGGCCTGAGCCGAAGGAGCGACCATGGACGACCAGAGCCGCCTCGCGATCGAATGGGCCTGCGCGAAGCTCATCAACCGCTATGCCCTGCTGAACGACGCGGCCGACTGGGACGGTGTCGCCGCCCTCTATGCCGAGGACGGGCTGATGACGCGCCCGAGCGCGCCGGACAAGCCGATCGTGGGCCGCGTCGCGATCCTCGAGGCCTTCATGAGCCGCCCGCCCCGCGCCAGCCGCCATGCAGTCTCCAACATCGTGGTGGATGTCGAGAGCGAAACGGAAGCCAGCGCCTTCTCGGTCATCCTGCTGTTCCAGGGCCAGGCGGGCGCGGAAGGCGGCTTGCCGGTGCGCGACCCGAAAGGGCCGCTGGTCGGCTGGTTCAGGGATCGCTTCACCTTCACCGCCGAAGGCTGGCGCTTCTCCGAGCGACGCGGCGGCCTGGACTTTACAGCATGAGCGACTTCACGCCCTTCCTCACCCGCCCCTATCGCATCGAATGGGGCCATTGCGACCCGGCCGGCATCGTCTATGCGCCGCGCTTCCTGGAGATGTTCGGCGAGAGCACGATCATGCTGTTCGAGACGGCGCTCGGCGTCCGCAAGAAGGACATGCTGGCGAGCCATGGCGTGGTCGGCTTCCCCATGGTCGATGTCTCCGCGCAGTTCAGGCGCCCCGCCGCCTATGGCGACACCGTGGTGCTGGAGGCCGCCGCGCCGGATTTCGGCAATTCGAGCTTCACGATCCGCCATCGGCTGCTGAAGGACGGGCTTGTCTGCGTCGAGGGCATGGAAAAGCGGGTGTGGACGGTGCGCGACACCGAGCGCCCCGGCGGCATGCGCGCCGAGCGCGTGCCGGACAGTATCCGGGCCAGCTTCGCCCTGCCGGGATGAAAGGCTGAGCATGGCGCGGAACGGGGACGTCGAAGCCATGATCGGCTATCTCGCCCCGGAGTCGCGCATCAATCGCTTCTTCTGGGCCGCGGACGGCGGCCGCCTCTCGACCAGCCGGACGGTCGCGCATCGCGTGACGATCCGCAACGCGCGCATGGCGGACCCGCCCTTCACGCTGGATCGCAACGGCTTCACCCTCGTCCGCGCGCTCACGGCGCTCGCCGGCATCCATGATCGCGCCGCGATCGAGGGCCCCTATACCCGCGAGATGGAAACGCTCGCAAGGACACTGACCGGCGCCGATCTCGTGCTCCCCATGGGCGCCGAGGTCCGCTCCAGCCATCCCGATGGCGGGCGCGTCCAGCCGCCCGCGGTCCGCGCCCATATCGACTATGACGGGCCGACCGCACGGCGCATCGCCCTGCGCCGCTATCGCCGCGCGCGGCCGGACGGGCCGGAGCCGGCGCGCGCCATGCTGCTCAGCCTGTGGCGCTGCGTCTCCCCGCCCCCGCAGGACTGGCCGCTCGCCCTGTGCGACTTCGCGAGCTGCGCGCGGGATGAGGAAGTCCGCATCGTCAAGATCGACGTGGCGCATCTGCCCGAAGGCGCGGCGCGCTTCGCGCCCATCGCGGGCGAAGACCGGCGCGGCGCGAGCGGCCTGTTCCGCTTCAACCCCGCGCATCGCTGGTTCCACTATCCGGACATGACCCGCGACGAGGTCATCGCCATCAAGTTCCACGACAGCGACCACGGCCGCGCCTGGCGCGCGCCGCACTGCGCCTTCCACGACGAGAGTCGGCCAGATGCCAACCCTCGCGAAAGCATCGAATTTCGCGTGGCGGTCTATTTCCTGCAGAATGAGGGCTGTCAAACCGGCGAAGACCGCTAAGAAAGCGACGAACAGGCAGACAGGCGGACGCTCACGATCCGCCTGCGACATAAAGAGAGAGGGGCGCCGGCATGGACGGACACAGGAACGCGGCACCGGGCGGCACGACCCGGCGCGGCGCGGGCTATCAGGCGATGGTGGTGGGGCTGCTCAGCCTCAATTTCGGCATCGTCTTCTTCGACCGCAATTCGACCAACTTCCTCATGCCCTTCGTGCAGAAGGACCTTGGCCTCTCCTACGATCAGGTCGGCAGCGTCGCCGGCGTCTTCTCCTTCTTCTGGGCGCTCGCCGCGTTCGGCGTGGGCCGCCTGTCGGACATCGTGGGCAACCGCAAGCTGCTGCTGGTCATCTCCACCCTCGCCTTCTCGGCCTGCTCCTTCCTGACCGGCCTCGCGGCGAGCTTCGCCATGCTGATCGGCGCGCGCATCCTCATGGGCGTGGCGGAAGGCGGCGTCATGCCCATCAGCCATGCCATGGTGGCGAGCGAGGTGGCGCCCGAGCGGCGCGGCCTCGCGCAAGGCATCGCGCAGAATTTCGGGTCGAACTTCTTCGGCTCCTTCGTGGCGCCCGTCGTGCTCACCTGGCTCGCCGCGCAATATGGCTGGCGCAATGCCTTCTACATCGCGGGTATTCCCGGCATCCTCAGCGGACTCCTGATCTGGTTCCTGATCGACGAGCCGGCCAAAAGCCCGGCCGAGCGCATCCTCCGGCCGCGCAGGGGCCTGTCCGCGGCGCTGGGCGACTATCTGCGCGCTGTCGTCGCGGTCCTGAAGATCCGCAACATCTGGGTGTGCGTGATGATGGGCATCGTGCTCGTCGCCTATCTGGTCATCACCTGGGCGTTCATGCCGCTCTATCTCACGCAGGTGCGCGGCTACAGCGACAGCGAGCAGGCCTGGTTGATGGGCACGCTGGGCATTTCCGCCACCATCGGCAGCTTCGCCACCGCCGGCCTCTCGGACCGGATCGGGCGCCGTCCGGTGATGATCGCCATGCCGCTCGTCTCCATGCTGCTGCCGCTTGGCGCCCTGTTCTTCCACGGCGCCTATGGCGTCATGGTGGCCATCTTCTTCGTCGGCTGGGCGCTCAACGGCATCTTCCCGCTGTTCATGGCCACGGTGCCGTCCGAAAGCGTGAGCCCGGCGCAGGCCGCCACCGTCTTCGGCCTCACCATGGGCAGTTGCGAGATACTGGGCGGCGCGCTCGGCCCCAAGATCGCGGGCATGCTGGCGGACGCGCACGGGCTGGACGCGCCCTTGTGGATGATGACCGGCCTCGCGCTCGCGGGCGGCCTCTTCGCACTGTTTCTCAGGGAAACGGCGCCGTCCCAGCTCCACAAGGGGCGCTGATCGAGCGGACAAGCCGCGCAGCCTCGCCTGCGGCCATGCCTGCTTCGATCAGGCCGCGCCCCGCATCGGGCCGAAATCCCTTGCGCCCCCAGGCTCCCGCATCCGCCGGAGCGCCTGGCGGCGCATGGGACCGGGCGATGTTCAGTCCGCCATCGCCACGCCGACGCGTCCGGCCGCCAGCCGCGCGCCTTCGCTCAGCGCCGCGAGCTTCTTCCAGGTGACGATCGGATCGATCTTGCCATAGCCGGCAAAGGTGCCGAAGCCGCAGTCCGTACTCGCCACCACGCGCTCCGGACCGACGATGCGGGCGAAGCGCTCGATGCGCTGGGCGATCAGTTCGGGATGCTCCAGATAGTTGGAGCAGCTGTCGATGAGGCCCGGCGCGAGGATCTTGTCGTCGGGGATCGCCGCGTCGCGCCAGACCGTCCATTCATGCTCGTGGCGCGGATTGGCCGCCTCGAACAAGATGGTCGCGGGCCGCGCGCCCAGCACGACATCGATGACCCGCTCGAGCGGAATGTCATGATCGTGCGGGCCCTCATAATTGCCCCAGCAGACGTGCATCCGCATCTTGTCGGCCGGGATATTCGCCGTGGCGGCGTTCAGCGCCTCGACATTGGCGGCGGCGACCTTGATGAAGTCCGCGTCGGACAGATGCTGGTAGCCGGTGTGGCGGGACATGGCGAGGTCCGGGCAATCGAGCTGGAGGTCGAACCCGGCCGCCACGATCGCCTCATATTCCGGCCGCATCGCATCGACCAGATCGGCCAGATAGGCCTCGTGGCTCGGATAATAGGCGTTCTTCTGGAACGCCGTGATGAGGCCCGGCGAAGCGGCGTTCATGAAGGCGCGCGCGCCCTTGCCATGCTTGTCCAGCGCGGCGCGGAACCGGCGGATGTCGTCATGCAGGGGCTGGAGATTGACCAGCCGGACCGGCGCGATGCACGAGGCGCGGGTGAACTCCTGCGCGCCCATGATCGCGGCCAGCTTCTGGCGCAGATCGGGCAGCGGCGCGAGGTCGGCGGCGGGCACGCGGTCGGTATGGCCGCCGAACCCTTCCAGCCGCTCGATCATGTAGGTGGAATAGCCCACCTTGCCGAGTTCGCCGTCCGAGAGAATGGTGACGCCAGCCTCGACCTGCTTCGCGACCGCCTCGTCCACCGCCGCCTGCACCACCGAATCGAACTGCGCCGCGTCATAGGGCTCGCCATGATCGCGCGCGATGAGCAGCGGCGTGAGCTGCGGCCCGCGCGGCAGGCTCCCGACATGAGTGACGGCGATCTCGGTCATGGCTACTCCTGGAGGCATTTGTGGGCGGCCGCCCACTATCACGCGGTCCGCCCCGCGGCCATCCCCCAATCGCCGGGCGGCGAGGGACAAGTTCATTTCATCTTGTGAAAAGGACCGCGCTTCGGGGGCTGTGTTACTTACTAGACACAGGGACCCATGCTATCAGCAGCAAAAGTCGGCATCCGTCCATTTCGAGACATTAAATTATACCGACGATCGAGGGAGAGAGATATGCGCGTGGTTCACGCCTTTTCTACATGTGTGCTTGCACTCGCGACTTCGCTTGCCGTGCCCGCCCGGGCCCAGGAGCAGACCCAGCAGCAGCCGGACACAGGCACGGGCACGGCCGAAGCCGGCCAGCCGGACATCAACGACATCGTGGTGACCGCCCAGTTCCGTGAGACCCGCCTGCAGGATACGCCGATCGCCATCACCGCCGTCAACGCGGCGCTGCTCGATGCGCGCGGCCAGACCAGCATCGCCGACATCGCCTCCCAGTCGCCCAATGTGACGCTGCGTCCGCAGCCGCAAAATGGCGGCTCGGGCCTCATCGCCTTCATTCGCGGCGTGGGCCAGACCGATTTCAACTATGCGCTCGATCCGGGCGTCGGCGTCTATATCGACGACGTCTATATCCCCACCCTCTCCAGCTCGCTGCTCGACCTCATGGACCTGGACCGTGTCGAGATCCTGCGCGGCCCTCAGGGCACGCTGGCCGGCAAGAACTCGATCGGCGGCGCGATCAAGCTGTTCAGCGCCAAGCCGGACGGCTCGGGCCGGGGCTCGCTGCAGGCCACCTATGGCTCGCTCAACCGCATGGAAGTGCGCGGCATGGCGGATTTCAAGGTGACCGACAATCTGTTCGTGCGCGTGTCGGGCGTGGGCAAGAGCCGCGACGGCTATGTGCATCTGCTCGACTACGGCCTCACCCATCCCGACTCCAACGTGCCCTCGAACAACGCGCGCGGCGCCTATGGCGAGACGGGCACGCAGGGCGGCCAGTCCTATGTCGCCGGGCGCATCGCGCTGCGCTGGGTGCCGACCGACATGCTGGAGGTCAATCTGGCCGGCGACTATACGCGCGACCGCTCCGAGCCCGCGCCGACGGTGGTGATCGCGGCGGGTCTGCCGGGGCCGACCTCCACCAATCCCAATGCCTTCGATCCGAGCATCCCCAATCCCGCGACCAATGCCAATGGCGGCGCGTGGCTCACCGGCAAGAATGGCCAGCCCGTGCCCGTCGGCTGCGCCTTCGTGCCCTATGGCCAGTATAGCTGCGACACGCTGACCGGCTGGGACAGCCGGTTCGTGAGCTATGCCAACTTCATCGACGGCATGACGCCCACCTCGCAGGCGCCGTACAAGCCCTATTCCGCGCTCCAGAACCAGGACTTCACCGGCTGGGGCGTCCACGGCAATGTGACGCTGACGCTGAACGACAGCCTCAATCTGGTGTGGATCTCCTCCTATCGCGAATATCAGTCCAACTTCGGGCAGGATCAGGACGCGACGCCGGTGCCTGTCGCGCAGCTCGACAACCAGCTCAATCATCATGCCTGGAGCCAGGAGGTCCGCCTCAACGGCAAGGTCGGCGATTTCGCGGATTACACGCTGGGCGGATTCTACTTCAAGCAGAAGGGCACCTACACGGCCCGCGTGGACCTCAACTATGCCGGCATCGATTTCCTGCACGGGCCGGATACCACGCCGTCCACATCCAAGGCGCTGTTCGCCAACGGCGTGATCCGTCCGATCGAGGGCTGGAGCATCTCGGGCGGCCTGCGCTACACGAAGGACGAGAAGACCTACACCTATTTCCGCCGCAATCCGGACGGCACGATCCCCTTCGTGACGGTGCCGCCATCGACGCAATATCCCATTCCCGTCTGCGAGTTCTTCCAGGGCGCGCCGACGGCGGGGCCCACCGGCATCGGCAACACGCCCAACTGCCTGCTCTCGGGCCTGTTCGGCATCAGCGACACCTTCAAGGGCGATCGGTGGGACTGGCGGATCTCGACGGATTTCCGTTTCTCGCCGGATCTGATGACCTACGCGTCGATCGCGACGGGCTTCAAGGGCGGCGGCGTCAATCCGCGTCCCTTCTATGGCCCCTCGGCGGGCGACTGCAACGCGCCCGGCTATGTCGCGCCCGCCGCCTGCAACCAGCTCGGCAGCTTCAATCCCGAGACGATCACCACTTATGAAGTGGGCTTCAAGGCCGACCTGTTCGATCGCCGCTTCCGCCTGAACGGCGCCCTCTTCTTCAACAAGTACAAGGACATCATCCTGACGCTGTCCGCCTGCCCCTCCGTGCCCTGCCTCAAGCCGGCGAACGTCGGCAAGGCGGACGTGAAGGGCTTCGAGCTGGAGACCACGATCCGCCCGGTCGACGGCTTCACCATCGACGGCAGCCTCAGCTATATCGACTTCGAATATAAGGATACCGGCTCGTCCGGCATTCCGCTGACCAACGTCACGCCCTACACGCCGAAATGGACCTACAGCTTCGGCCTGCAATATGATTATGACATCGCGCCCGGCACGATCAGCGCGCGCTTCGACGGCTCCTATCAGGACGATGTGTTCACCGATCCGGCGAACTCGCAGTGGAACCGGGTGCCGGGCTATTTCCTCGGCAATGCGCGCCTGAGCTTCACCACGGCGGACCAGGGCTGGCGCGTGTCGCTGGAAGTGCAGAATCTGTTCAACAAATATTATTTCATGACGGTCAGCGACGTCACCGCGTCGCTCGGCGTGGAGACCGGCGTGCCCGGCACGCTGCGCACCTGGGCGCTGACGGTCAAGCGCAGCTTCTGAAGAGGCGCGCCACAAGTCTGGAGGGGGTGGTCGGGGTCGGACGGTGGTCCGGCCCCTTCCATCATGTGGCGCGGCGGCACCATGCCGCGGGCTGGCCCCAGCTGCGCCCGACCTCGCGCCGCGCCGCCGGAAATTCCGCCATGTGCCTCATGCGCGGCCTTTCACTTCCTTGCCCTATGGTATAGGGGGGTATCCTATGTCGCACATGAAATCCGATAATGCGCCTCTGCTCGCGCGCGTCCGGCGCATCGCCGGACAAGTGGCGGCCATCGAGAAAGCGATCCGGAACGAGGCCGACTGTTCCGCCGTGCTGCATCAGGTCGCCGGAGTCCGGGGCGCGGTAAACGGCCTTATGGACGAACTGATCGAGGATCATGTCCGCGAGCACGTCGCCCGCGCCGATCTTTCCGATGAAGCGCGCGCGGCCGGTGCCGGGGAACTGATCGCGGCGATCCGTCGCTACGCGAAATAGGAAGGTCGACCTTGAGCACTCTCCCCGACATCGATGCCCTGAAGCACGACCATGTCTTCCTGGGCAGCGGACATGACAGGCATGCCCGCCGCACATTGTGGGTGGTGATGCTCACGGCGGCCATGATGATCGGCGAGATCATCGCGGGCAACCTGTTCAACTCGATGGCGCTGCTGGCGGACGGGTTCCACATGGCCACCCATGCCGGAGCCCTCGCCGTCGCGGCGGGAGCCTACGCGTTTGCGCGCCGCCACGCGCGCGATCCGCGCTTCACCTTCAGCACGGGCAAGGTCGGCGACCTCGCCGGCTTCGCTTCGGCGCTCGTGCTGGCGCTCATCGCTCTGGGCATCGGAAGCGAATCCGCCGGCCGCCTGTTCGAGCCGCGGACCATCGCGTTCGGCGAAGCGACGCTCGTGGCGGTGCTGGGGCTTCTGGTCAACATCGCCAGCGCCGTCCTGCTGGCCGGAGGGCACGATCATCACCACCATCATCATCACGACCATGACCACCATGACCACCATGACCACGCACATCATCGCGCCGGGCGTCATGACAATAATCTGCGCTCGGCCTTCGTCCATGTCCTGGCCGATGCGCTGACATCGGTCATGGCCATCGCGGCGCTGCTTGCCGGGCGCTATCTGGGATGGACATGGCTCGATCCGGTGATGGGAATCGTCGGGGCCGTCGTGATCGCGGTCTGGTCCTGGCATCTCCTGCGCGACACCGCCGCCGTCCTCCTCGACACCGCCGATCCCCATCTCGAAGCCGAAGTGCGCGAAGAAGTCGAACGCGCGGGCGACGCGCGCATAACCGATCTTCATGTCTGGCGCGTCGGGCCCGGCGCGCATGCCGCGATCGTGAGCGTGACGGGGAGCGCCGATGCCGAAGCCATCCGGCATCGGCTCCGCCCCGTCCACGAACTGGCGCACGTGACGATCGAGGCCCGCTAAGGCGGGAAACAGGCGCGGGCCGGCGGCAGGGCGCGCCATGCGGGACCCGATGCGCCGTTGCTCTGATTTCGCATGATGGACCGGCCCGTTGCATGCTACAGCAGGGCTTGAACGGAAGGCCGGAAGCTGCTTTCTATCATGATAGGCAAGCCGCCGGGCGGGCCGGGCCGCAGACGTCCGGGGCGACAATCAGGAGAGCCGCATGCTGATCAGACGCCTCGACCATGTCAACATCCGCACGCGCGACCTGCCGCCGGTCGTCGCCTTCTATCGCGACATCCTGCTGCTGGAGGAGCGCGACCCGCCGTCCAATCTCGACCGGACGATGGTGCGCTGGATGTATGACGACAAGGGCGACCCGATCGTCCACATCAGCACGCCCGGCGCCCTCTCCGAACATGGCCAGTATGATAGGATCACCGGCACGACCGGCGGGCTCGACCATGTCGCCTTCCAGTGCACCGGCTTCGCGCCGCTGGTCGAGCGCCTGAAGAAGCACGGCATCCCCTGGCGCGAGAACCGGGTCGAGGTCATCAGGATGACGCAGGTGTTCCTGCACGACCCCACCGGCGTGCAGATCGAGCTCAATGTATTCGACGAGGATCCCGGCGGCTGAGACCGGAAGCCTCGTCAACAATAAAAAGACAGGAGAGAGATGGCATGAACAGACCGGAAGGCAAGATGACCGCCCCGCCCTCGCAGGTGCGCAAGATCGTCAATGTTCCCGAGCTTTTCCCTGATCTCGTCGCGAAACATGCCAAGGCCGGCCGCTTCGTCGATATCGCCGAGAAGGACAGTCCCTGGGTGCCGTTCGGCGAGAATGCGGCGATCAAGCATCTGCTGTTCGATACGCGCCACAACATCTATTCCAACATCCTCTGGATGAAGGGCCCGAGCGTCGTCGGCACGCACAAGCATCGCGGCTATGTCGTGATGATGTGCCTGGAGGGCAGCGTCCATTATCTGGAATATGACTGGCTCGCGACGCCCGGCTGCTTCATCTACGAAACGCCGGGCGAGGCACACACCCTGGTGACCGATCATCCCGAGGGCTGCAAGCTGTTCGGCTGGATGCAGGGGCCCAACGAGTTCTACGACAGCGAGGGCAATTTCATCATGACCGCCGATGTCTGGTGGTTCATGGACCATTATGAGAGTCATTGCCGCGCGCATGGCCTGCCGATCAACGAGGAGCTTTATCTGTGAGCGGCGTCATGTCGGAAAAGGGCCCAAGGGCCCTGGAGCAGTTCGACATTGCGGGCCGCAGCGCCATCGTCACCGGCGCGGCTTCGGGCATCGGCCTCGCCTATGCCGAGACGATGGCGGAAGGCGGCGCGCAGGTGACGCTGACCGACGTCGACGGCGAAGCGGCCGAGCGCGAGGCGGCGCGGCTGCGCGGCGAGGGCCATGATGTCCGCGCGGCCCAGCTCGACGTGACCGACCGGGCCCGCACGACGCAGGTGTTCGACGAACATGAAGCGGCCTATGGCGGGCTCGACATCGCCTTCGCCAATGCCGGCCTGGGCCTCGGGCCCGGTTTCTGGAATCCCAATGGCCATCGCGATCCCGAGGGCCAGATCGACACCTATGATCCGGCGAACTGGGACCGGATCATCGCGATCAACCTCACCGGCGCCTACAACACGATGCGCGATGCGGCGCGGCTCATGAAGAAGGGCGGACGCCGCAACGGGAGGACCGGCGGCTCCATCATCGCCACCTCGTCCAATGCCGCCATCATGTGCGAGCCGATCGTGCCGATGCCCTACATGCCCTCCAAGGCGGGCGTCAGCCATATGGTGCGGCACCTCGCCTTCGAGCTGGGGCAGTACCAGATCCGCGTGAACGCCATCCTGCCCGGCCCCTTCGTCACCAATATCGCGGACGGCTCGCTGAAGGACCCTGTCGTGCGCAAGGCCTGGGACGAATCCACCCTCATGGGCCGGATCGCGGAAACCTATCAGCTCAAGCCGCTGGCCCTCTATCTCGCCTCGGATGCCTCCAGCTATGTGACCGGCGCGCAGATGCTGATTGACGGCGGCATGGCGCTCGGCAAGTTCGGCTGATCCACCGGCCGCCCGCATCATCATCACGGAGCATCGACATGACCACATCCGCCCGCGCCGCCATCTGCTATGGCGCCGACCGTCCCTTCGCGATCGAGCCGGTGATGCTGGACACGCCGCAGCCGGACGAAGTGCTCGTTCGCATCGTCGCCTGCGGCATTTGCCATACCGACATGGCGGTGCGCGACGGGCAGCTCCCGACGCCCCTGCCCGCGGTCCTCGGCCATGAGGGCGCCGGCATCGTCGAACAGGTCGGCACGGACGTCCGCCATGTGAAGCCCGGCGACCGGGTCATCATGAGCTTCAACAGTTGCGGGCACTGCCCGAGCTGCGCGATCGACCGGCCGACCTATTGCTATAATTTCATCCCCTACAACTGGACGGGAACACGGCCGGACGGCAGCTTCACCACGCATCAGGGCGCGCATGGCGTCAACGCCAATTTCTTCGGCCAGTCGTCCTTCGCCACCCATGCGCTCGGTCATGCGCGCAATGTCGTGCGCGTGCCGGACGAGGCGGCCGATGTGCCGCTCGCCACGCTGGCGCCGCTGGGCTGCGGGCTGATGACCGGCGCGGGCGCGGTGCTGCGCGCCATGGCGGTGCGCAAGGGCATGCCGATCGCGGTCTTCGGCACGGGCGCCGTCGGCCTCGCCGCGGTGATGGCCGCGAAGATCGCCGGCGCCGATCCGATCATCGCCGTCGACGTGCACGACAATCGCCTTGCGCTCGCGCGCGAGCTCGGCGCGACCCATGTCATCAACGGCAAGGCGCAGGACGCGCCGGAGGAAATCCGCAAGATCGCGCCGCAGGGCCTGGGCTACGCCTTCGACACGACGGGTATCGGCGCGCTGATCGAGCAGGCGTTCGACCTGCTGGCGCCGATGGGGATCGTCGGGATCGTCGGGGCCTCGGCGCCGGATGCCATGCTGAAGTTCAACGAGACAAATTTCATGGGCGGCGGCCGTCGCGTCATGGGTATCCTGGGCGGCGATTCCGATCTTCAGGACTTCCTGCCCGAGCTGATGGCGCACCATCTTGCCGGTCGCTTCCCGCATGACCGGCTCATCCGCACCTTTCCGTTCGCGCAGATCAACGAAGCCTTCCACGCCGGTGAAAGCGGCGCGGTGGTGAAGCCGGTGCTGGTGATGGAATGACATTCGGCGCGATGGCAAACCCAAGCCCGCCAACCCGCCGCCAGCCATAGAGGGAGGCTTTCCAACCATGCGCGCCGCCATCATGCAGGGCCTGCACGAACCCCTTCTCGTCGAGACGCTGCCCGACCCCGTGCCGGGCGAGGGCGAACTGGTGGTGCGCGTCGGCCGCTGCGGCATTTGCGGGTCCGACCTGCATATGACCGAGGACCCGGGTTTCGGCCGGCCGCCGGGAACCGTGCTCGGCCATGAGTTCGCCGGGGAGGTCGTGGCGCTCGGCCGGAGCGTCGAGGGCCTCGCGCTGGGCGACCGCGTCTCGGTGAGCCCCCTGCAAAGTTGCGGCCGGTGCGCCGCCTGCCGGGCCGGCGAGGTCGCCTGGTGCGAGCGGTTCGGCCTGCAGATGGGCGGCTATGCCGAATATGCGCTCACCCGGCCCAACCAGTGCGTCCGGCTCCCCGCCGCGCTCAGCCTGTCCGATGGCGCGATCGTCGAGCCGCTGGCGGTGGCGCTGCATGGCGTGACGCTGTCCGGCCTCCGGCCCGGCGACAGGATACTGGTGCTGGGCGCCGGGCCGATCGGCCTCGCCACAGCCTTCTGGGCCCGCCGGGCCGGCGCTGCCCGGGTGGTCGTGCAGGACGTGGCGGACTGGCAGCGCGACCGGGCGCTGGCCATGGGCGCAAGCGACTTCATCGTCGACCGGGCGCAACCGGTGGAGGCCGCCACGCGCGCGCTCGGCGGCCCGGCGGACATCGTCTTCGAGTGCGTGGGCGTGCCCGGCCTGATCGCGCAGGCCGTGCGTCAGGTCCGGCCGCGCGGCACGATCCTGTTGCTGGGCCTGTGCAACCAGCCGGACATGTTCAACAGCTTCGCGATGCTGAGCAAGGAAGTCCGCCTGGTGACCTCCGCTTTCTTCACGCGCGGTGAATATGAAGCGGCGCTCGATGCGCTCGACCGCGGCGCGCCCGAGCCCCGCGCACTGGTGACGCAAACGATCGGCCTTGAAGCTACGCCCGACATCTTCGAGAGCCTCAAGCGCAGGACGAGCCAGTGCAAGGTGCTGATCGCGCCGGCGGGCTGAACGGTCGCGGCGCCGCGAAGACGGAAAGCACCGTGAGTCGCGTCCGATTCGCGGCAAAGTGATCGCTTCCGGGGGGAACGTGGCGTGCATGCCTTCCCCACAAGCGACCCAATTCGGAACGTGGAAGCCGCTCACAGCGCGCCGCGGACGCTCGGCAACCTCGAAATTCCGGGCCTTTGGGCACTCCGTTCCACAACCCGATCCTGAGCAGGCGAATAATTGTTAATCGAGTTTACCATTCCTTAACCATAAGCTATTCGGGATTTGTCGGGTTGTTTCCGACACATATAAAATGGAGTCGTCCATGACCAACAATCAGGTTGTCGTCGAGGAGCTCAACGAGCACGAGATCGACGCTGTGGCCGGCGGTACGCCGAACACGGATTCGAATGGCGGCGTTCGCGGCTAATCGATTTCGCCGGTTGGGCATCCGTTCAAGGATCGTCCAGCCGGCCCTTTGAACGCCGGGTCTTCTGCCCGGCGTTCTGTTATGGGATCATCCTCCATAATAGCGCTGGTTTTTGATCCTTCTCGCGCCCTACAACGGGCGCGGGGCCAGGCACGATGAGACTCTTCCGCCAACAAGCGATCGATCACCAGAATCGCCTTCTTGGCGAGGTCTTCCTCGTCTCGCCCCTGCCCTGGCGCGTCATCCTTGCCCTGCCGCTCGCGCTCCTCGTCATCGCCGCGCTGGTCCTGACCTTCGGGACCGCAGGCCGCGCGATCACGGCCGGCGGCGTCCTGCGTGACACGCAAGGGCAAGGCTGGCAGGCCATGTTGTCCGTTCCGCCCGCCACCGCCATGCAGCTTCACACCGGACTTCCGGTGCAGCTTTCCCTGATCGCCGATCCCGCATCGGACGGCGCGCCCCTTAACGGCATCATCTCGCGCATCGATGGCCCCGACGATGCGCAGACGCGGATGTGGGTGCTGCTCGATCCGCTGACCCCGTCCCAGCGCATGCAGGGCGTGGTGCTTCGGCCGGATCGCCCCGTCAGCGCGCGTATCCTGCTGACGCGCGAGCCACTGTGGCAAAGCCTGACCGGCTCCGCCACGGACGGAGGCCGATGAACATCTTCCCGGCCAATTTCGCGGGACGCAGGCGCATTCGGCCGATCCGCCAGACCGAAGCGGCGGAGTGCGGCCTCGCCTCGCTGGTCATGATCGCGAACTGGTATGGCCATGATGTCGACCTCAATTCGCTTCGCCAGCGCTTCGGGATCAGTTCGCGCGGCATCAGCCTGCGCCAGCTCATGCAGACGGCGGACGCCATGCAATTGTCCGCGCGCCCGCTCAAGATGGACCTTCCCGGCCTGGCGCTCATCCATCTCCCGGCGATCCTGCACTGGGACATGAACCATTTCGTCGTGGTCGAGCAGGTCGCGGCCGATCGCGCCTACATCATCGACCCCGCCGGGACCGCGCGCTGGTATGATTTCGATGAGCTCGGCAAGCATTTCAGCGGCGTCGCGCTGGAGCTGCGGCAGAGCCACGATTTCCAGCCCGTCCGCACGCGCCGGAGCCTGCGCTTCCGCGATCTGTGGAGCGGCCTCGAAGGCGCGCCGCGCGCCCTCGCCCAGACGATCATTCTCAGCATCGTCATGCAGGTCTTCGTGCTGGCGACCCCCTTCTATCTCCGCATCGCCGTGGACCGGGCCGTCCCCACGATGGACGGGGGACTGCTGTTCACGCTCGCGCTCGCCTTCGGGGCGCTGGCGCTGATCGGCGCCTGTGCCGCGCTGCTGCGCAAGCTCGTGCTGCTCTCGGCGGGCGCCGCCCTGTCCTTCGGCATGACGTCCAATCTCGCGCGGCGGCTCTTCCGCCTGCCAATCGCCTGGTTCGAGAAGCGCAAGGTCGGCGACATCCTCACCAAGTTCCAATCCGTGCTGCCGATCCAGCGTTTCCTCATCGAGAGCGCGCCGCTCGCGCTGATCGACGGGCTGCTCTCGCTGCTGACGCTGGCCATGATGCTGGTGACCGCGCCGATGCTGGCGCTCGTCACGGCAATGGGGCTGCTCGCCTATTGCGCCGTCCGGCTGGGGCTGCTCCGCACGGAAATGCAGCGCGAGGCCGAATATGTGAAGGCGCTCGCGCAGGAACAGGGCGCGCTGATCGAGACGCTGCGCGGCATGGTCACGCTGCGCCTTTCCGGCCGGGAGACGATGCGCCATGCCTTCTGGCAGAACCGGCTCACCGAAGCACTGGGCGCGCGCTACCTGCACGAGCGCGTGAAGGCCTGGCATGAAACGGCGCGGCTGCTCATCCCCGCCGTGGAACTGGTCATCATCGTCTATCTGGCGATGCGCGGCGTGCTCGCCGGCGCGCTCTCGCTCGGCGCGCTCTTCGCCTATCTGGCCTATCGCCAGCAGTTCGTGACGGCCGGCCAGTCCCTGCTCGACGAGGGCGTCAAGTTGCGGCTGCTCGAACTGCATCTCGACCAGCTCGCGGATATCGCCCAGACGGAGGAGGATCGCGGTTTCGCCGAACCGTTCCAGCAGCCCCGGTTCGAGGGGCGGATCGAGCTGCGGAATATCCATTTCTCCTATGGCCGCCACGATCCGCTGGTTCTGGCCGGTGTCGATCTCACGATCGAACCGGGCGACTATATCGCGATCACCGGCCCCTCCGGCGGCGGCAAGAGCACGCTGGCGAAGATCATCCTCGGCCTGATCGACCCGACCGAAGGTCAGGTGCTGGTCGACGGGCGCCCCCTCCCCCAATATGGCCGGCGCGCCTTCCGCCAGCATGTCGCGGCCGTCCTCCAGGACGACGTCCTTTATGCCGGCACGATCGCGGACAATGTGGCCTCGTTCGACGAGATCGACGCCGGACGGCTCGACCGCTGCCTGCGGGACGCCGCGATCTTCGACGATATAGAAGCCATGCCGATGCGCCAGCAGACCCTGGTCGGCGACATGGGCTCCACCCTGTCCGGCGGCCAGCGGCAGCGCATCCTGCTCGCCCGCGCGCTCTACCGCCAGCCCGCGCTGTTGCTGATGGATGAAGGCACCGCCCATCTCGACCTCGGGCATGAAGCCAGAGTCAATCAGGCGATCGGCGCGCTCGGCATGACCCGCATCATCATCGCGCACCGCCCCGAGACGATCGCCGCGGCCGATCATGTGCTCCGGCTCGAGCATGGCAAGTTGCTGCCTGTGTCGTGAGTTCGGGGCGGCGCCTGTACCGCTCCCGGACATTTTCGTCCGTAGCGCATCAAAACAGGACTATTTTTCACCACAATCCCTTGATCCTGCGCACAAGGGGAAGAAGTTGTTAACCCATTTCTGTCATCACTCATTCTCGGCGGACCATGCCGCCATGGATTGTGATGCACATGTTCCGATTGCGCCTTCTCGCGGGCCTGACAAAATCGGCTCGCGCCCTGGTTCTGGCGGCTGCATGCCTGATCGGCATGCTGGTCACGCTGACCGGTATCGGCAGCGATCTGGACAACAATCTCCGAACGGCGCGCTACGAGAATTTCCGCAAGCCGCCCAGCGGCAAGATCGTCATGGTGACGATCGACACGCCCAGCATCAAGGCGCTTGGCGCCTGGCCCTGGCCCCGGACGCGTCACGGCGACCTTGTGGAAGCACTCGACAAGGCTGGCGTACGAAACATTGTCTTCGACATTTTCTTCGATCAGCCGGCGGCCGATCCGGCGCAAGACCGTGCTTTTGCGAAGGCGCTCGCACAGGCCCATGCCAATATCTATTTCGCGGCGCCCGTTGAAAAAGTGACGGACGGCCCCGAAATGGGAAAATCACTGCCGACAACCGCACTCCTGCCCTATGTCACGCCGGTCAGCGCGTGGTTCCAGAGTGATAAGGACCAGATTCACCGGCGCGTACCACTGAACGCCCTGCTTTCCGGAAGCAGTCTGCCCGGCATCGCTCAAATTCTGGGCGGAACGCACTTCAGGGACAATGGTCGCGTCACAATCGACTGGTCCTATGCGCCCGAAGAACTGCCTCGCATCTCCTATTCCGAGGTGCTGGCCGGGCATTTCCCGAAAGATTTCTTCAAGGGAAAGACAGTTCTGATCGGCGCCGATACATTCGGCATGGGCGATCAGTACAGCGTGCCCGCCTATGGGAAAATCTCCGGTCTGTATGTCTTCGCGGTCGCGGGTGAGACGCTGCGCGCCGGCCGGCCGATCGAACTCGGGAGCTGGCCGGCCCTGCTGGCCGTGCTGCTGATCGTCGGCGGCGCCGTGCTCGCCCGACCCGGCGTCCGCTATGGCCTCTTCATCCTGACATTGTTCGCCTTGCCGGTCGCCCAGGCGCTGTTGGAATATCGCTTCCAGGTCCGCTTCGATGTCGGCGCGGGGCTCACCGCCCTTGCCGCCGCCCTTCTCACCCAGACGCTGCTCACGATCGCCAATGCCCTGCTGGATCGCATCACCAAGTCGGCCGAGGCGGGCCTGCCCAATCTTGCGGCCATGGAACTGCAGGAGCGCGCGCCCGGCGTGACGATCGTCGTGTGCCTGCGCAACTATGTGGAGACGACGGCGCTGCTGGGCTTCACCGCGCAGGGCGCCCTGCTCAACAAGATCCGCGATCGCCTCATCCTGGCGGCGGGTCATGACCGCATCTACCAGATCGACAATCACAGCTTCGCCTGGCGCAGCACCGAGGAGGTGCCGGAAGTCGTGTCGAGCCTCGAGGGGCTGGAAGCGCTGTTCGCGCCGGGCGTCCAGGTGGACCAGCTCACGGTCGACATCACGCTCAACGCCGGCTTCTGCGACAATGTCTCCCTGTCCATCGAGGAAGCGCTGCCCAAGGCCGTGATGGCGGCGACCAACGCCATCAATCGCGGCATTCTCTGGGAGCGCTACGAAACGGACGAGGAGGAGGTCTTCTGGAAGCTCTCGATCCTCAACGAGTTCGATCAGGCGCTCAAGGCCGGTGACGTCTGGGTGGCCTATCAGCCCAAGTTCGACCTGCATCGCCAGCAGGTGACCGGCGCCGAAGCGCTCATCCGCTGGACCCATCCGGAGCGGGGCTTCATCCGTCCCGACCGGTTCGTGCGCGCCATCGAGGATGCGGGGCGGATCGAGAAGCTCACCCTTTATGTGCTGGAGCGCTCCATCGCGGACTTCGCCCCGCTCAAGCTGGGCATCGCGGTGAACCTGTCCATGCGCATGCTCGGCAAGAACCGGCTGATCGTGCCCATTCACCAGTTGCTCGAGGCCTATCACATGCCCGCCGACCGGCTGACGCTGGAGATCACCGAATCCGCCTCGATGGCGGACGATCTCGGCCTCGCGGAGCTGGAAAGCCTGCGCTCGCTCGGCATCAACATCTCGATCGACGACTATGGGACGGGCCAGTCCACCCTCTCCTATCTCAAGCGCCTGCCGGCCACGGAACTCAAGGTGGACCAGAGCTTCGTGCGGCAGGTGCTGGTGAGCCGCAGCGACGCCGTGCTCATCAACAGCACGATCAAGCTCGCGCATGAGCTGGATATGCAGGTGGTTGCGGAAGGGGTCGAGGACGAGCAGATATTGCAGGCGCTCGCCCGGATGGAATGCGACATCATCCAGGGCTATCATATCGGCCGCCCCGTCGCCTTCGCGGAGTTCGCGGCGCGTTACGCCAAGGCCACCGCGATCGAGGCGGCCTGATCCCGAACGACGGACGCGCCGTCCCCGCTCGGGGAACGGCGCGCCGGTTCGGCGTCCTTCGCGAGCAGGTCCGTCAGCGCAGCCGGCCGCGACGAACCAGATTGACGATCGCCAGCAGGATGATCGCGCCGAGCAGCGAGACGATGAAGGATGCGACGGTCAATCCGCCGGCCGTGATCGACGGCGCGCCGATCAGCGGCGTCACGATCAGCCCCGCCAGCGCCGAGCCGACAATGCCGACGACGATATTCAGGAATATGCCCTGTTGCGCATCCGTCCGCATCACCAGGCTGGCGAGCCAGCCAATGACGCCCCCGACGATGAGGAGAATGATCAGATCCATTTCGTACCTCCAGCATGAATGCCGTGATAGAATGGATCGCCCGTCGATTGGTTCCGCTCAACCCTGTTGAACGCTGCGGACAACATCCCCCAGATCGTTGAAGTTATAGGGCTTCTTGAGGATGCGGATGTCACGCAGGGAGTCCGGCAGATCAAGGCGCTCCCCATAACCCGTGACGAAGACCGTCGGTACGCCGTCGGCCGCCAGACGGTGCGCGACCGGCAGGCTCGTCTCCTCGCCCAGATTGAGGTCCAGCAGCGCCAGGTCGAAACGCGCCTCGTCGATCGCTGCCATGGCCTGGGCGACAGAGCCTGCCACCCGCACGTCGGAAGCGCCCAGTTCGCGCAGCAGTTCCTCCGTGTTCAATGCAATGATCGGACTGTCCTCGACGAGGAGGATATTGAGAGAAGGGGGGCCGGTATCCACTGTCATGCTCCGGAGGGCTTGGCATGAGCGATCCGTCGCGTCCACCGGGATCAGCGATGATCGCCCCGCCGATCAGGGATTGGCCACCCGGTCGAGATCACGCAGGATCTCGTTGTGGGAAATGGACTGGGTTCCGCCGCGGATCCCGCTGCCACCCTCGCCATCCATCATGTCTTCGAGCGCCCGTCGCGCCCGGGCGACGCGGCTCTTCATCGTACCGACGGCGCATTGCGCGATGTCCGCGGCTTCCTCATAGCTGAAGCCGCCGGCCCCCACGAGAAGCAGCGCCTCGCGCCGCTCCGGCGAGAGCTGCATCATCGCCGAGCGCAGATCGCCCAGATGCAGGCCGTCCTCCTGATCCGCGGAGCGGCTGAGCAGGCGTTCGGCGGCATCGGGATCATAATCGCCGCGGAAGCGATTGCGCCGCGCCTCGCTCAGAAACACGTTGCGCAGGATCACGAAAGTCCAGCTCCGCATGCTCGTACCGGGGCGGAAACTGTCGCGCGCGGCCCACGCCTTCAGCAGCGCTTCCTGCACGAGATCGTCCGCATAATCGGGACGGCCGCACAGGCCGCGCGCGAAAGCGCGCAGATGCGGAACGACCTGCGTCAGTTCGCGGCGGAAATCGAATGTCGAATCGGGTTCAACGAGGGCCACCGGCATCATCCAGCTTTTTCAGCAGATCGATGAAATCGTCGGGAAGCGACTCCTCCACGACCTCATTGTACATACGCCTGAGTCCATCCGCCCATACGGGCTTCTGGCGAGGCTTGCGGCCATCGGCCGCGCCCTCAGGTCGCTGCTGCTTGCTGGACATCAGCTTATTAAAGCCATGTTCAGCGACATTGTCGAGATTATATTCCACGGCCTGAACATCAAACCTCTTCGATCCGGTTGAAATCATCTGATCCATCAAGGATAAATAACCTTAACTCCATTAATATATTCAAATATACATCAAGTCTTCTTTTTATCCGCCGATTATATTCATATAATATTAGAATATTTTCTAATGAAAATTTTCAAATATTATTTCGATCGCCTATAAATTTAGAAGGCATGGCGATGGTTGAATTCTATATTCACAATGCTAAACCTGCCTCTCATTTCCCATCATTTGAAATACCGATCAAATTTCCATCACCCCATCCGTCCCGATCCTGGGCATGTCCACCCGCTCGCCAGGCAGACCGGGGCAGCGGCCCAACACCGGAAAGGATGGTTTGCACCACGGCCTCCGCGGCATTGCCTCCAATGTCTGGGCTTCCAATGTCTGGAAAGCATCTGGCGGCGGAACGAACGTGACGACAAAGAGTTCCGAAGCCACGGGAGACCGCAAGCAGAGCGATGATTTCTTTGAAAATGGGCGAACGCGCCAAAAGCCGTTTCGACAGATGGCTACATGATTATCCCCGGGCCACGCCGATCGGCGTGTTTCTGCTTGCGTTGCTGCTGGTCGGGATCAGTGCCTGGTCGGTCGAGATGACCGCCGAGCGCACACGCCGGGCCGCGGCGACGGTGACCGCCGGCGAAATCGCCGCGGCGATCGGCCGCCAGACCGCCTCGAGCAGCGCCTATCTCCAGGCAACCAGCGCCCTGCTGATGAGCGCGCAGACCATTTCCCCCACCTTCTTCAACCAGTTCACCCAGCGGCTGCGCCTGAACGATGGCCTGAGCGGCGTCGTGGGCCTCGGCTGGGCGGAAATGATCGACGCGCGGGATGCGGCCGGACTGGCGGCGCGCATGCGCGCCGCGGGCCGCCTCGATTTCCGGATCCATCCCGAACCCGCGGCGAGCGCCGGACGACTGGATGTCGTGACCATGTTCGCGCCCGATACAGCCGCCGGTCTCGCGGATCTCGGCTTCAACATGCGCAGCGAGGCACGGCGCGCCGCCGCGATCGAACGCGCGTTGCGGACCGATGGCATCGCCGCGACCGATCCGGTCCGCCTCACGCCCGGCGCCGCGGAGGAGAACAGTCCGGCCATCATCGCCTATATGCCCGTCCACATGCAGGAGAATGCGCGGGGCTTTCGCGGCCTCGTCTTCACGCCGATCCGCGTGCATGACTTCATCCTTGCGGCCGTCAACGCGCGCCTGCTCGCCACCGGCCGCCTCGAAATCTACGATCAGGACCCGGGCCGCAGCGAACTGATCTTCTCGTCGGTGGGCCGCGAGGCGCCCACGGCCAGCCCCATCGATCAGCGGCTCGGCATCTTCGACCAGCAATGGCTGCTCCGCTACTATCCGCCTGCCGTGCATGCCCCGCAACTGCTGACGCTCGTCGTGCTGGTCGGAGGCGCCGCCTTCGCGCTGCTGCTGCTGGCCTATGTGCTGCTGGTCCAGCGCCGCAACGGCGATCTCCTGGCTCTGGTCGACGCGCAGGCCGAGCGCGAGACCGACCGCGCCGCCTTCGTCCGCGAGCTCAATCACCGCGTCAAGAACACGCTGGCCAATGTCACCTCCATGATCGCCCTGACCAGGCGAAACGCGCCCGATCTCGACAGCTTCGCGCAGAGCCTGATGGAACGCGTGCGCGCCCTGGCGGCGAGCCATTCGCTGCTCGATGGGGGGCAATGGGGGCCGACCGATCTCAAGGCGCTCGTGGAAGCCCAGCTCGGCGGGCACGACAAGACCGGCGGACGCATCGAAATCGACGGTCCCAGCGTCCTGATCTCGCCCAATGACGCGCTGACCGTGGGCCTCGCGCTGCACGAGCTGGTGACCAACGCGACCCGCTACGGCGCCCTGTCCACGGAGGAAGGGCGCATCGTCGTGCGCTGGATCATCGATGGCGGCGAGCAGATCCTGGTCGACTGGCGGGAGACGGGCGGTCCCGCCGTCACGCCCCCGGAGAAGCGCGGGTTCGGCCTCAATCTGGTCGAGCGCGCGCTCGCTCAGGAGCTTGGCCAGCCGATCAGCGTCGATTTCGATCCGGCCGGCCTGCATTGCCGCTTCGCGATCAGGCTCCGCCAGCCGAGAAAGTTCCGGCTGCGCAACTGAACGGGCCGAAGCGGGCGGTCAGGCGAGCGGCGCGGTGGAGCCGAAGAAGGTCACCTGACCGATCGTGGCGCGAACGAAATCGTCGCTGAACGGCTTGGTGATGAGATAGGTCGGCTCCGGCCGCTCGCCCGTGAGCAGGCGTTCCGGGAAGGCCGTGATGAACACGACGGGCACTTCGAACTTGCCGAGGATCTCGTTGACCGCATCGATGCCCGAGCTGCCGTCCGCAAGCTGGATGTCGGCGAGCACCAGGCTGGGGCGGTGCGTCTCGAAGAGCGCCACTGCCTGGCTGTGCGTCGCCGCCGTGCCCACGACATGGTGGCCCAGCGAGGTGACGATCTCCTCGATCTGGAGCGCGATCAGCGGCTCGTCCTCGATGATGAGCACATTCGTCCGGCTGCTCTCGTCCACCTCGCTGAGCGCACTGTCGATCAGCGGCCGGACCTCCGCCTCCCCGATGGCGAGGATCTCGGCGATCTGCGCCGGCGAGAAATCTTCCACCGCCTCGAGCAGGAGCGCCTGACGCGCGAGCGGGGTCACGACCTCCAGCCGGTCCCGGGCCGTCGCCGCGACATCCGAAGGCGCCGGACCGGCCATGGCCAGATCGGGGCTGGTGCCTGCATAGATGTGCGAAAATGCCGCGAACAGGCCGACGCGCGATTCCGAAATCCGGGCACGCACCGCATCGTCGACCAGCGACGCTTCCAGCAATTCGCGCACCAGCCCGTCGCCAAGCTGCTGGGAACCGGTCAGGATGCGCGCATAGCGCCGCAGATAGGGGAGCTCGCGAGCGATCATATCCGTCAAAGCCATGTCGTTCGAGCCTCTCTGATATGGTTTGAAAACAGGCCGGGGCGCCGACCGGGATCATCGACCCGCGGCGCCCGGGCACGGCGCGATTTTAGGATTGCCCGGCCGATGAGCACAACCGCTTTATTTTCGCACTGGCCGGGAACTTTCTGGCGCCAACGACGTATCAGCCGTGAAACTGGCGTTATTCTGCCCCCCGACGTCAGTTCATCCTGGCCGGTCCCCGAAACCTCCTCACCCCCCAAATGATTTTCGGGGGCCGGCATTTTCTTTTTCCCATCCGGTTTTCCCGTTCGAATGGATTCCGCCTCCGGAACCGTTGCTGCCCCCGCTCGGAACGGTCGGGAACAAACGCGAAAAAATGCAGGAAAGAAAAAGAAAATCGGGAACCAGTTCGGCTCTGGTCGATTTAGCGCGCAGATCTGGCAATGTCGCGCCAATTCGATGCTGCTGGCCCGACATTGTCAGATCCACCGCGCGGCATGCGCTGGTTTCATCCGCGCACCGGGCAGGCGTGCCTTTTCTTCCTCTCCTCGCAGAATCCGGCCGGCCCGCCCATTGCCTTCCATGGGCGGTCGCCCAACATGCCGCGGTGGGACCGATTGTGGTTTACCCCTGGGCCCATGCCGGCAATGCTGGCATCCGAACGAGGGGGGGCCGCCGGAGACGCGGGTCCACGAAAAAGGAGCTGGAGCAGATGGCGGCGCGGGACGGTGTGACGATCGGGGCAGATGATGACGGCCGGTCGCGGTCCGGGGGGAAGGCCATCGCATCGCCGATCGCCGCATCCCAGCCGGAACAGAATTTCCGCTTCTACGACAACCGCCAGAAATATCTGATGTTCGTGAACACCTGTTCCGAGAAATGGATCGTCTCGGAACGCGTGGAGCGGGAGTTGGACGCCTTGTCGCCCCGGCCGCCGGCCGTGCGCTTCTTCGATGCCGGCATGGGCGACGGCACCGTGCTCGCCCGCGTGCTGCGCGCCATGCACCGCAAGTTCGAGCGCTTCCCCTTCTTCATCGCCGGCAAGGAAATCAGCCTCGAGGATGTGCGCCTCACGCTCGACAAGATGCCCGACCGCTTCCTCGAGCATCCCGAGATGGTGTTCGCCTTCACCAACATCTCCTATGCCGATGCGCCCTGGCTGCAGCCTTCCAGCCCGGACGCCGCCGGGTCGATGGTCTGGAAGGAAGTGGCGCTGCAGGGCACGACCACGGCGGAGTTCGAGCGGCAGATCCTGGAGCTGCAGCCCTTCCTCGCGGAGAACTGGCGGACCCGCGTGAGCGCGAGGACCGGCAGCCTGATCCCGGAGACGCCGGCCACCGTCATCCTCTACCGCGCGGACTGCAAGTTCCTGCTCGACAGCGTCATCCCGCGCCGGGACGCGCCGCGCGCCGACTTCGATCTGGTGCTCGCGAGCCAGCCCTTCCGCCTGCGCGCGCCGACGGCCTTCAAGGCGGGCCGGGTGCTTGCGCCGCTGGCGAAGGCGCTGGCGCCGGGCGGACGGCTGCTCGGCATCCATTCGGCCGGCAATGACCCGGGCAGCGAGATCGTGCAGCGCATCTGGCCGGGGGAAGACCCGTTCACCACCTCGCGCCGCGAACTGCTCGACGCGACGCGCGAGGCGCTCGGACCGGAGGCGGACCGCTTCCGCTTCGATCCCCTGCCCAATCGCGACGCCTTGTTCCGCTACGAGATGCATACGCTGCCGCACGAGATCGACAATGAGAGCGCCTCGATCGGCACCTCCACCCTGCTCGCCGCCTGGAATGCCGCCACCTATGTCGCGCAGATCGACGACGAGCGGCTCGCCAGGGCCATGGGCAACAGCGACTATCTGACCGCGACGCGCGAAGTGCTGCGCAAGAATGGCGAGCTCTGGTTCAACGACGAAAGCTACATCATCGAGCGCCTGCGCTGATCCGGGGCAGGCCCGTCACGGTCGCGTGCGCGGGAGCACTTGATAGGGAAGGTCCGGTCCGCCTATCGCGGGTGCGACCAATTCGAGGATGGAAAGACACAAGATGAGCGACGCGACCTATGATGTGCTGGGTGTGGGCAATGCGATTGTCGACATCATCGCGCAGGCCGACGAGGCTTTCCTTGCCAGGCACGGCATGACCAAGGGCGGCATGGCGCTCATCGACGAGGCGCAGGCCCACGCCATCTATGCCGAGATGGGCAGCGCGATCGAGGCTTCGGGCGGATCGGCTGGCAACACCATTGCCGGCGTCGCCTCCTTCGGCGGCAAGGGCGCTTTCATCGGCAAGGTGAAGGATGACGAGTTCGGCAGGATCTACCGTCATGACCTCTCCTCGCTCGGCGTGCATTTCGCCACGCCCCCCGCAAGCGACGGCCCGGCCACCGCGCGCTGCCTCGTGCTGGTGACGGACGACGCGCAGCGCACGATGAACACGCATCTGGGCGCCTGCGTGGACCTGACGCCCGACGACATCGATGCCGATCTCGTCGCCGCCAGCGCCATCACCTATCTGGAAGGCTATCTGTTCGATCCGCCGCTCGCGAAGGAGGCCTTCCGCAAGGCCGCCACCATCGCGCGCGGCGCGGGCCGCAAGGTCGCCCTCACCCTCTCGGACAGCTTCTGCGTCCACCGCTACAAGGACGAGTTCAAGGCGCTCATCCGCGACCATATCGACATCCTGTTCGCCAATGAGAGCGAGATCGAGGCGCTGTACGACAGCCGGGACATCGCCGCCGCCGCCGCCGATCTCGCCGCCCGGCTCGACATCGCGGCGATCACCATGAGCGAGAAGGGTTCGCTGATCGCCAGCGGAACCGAGCGCGTGCGCGTGCCGGCGGCGCCGATCGACACGCTGGTCGACACGACGGGCGCGGGCGATCTTTATGCGGCCGGCCTGCTGTACGGCTTCAGCCGCCACCTCCCCTTCGCCGAATGCGGCCGCCTCGGCAGCATCGCGGCGGCCGAGGTGATCCAGCATTACGGCGCCCGGCCGCAGGTGGCGCTCGCCGAACTGGCATGATCGATCCGGCGGGGGTCGCTTTTGCGGGAGCTGAACCGGAGACGACGAAAGACGGGCCCCGTCAGTCCCCGACCGCGCGCGGCGCGCGATAGAGGTCGCGGCCGCAATTCGCGCAGCACAGGTCCGCGACCGGGGCATGGGAATGACCATGCACGGCCCCGTTCCGCCATGCCAGCGTGTAAGCCCGATGGGCCGCAGCAGGCGCAGCCATGGGGATCGCTCATGGCGCCATGATGATCGAGCATGGCTCGGGTCCACGGCGCGCCGCAAAAGGGGCATTGCGGCCCGCCGCCGCCGATCGGTCGGAATAGCGTGCGCGCCATGGTCGCCGCATCTATCCCAGTTCGGCCCGGCGCGAAACCAGATAGGTCTCGTTGGTGAACCACAGCCCCTTGTGGGCGCGCAGGATGTCGCCCGTCGCCTCCACATAGCGGCTGCGATTGAGGATGGCGGACAGGCGCGCATCCTCGATCTGGGCGACATAGCTGGCCGCGTTCCAGGCGGCGAGCAGGGTCGACATGCCGATCTCGCCCTCGGCGATCTCGGTCGGCAGGGTCCGGATCGCGTAGGTGAACAGCGCGTCCTCGTCCGGCTGCTCGTGCAGGCGGATGCCGTGCGCATGACTGCCCAGTTCCGCCGCGACCGCCGCCAGCAATTCCCGCCGGCCGGTGACGAACGGGTCTTCGCCCGGCCAGATCGCCCGCACCAGTTCCAGCCCGGGATCGCCGCCATGGGCATGGATGCCGAGCAGGCGCCCGCCCGGCCGCAGCGCCCGCACCAGCGGTGCCACGATCCTGCCCGCCTTGAAGGCGAGCGGCGCGCGGGCGCGGTAAGGATGCGAAAGCAGCACGAAATCGAAATCGGCACGCGCCAGTCCCCGGCGGGGAATCACCTGATGCAGCACGAACTGCTGGTCCTTGCGATAGATGACGAGCACGGCGGGCGTCTTGCTGACCGGCTGGCCGCTCGCCTGGCTCACCTCCACGCGCCAGTGCGCATCAACAAGCGGCTGGAGCGCGGCGATCGCTCCCTCGAAATCGCCCGCCGTCGATCCTTCCAGCGCCGCCTCGTGCCACACCATCGCGCTCGCCGCGACGGGTGAGGCGGGCTTGAGCCAGGGCGCCTCGGCATAGCGCAGGTTCGTCATCACGAGAACGGTCGCGGGATGCTCCTGGAACCGGTCGGGCATCTTCTCGAGCGTCATGCGCACATTCTCGATGCTGATTTCCTTGGCCAGCACATAGAAGGGCAGCCAGGCATAGCGCCGGTGCGCGCCGCGCAGGAGCCGGGCCAGCGCCGTGCCGTCCCCGGTCCCGCCGTCCATCAGCCGGATGGCGGGCGGTTCGGGCTGGACATGGGCAAGCTGCGCCAGCGCCCTGTCCGCGATGAGCTGCTTTTCCGACGTCGTGTTCACGAACATCAGATATTTCTGGCGATTGTCGTAGAAGCGGAAACCATGGACCGGATCGAGCGAGCGGTCGATCCCGGTGATGGCCGAGCGCAATGTCCGCGTCGGGGGGCCACCGCGCTCGGCGATGAAGCGGTGGACGCGGTTGACCGTCTCCAGCGTCACCCGCCCGCCCGACTGGAGCCGGCTCACCAGCTTGCCGTCATTCACCGCATGCCGCCCGAAGGTCGTCTGCGCGATGCGGAGGCGGCGGCACGCCTCGTCGATCTGGGCCAGCAGAACCTCGGCGTCGGTCATGCCCGCCCCTCCCGGATCATGCGCCGCGCCCCATGGGCCATCGTCCTGCCTCCCCCGTTTGCCCCGGTTCCCCGGCGACCGGGTGGGCAACCTATCCGCTTTGCCCACCGCCGGCTTGCCCGATCCGGCAGTGGCGAGGACCCGCACCGGTAGCGCCGCGCTTGCCTCCGCCCCCGCCCGCCTCCTATGGCAAGGCATGACGGAAGACCCGGACGATCCCCCGCGCCTCATGGCATGGCTCCATCGCCACATGAGCGTGGCGATCGGCATAGCGGGCCTCATCGCCTGGTTCATCATGCTCTGGCTCATGTTCGGCGACGTGCTCTGACGACGGGACCGGAGGGCCGGCGTCAGTCCAGATAGGCGATGGTGCGGATTTCGATGCTCTGTCGGGGCGGTGCGTCCGGCGCGGTGCCGGGGTGGTCGAACGCGCTGTGGCCGGTCCATTGCACCGCACCCGGATCGGAATCGAACAGCCTGAAGACATAAGCTTCGTCCGGCTCCATGTGCGGCGCGTAATACCAGCGGTGATCGGGATTCCAGGCGAGATTGAAGCCGAAGAGCGAGCGCCTCCGGGCATCGCCCAGCCCGCCGCGCACCTCGCTGGGGAACAGATCCGCACGCAGCACGGTGCTGGCGTCGCACAGGGCGAGCGGCGTGCGCTCGACCCGGACCAGCGGCCGCCAGATGTTGATGAGCATGTGCCGCCCGGCAAGCCGGCGCCCGGCTTCCGCCGCCGGCAGAAGATCGCGCGTGAAGTCCGCCACCGTGCGCGCGCCATAATCGACATGGGCGCCGAAGGCCGGGAGATTGCCGTCGCCCGCGCCGGGCGCGTCGGTGCGCAGCATGGCGCCGAAGGTCACCACGCTGGCGGCGCCGGTCAGTTGCCCGATCAGCTCCACTGCCTCCCGCGCGAACACCCGCTTGCGCGCCTCGGGATCGGTCAGCCCCGGCACAGCCGAGGCGCCGCGCCAGAGCAGGAAGCCGTTGCGGTCGAACGAAAGCCGGTCCGCGATCGGGCGGACATCATGGATCGCGACCTCATGTTCCTCGACCGGCCAATAGCTTTCCGCGCGATTGGCCGCGTTGAACACGGCGCTCTCCCCGCGCACGACATAGTTGAGCTTCGCCCTGACCGGCTCCATGGCCCGCTGATCCTCTCCGCCGCGCGCGCGCCGGCTTGTCTTCCGTGCCGTCGCGCCATTGCCTCGGCAGAAAGACATATGAGGGGCGAGGATGGCAAGTCATTATGACCCGCGCAGGGCGCTGGGCGCGCGCGCCATGTCCCTCACCCAATGGCTCATCATCCTCATTCCCGTCTCCATCAACATGGTGGACGGCTACGACATACTGGCCCTGGCGCAGGCGGCGCCGGTGCTGGCGCGCGAATGGCGGCTCGGGCCGGACCGGCTGGGCGAACTGCTGAGCTTCAGCCTCGCCGGCATGGCGGCCGGCGCACTCGGTGTCTCCCCGGTCGCGGACACGAAGGGACGGCGGCCCGCCATTCTCTTCTGCCTGCTGATGATGAGCGCCGGCATGTTCGGCGCGGCGCTCTCGCAAGGTTACTGGACCATGGCGCTCGCCCGCTTCACGACCGGCATCGGCATCGGCGGGATGACCAGCACGGCCGGCGCGCTCGCCATGGAATATGCGTCGGACAGGCGGCGCGAGTTCGCCCCGAGCTTCGTCGCCTCGGCCTATCCGATCGGAACGATCCTGGGCGGCATCGTGGCCATCGCGGTGCTCGAGCGCTTCGGCTGGCGCGGCATCTTCTGGGTCGGCGGCATGCTCTCCGCGCTGCTCATTCCGATCAGTTGGTTCTGGCTGCCGGAATCGCTCGATTTCCTGCTCTCGCGCCAGCCGCGCGGCGCATTGGCGGCCACCAACAAGGTGCTGGACCGGCTCGCCCTGCCCCGGCTCGATACGCTGCCGCCGCTCGCGGCGCAGGCCAATGACGGCGGCGCGGCGGTGCGGGAAATCCTCGCGCGCGGCCATCGCTTCGAGCTGCTGCGCCTGTGCATCGCCCATCCGCTCAACATGTTCTCCTTCTATTTCATCATCAACTGGGCCGTGAAATGGGTGACCGACATGGGCCTCCCGACCGCGGCCGGCATTTCCTATTCCATCTATGTCTCGATTGGCGGCATCGCCGGCGGGCTGGTCGCCGGCTGGATCGCCGGGCGCGTGGGCGTGAAGCGGCTCACCGTCCTCACCCTGTGCGGCATGGCGGCGATGATCGTCACCTTCGGCCTGCTGCCGCCCAGCCTGCCGCTGCTCGTGTTCCATGCCGCGCTGCTGGGCGCCATGCTGTTCGCGTCGGCCTGCGGCTGCTGGCTGACCATCGCCTGTGCCTTTCCCCCGCAACTGCGCGCGACCGGCCTCGGCATCGCCTCGACCATGGGGCGTGCCGGTTCCATCTTCGGACCGCTGACGGCGGGTTATCTGCTGGCGGCGGGATTCGGCGTCTCCGGCATCTGCCTCATGCTTGCCCTGCCTGCGATACTGGCGGCCCTGATCTTCTCGACCGCGCGCCGCGTGTGAAATCCTGTGCCCCGCCCCCTTGCCTTCCGGCGCAAGGAGCAGATCATGCGCGCCCCGAGAGAGGGAGGATGCCATGACTTCCAGTTCACCGAATGGCCGGGCCGCGCTCTGGCCGGCCCTGCTGTTCCTCATCTGGAACCTGCTCGGCTGCACCATGTTCATGCTGCAATCCACGCAGGACCTGGAGGCGCTGGCCCGCACCGACCCGGTGCAGGCGCAGATCTGGCGGACCATGCCGCCCTGGGCCTGGGGCGCCTATCTCGTCGCGGTGGTCTCCGGCCTGCTCGGCGCGATCTGCCTGCTGCTGCGCCGGCGCCTCGCGGTGCCGCTTTCGCTGCTCTGCCTGATCGCGGTGATCGTGCAGTTCGGCCATACGGTCCTGCTGACCGATCTGCTGAAGCTGGCCGGCCCGACGACGCTGGTCCTGCCCGGCATCATCATCGCCATCGCCCTGGCCCAGTGGCTCTATGCGCGGACCCTGGCGACCAGCGGCACACTGGCCTGAGCGATCACATCTCGCCGCGCTGGCGGCGCAGTTCATACCATTTGCGGACATTCTCATTATGCTGTTCGAGCGTGTCCGCGAACACATGGCCGCCCTTGCCGTCCGCCACGAAATAAAGCGCATCGGTCTTTGCCGGATGCAGCACCGCCATGATCGACGAGCGCCCGGGATTGGCGATCGGCCCTTCCGGCAGGCCGATCCGGCTATAGGTGTTATAGCCGTTCACCGCCGCGATCTCCGACTGGCGGATGCGCCGGCCGAGCGGCTTGCCCCTGGTGATCGGATAGATGATCGTCGGGTCCGCCTGCAGCATGATCTTCTGCCGCAAGCGATTGCCATAGACGCCCGCCACGACCGGGCGCTCGGCGGGCAGCGCGGTTTCCTTCTCCACGATGCTCGCCAGCGTCAGCGCCTCCTGCGGCGTCGTGACCACGATATCGGGCGCGCGCTTGGGCCATTGCGCGGCCATGAAGCGCGTCATCGCCGCCTGCATCCGGGCCAGCACCGCCGCGCGGGCCTCGCCCTTCCGATAGGCATAGCTGTCCGGCATGACGGAGCCCTCGGCCGGCACCCCGATCGTCCCCGTCAGGTCGGTATTGGCCATGAGCCGCTCATGGACGAGGATCGACGGCATGCCTTCCGGGATGGTCAGAAGATAGTTGACCACCTTGCCCGACTGGAGAAGCGCGAGAATCTGCGCATTGCTGGCGCCCCGGGGGATGCGATACTCGCCCGCCTTGATGACGCCGTGGCCGCCGAGCAGCCGGGCGCGCATCAGGAAGGCATCGGCGGACCTGATGGCGCCGGCCTTCTGGAGCGACACCGCCATGCTGCGCAGGGTCGCGCCTTCGGGCACGATGATGGCGGCCTCGCTCTTCAGCGGACCTGCCGTGTTCCAGCCATGGAAAATGCTGAAGGCGAACGCCGCCAGCGCCAGCGCAAGCACCGCCAGAAGGAGGCAGCCGGCGCGGCGCATGGGGGATCAGATCGCCTTCATCACCAGGCTGGCATTGGTGCCGCCGAAGCCGAAGCTGTTGTTGAGCACCGCGCGCACCTTCCGCTTCTTCGCGACATGCGGCACGAGATCGACGCCGAGACAGCTCTCGCTCGGATTGTCGAGATTGAGCGTGGGCGGCACGATCTGGTCGCGCATGGCGAGGATGCAGAAAATGCTCTCCACCGCGCCCGCGCCGCCGAGCAGATGGCCGATCGCCGATTTGGTCGAGGACATGGAGATCCCGCCAATGGCATCGCCGAACAGGCGGCGCACCGCGCCCAGCTCCAGCTCGTCGCCGAGCGGCGTGGACGTGCCGTGCGAGTTCACATAGTCGATGTCTTCCAGCGACAGGCCCGACTTGCGGATCGCCATGCTCATCGAATTGAACGCGCCCAGCCCTTCCGGATGCGGCGCCGTCACATGATAGGCATCGCCCGAGAGGCCATAGCCGATCACTTCCGCATAGATTTTCGCGCCGCGCGCCTTCGCATGCTCATATTCCTCGAGCACGACGACGCCCGCGCCCTCGCCCATGACGAAACCGTCGCGGTCCCGGTCATAAGGGCGGCTGGCGCGCGTGGGATCGTCGCGGAAACCGGTCGAGAGCGCACGGGCCTGGCCGAAGCCGGCAATGCCGATCGGGCAGATCGCGCCTTCCGCGCCGCCGGCCAGCATCACGTCGGCATCGTCCAGCGCGATCATGCGCGCGGCGTCGCCGATGGAGTGGGCGCCCGTCGAGCAGGCGGTGACGACCGCATGGTTGGGGCCCATCAGGCCGTATTTGATCGAGACCTGGCCCGAGATCAGGTTGATGAGGCGGCCATGGACGAAATGCGGCGAGACGCGCTTGGGGCCCTTGTGCTCCAGCACGAGGGATTCGCTCTCGATGCCCGGCAGGCCGCCGATGCCCGAGCCGATCGAGCAGCCCGCGCGCAGCCGCTCGGCCTCGCTCATCTCGGTGAGGCCGGCGTCCTCGAGCGCCTGCCCGGCCGCATCGATGCCATAGACGATGAACGGATCGACCTGCCGCTGGACTTTGTGATCCACGCGCCTGTTGGCATCGAAGCCCCACGCATGATCGGCCGGCTTCACTTCGCAGGCATAGTTGGTATGGAATTCGGTCGCATCGAACCGGGTGATGACACCCGCGCCCGATCTGGAGGCGATGATGTTCGCCCAGCTCGTTTCAACGTCGCCGCCCAGCGGCGATACCATGCCCAGTCCCGTCACGACGACACGACGCATGTCACTCTCCCAGTCAGATGAGCGCGGGGCGAAGCCCGGCGGCTCCTAAACGGAACGGCCCTCCAATGAGCAGGCGAACCCGCATCCGGAGAGCCGTTTCGATGTTCCTATGTAAGCGATGCGCGCCGGCCCGCAATGGCGGCCAGCGGCGCCGCGCGCTTACTGCTTGCCTTCGATGAAGTCGATCGCGTCCTTGACGGTGGCGATCTTCTCGGCCGCATCGTCCGGAATCTCGACGCCGAACTCTTCCTCGAACGCCATGACCAGCTCGACGATGTCGAGGCTGTCCGCACCGAGATCGTCGATGAAGCTCGCGTCCTCGGTCACCTTGTCCGCCTCGACGCCGAGATGCTCGACGACGATCTTCTTCACGCGATCCGCGGTCTCACTCATGGGTGGTCCTCTTTTACTGGTTTGATCTTCAGTTCGGATGATGCCCTAGAGCCTCGGCGACGGCGAGGCAAGAGCCTAGCGTGGCGCCCCGGCCGCCGCCCGCCGGGCCCCGTCGCGCGATGCGAGGGGCCTCGCCCGGAGCGCCCGGCGCGGCGGCGCTCAGATCATCGCCATGCCGCCGTTCACATGCAGCGTCTGGCCCGTCACATAGCCTGCCTCCCGGCTCGCGAGATAGACCACGGCCGCGCCGATGTCGCTTCCCTCGCCCAGCGCGCCGGCCGGAATGCGGTCCAGTATGGCCTCCTTCTGCGCATCGTTCAGCGCGTCGGTCATGGCCGAGCGGATGAAGCCCGGCGCCACGCAATTGACCGTGATCCCGCGCGAGGCCAGTTCCTGCGCGAGGCTCTTGCTCATGCCGATGAGTCCAGCCTTGGACGCCGCATAATTGGCCTGCCCGGGATTGCCGGTGACGCCCACGACGCTGGTCACCGAGATCACGCGGCCGAAACGCGCCTTCATCATCGGCCGGGCCGCGGCCCGAATGAGCCGGAAGGCCGCTTCGAGATTCACGCGCTGGACCAGCTCCCAGTCCTCGTCCTTCATCCGCATGATGAGGTTGTCGCGCGTGATGCCGGCATTGTTGACGAGGATGTCAAGCCGGCCGCCCAGCGCCTCGACAGCCGCCGGGACGAGCGCATCGACCGAGGCGCCATCCGAGAGATCGCAAGGCAGGCAGACATGATCGCCGCCCAGTTCCGCCGCGAAGGCCTCCAGCTTCCCGGCATTGCTGCCCGAAAGCGCCAGCCGCGCACCCTGCCCCGCCAGCCCGCGCGCGATCGCCGAGCCAATCCCGCCGCTGGCGCCGGTGACAAGGGCGGTCATACCTGTAAGGTCGAACATATCATTCTCCTGTTTTCCGGTTCACGCGGAGACGCGAAGACGCGGAGGGCCTATGATCGTTGACGATCCGGCGAACTCCTTCCCTGAGCGTCGCGCCGCCGAAGTTGATCAGCAGGCCCACCGGCTGCCGGGCCAGCCGCAGGTAGGTCAGCAATTGCTTGCCATGCGCCGCCATCAGCCGCTCGACCGATTTGACCTCGACGATCAATCGTTCGTCCACCAGCAGATCGATACGAAACGCATTCGGGAATCGCATGGCCTCGAATTCGATGTCGACCGGCTTCTGGCGGTCGACCTTGTACCCCATGGCCGAGAGCTTGCCGGCAAGGACCGTCTCGTAGACACTCTCCAGCAAACCGGGACCAAGATCGCGATGAATGCGCAAGGCGAGATCCAGAACATCGCCACTGATCACATCGATGTCCGTCAAAGGCCCCTCCGCGTCTCCGCGCCTCCGCGTGAACCGATCTTCAAATCCGTCCCAGCAGCGCCTCGATGTCGTCCATGCTGACGATGCTTGCCGTGGTCGCGTCCGGTGCGATGCGCTTGACCATGGGGGTCAGGACCTTGCCGCCGAACTCGACGAAATCGGTGATGCCCGCGTCCCACATGGCGGCGATGCTCTCGCGCCAGCGCACCCGGCCGGTGACCTGCTCGACCAGAAGCCGGCGGATGGTGTCCGCATCCGTCACCGGCGCGGCCGTCACATTCGCATAGACGGGGATGAAGGCGCCGGGCGTGGGCGTGCCGGCCAGCGCCGCCGCCATGGCATCGGCGGCCGGCTGCATCAGCGGGCAATGGAAGGGCGCGGAGACCGGCAGCAGCACGCCGCGCTTGATCCCGAAATCCTTCACCAGCCCGACCGCGCGCTCGATCGCGCCGCGATGGCCCGAGATCACGACCTGCGTGGGATCATTATCGTTGGCGATGGTGCAGACCTCGCCTTCCGCCGCCGCCGCGGCCAGCGCCTCGGCCTTTTCGATGTCGGCGCCCAGCAGGGCCGCCATCGCGCCCTCGCCCACCGGCACCGCCGCCTGCATCGCCTGTCCGCGCGTCCGCAGCAGCCGGGCCGTCGTCGCGATGTCGAACGCCCCGCCCGCGCTCAGCGCGCTATATTCGCCGAGGCTGTGGCCCGCGAGCGCATCCGCCTTGGCGGCGATCTCGACATTGCCTTCCTTCTCGAGCACGCGCAGGGTGGCCAGCGCGTTGGCCATGATCGCCGGCTGCGCATTTTCGGTGAGCGTCAGGTCCGCCTCCGGGCCTTCGGCCATCAGCCGGAAGAGATTCTGGCCGAGCGCCTCGTCGACCTCGCCGAAGACGTCCCGCGCCACGGGCGAGGCCGCCGCGAGAGCCGATCCCATGCCCACCGCCTGACTGCCCTGCCCCGGAAAGATGAATGCGCGCATCGCGGCGCTCCTTCTCGTTGAAAGCGCTGCGCCCTAGCTCTCCCCGCGCGCGGAGGCAAGCCGCAGGCATGGGCCGGTGCGGCGGTCGCGCCCCGTGCCCGCTTCGTCGCCCCGGCCGGAGCCGCCGGCGGACCGGGGCGTTTCGTTCCGAGATCACATGAATAGCGGAGGCTGTTCCCGGCCTCGAAGGAGAGACAGTCATGAAACGCACAATCATCCTGTTCGGCGCAGGGCTGACATTGGCCGGCGCCGCGATCGCCGGCAACTGGCAGGCGGCGGACGCGAATGGCGACGGCCAGTTGACCAAGGCCGAATTCGACGCGGCCACCGCCGCCGAGTGGCAGAAGCTCGACGCCGACGGCAACGGCCAGGTCACGACACAGGAAGCGGGCGACAAGGCCGCGAAGCTGGCGACCGCCGATACGAACGGCGATGGCCAGATTTCCCAGGCCGAATTCATCGCGAAGAAGAACAGCTGGTGGGCCACGGCCGATGCCGACGGCAATGGCAGCGTCTCGCGGGACGAGTTCGCCGCCGCCTCGGCCCGTGCGGACACACGCGCCCCCGGCGGTTGAGCGCCCCCGCGCCCCGGGACATGGCGAAAGGGCCGGGTCGATGCCCGGCCCTTTCCGCGTGCGGGATCAGGCTTGCATTTCCCTGTCATTTCGGCCATAGGCCCCGCCTTCGCCGGGCGAGCCGAGGCTGGCCCGCGCGATTGTTGACTTGAGACGACAGCCGGAGGGGTGGCGCACATGGGGTGCCCATCAGCAATCGGCCAAACACAGGACGCATGAACCATGCCGCTTTACGAGCATGTCTTCCTTGCGCGTCAGGATCTGGCCCAGGCCCAGGTCGATGCGCTCGCGGAAAATGCCACCAGGATCGTCGAGGCCCAGCAGGGCAAGGTGACGAAGGTGGAGAATTGGGGTCTCCGCAACCTCGCCTACAAGATCGCCAAGAACCGCAAGGCGCACTACGTCATGCTCAACATCGAGGCGCCGGCCGGCACCGTCGCCGAGCTGGAGCGCCAGACGTCGATCAACGAGGACGTGATCCGCTACATGACCGTGCGCGTCGACGCGCTCGAGGGCGGCCCCTCGGTGATGATGCGCAAGAATGAGCGTGATCGCGAGCGTCGCGGCGGCGAAGGCCGTGGCGGCGATCGCGGTGACCGTGGCCCCCGTCGCGATCGCGACGAGAGCAGCAACGACGGCGAATAAGGAGACCCGATCATGGCACGCCCGTTTTTCCGCCGCCGCAAGAGCTGCCCCTTCTCCGCGAAGGACGCACCGAAGATCGATTACAAGGACGTCCGTCTGCTGCAGGGCTTCGTGTCCGAGCGCGGCAAGATCGTCCCCTCGCGCATCACGGCCGTCTCGGCCAAGAAGCAGCGCGAGCTTTCGCAGGCCATCAAGCGCGCCCGTCATCTGGGCCTGCTGCCCTATATCGTGAAGTAAGGAGAGCAGAGTCATGGAAATCATCCTGCTCGAGCGCATCGAGAAGCTGGGCGCGATCGGCGACGTGGTGACCGTCAAGGACGGCTACGCGCGCAACTATCTGCTGCCCAACAAGAAGGCGCTGCGCTCCAACGCCGCCAACAAGGCCGTGTTCGAGGCCAACCGCGCCAAGATCGAGGCCGACAACGCCGCCCGTCGCGACGATGCCGCCAAGGCCGCCGAAACGGTCGAGGGTGCACAGGTCGTGCTGATCCGCCAGTCCTCGAACAGCGGCCAGCTCTATGGATCGGTGTCGGTGCGCGACATCGTCGAGGCGCTGCACGAGGCCGGCTACAAGGCCGTCACCAAGGCGATGGTCGTGCTGGAACGCCCGATCAAGACGCTCGGCCTGTTCGACGTGCGCGTCGCGCTGCACCCGGAAGTCTCGGTGACCATCCAGGCGAACGTCGCCCGCTCGCCCGAGGAAGCCGATCTGCAGAAGGACGGCGTGGACGTCATGGCCTCCATGTTCGAAAAGGACGAGGCTGGCTTCACCGAGGACTATGATCCCAATGCGGAGCCCGGCGAGATCATCGCCGAGCCGGCCGAGGCCGAAGCGCCCGCGGACAGCGAGGAGGCCTGATCGTCATCCGATCGGCCAACGCATTGCCGGAATGAGGGAAACCCGCGGGACCGCAAGGCCCGCGGGTTTTCTCTTGGACCTCATCGGAAGCGCCCGACGGGCAACGAACGGGCAACGGCACGCCGCCCCGGAACCTCGATGCCTGTGTCGTTTCGTGGTCAGCGCGTCTTTTCGAGGAGCATGGCCTGCTGCCACCGGCCCGGCGCCTTGTCGGCGCGGTGGATACAGCCGGGCCAGCAGCAGGGCCGGCGCTTTCCTTCCCGCAGTTCCTCGCAGGTCCGCAGGATGCGTCTCTGGCGCGTCTTCGCCTGCTTCGCGTCATCCACCCAGCAGATGAATTCATTGCGGCCAAGTGGCGTCAGGCCCTGCCAGAGAGCGAGGATTTCGGCATCGGCCTCCAGCGCCGATCGCATGTCGTCCCCGGCCTCATGCACCGTTCCGTTGAGGAAGATGTCGGTCATGTCCCCATGCATAGCCGCCCGCCGGTCCCTCCTGCAAATGCCGATGGGCGCGCGCGTTGGCGCACCGGTTCCTCAGGTCGTCAGATGGATGAAATCGCGCGCATAGCTGCGCATGTGCGCGCCGCCGTCGACAACGATGGTCTGCCCCGTCACCGCCCGCGCGCCGGCGAGGTAGAAGACGGCGTCGGCCACATCCTCGGGCACGGGCAGCCGCTCCAGCGGCGTCAGGACCGCCAGGCGATGCAACTGGTCGGGCGTATAGTCATAGGTGGCGAGCGTCAGGCCGGGCGACACCGCATTGACCCGGATGCGCGGCGCCAGCGTGCGCGCGGCGATGCGCGTGAACGCCTCCAGCCCCGCCTTGCTGAGCGTATAGGCCAGTTGGTCGCCATGGGGCTGGACGAGCCGCTGATCGAGGATGTTCACGATCGCCGCATCCTCTCCGCCCGTCCGGTCGGCCGCGGCGAAGGCCTGCGAGAGCAGGACCGGCGCGGCGACATTCACCTGATGATAGGCGGCAAGATCGGCCGCGGTCACATCCGCCAGGTCGTTTTCCCCGAACAGGGATGCGCTGTTCACCAGCAGGTCCGGCGCGCGTCCGAAATGATCGACGACCGCCGGGATCAGCCCCTCCGCCGCGCCGGACTCGAGAAAATCCGCGACGAAACCCGCCCATGGCACACCCGTCCCGGCCAGCCGCTCGGAGAGGAAGCGATGAGGCTCCGCATCGAAGCGGCCGTGGATCGCCAGCGCATAGCCCGCGCTCGCCAGCCGCATCGCGATCCGCGCGCCGAGGCGGCGATGGCCGCCCGTCACCAGCGCGAGCGGCGGCCGCGCCTCACTCACTGCGCGCCCATCAGGCGCAGCACTTCCTCGCGGCTCTTCTCGTCGCGCTTGAACACGCCCATCATGCGGCTCGTGCGCATGACCGTGCCATGAGTGCGCACGCCCCGCCCCGTCATGCAGCCATGCGTCGCATCGATGACCACGGCGACGCCGAGGGGCTTCAGATTCTCCCAGATGCAGTCGGCCACCTGCGCGGTCAGCCGCTCCTGCACCTGCAGGCGGCGGGCGAACGCCTCCAGCACGCGGGCGATCTTGGAGATGCCGACGACATAATCGCGCGGCAGATAGGCGATATGCGCCTTGCCCGTGATCGGCGCCATATGATGCTCGCAATGCGACTGGAACGGAATGTCCTTCAGCAGCACGATCTCGTCATAGCCGCCCACTTCGTGGAAGATGCGCGAAAGATGATAGGCCGGGTCCTCGCCATAGCCCTCGCAATATTCCCGCCAGGCCTTGGCGACGCGACGCGGCGTCTCGACCAGCCCCTCGCGCCCGGGATCATCGCCGGTCCAGCGGATGAGCGTGCGGATCGCGTCGAGCACGTCCTCCGGAATGTCGTTCGCCGGAGCGGCCGGCTTGCGGTCCTCGAGATGCTGGCTGGCCATGGCTACTCTCCTTCGCGGTCCAGATTGCGCGAACGAGCATGACGACCGCGACTGCCCGGCGAGATAGGCCGGGGCGCGAAGTGATTCAACCTTGGCTGTGCCCGAGTCGCGCGCCAGCCACCCCCGACCCCGTCGATCGGGACGGGCAGCGGACTCGAAGGCGCGCAGCCGGCGCGAAATTTTTGTCCGGCGCCGCGCTTTCCGTTTACGTTAGGGTAAGGCCGTGAAGCGCGCGGATCGAGGATGCCGCCGACCCCGCTCCGGGCGCGGGGCGCAGTCCCGCGCGCGCCTCCTGGCTTGCCGAGCCGGGGTGTCCGGCCCCATATTGGGGGGGAGGAAGGCGCCGCAACGGCGCCCCAAGCCGATCTGCAGGAGAGCCGAGCCGATGGAAGCCTTCATCTACGATGCCGTCCGAACCCCCCGTGGACGCGGGAAGCCGGATGGCGCGCTGCACGAGGTCACGCCTGTCCAGCTTGCCGTGCAGGTGCTGGCGGCCCTGCGCGACCGCAACGGGATCGACACGGCGGACGTGGACGACGTGATCCTGGGCTGCGTCGCGCCGGTCGGCGAGCAGGGGACGGACATCGCCCGCATGGCCGTGCTGACCGCCGGCTTTGCCGAGACGGTGCCGGGCGTGCAGATCAACCGCTTCTGCGCTTCCGGCCTGGAGGCCACCAACATGGCGCTGGCGAAGGTCATCAGCGGCGAGGCCGAACTGGCCATCGGCGGCGGCGTGGAATCGATGAGCCGCGTGCCGATGGGCGCGGACGGGGGCGCATGGGCGTCCGACCCGGCCGTCGCCTATGCCACCTATTTCGCGCCGCAGGGCATCGGCGCGGACCTTATCGCCACCAGGTTCGGCTTCTCGCGCGACGATGTGGACGCCTATGCGGTCGAGAGCCAGAAGCGCGCCGCCGCCGCCTGGCAGGATGGGCGGTTCGCCAGGTCCATCCTGCCGGTGAAGGACGTGATCGGCCAGACGCTGCTCGATCATGACGAGCATATGCGCCCGGACACGACCATGCAGAGCCTCGCCGCGCTGAAGCCCAGCTTTGCCGCGATGGGCGAGGACATGCCCGGCTTCGACACCATCGCGCTGCTGCGCTATCCCGAAGTCGAGCGGGTCAATCATGTCCATCATGCCGGCAACAGCTCGGGCATCGTCGATGGCGCGGCCGGCGTGCTGGTCGGCAGCAAGGCGATGGGCGAGAAATATGGCCTGCGCCCGCGCGCGCGCATGAAGGCCATGGCCTCCATCGGATCGGAACCGCTCATCATGCTGACGGGACCGGAGAGCATCGCGGCCAAGCTGCTCGCGAAGGCGGGCATGACCACAGGCGACATCGACCTCTGGGAACTGAACGAGGCCTTCGCCAGCGTCGTGCTGCGCTACATGCAGGCGATGGGCCTCGACCACAGCCAGATCAACGTGAATGGCGGCGCCATCGCCATGGGCCATCCGCTCGGCGCGACTGGCGCCATGGTGCTCGGCACCGCGCTCGACGAGCTGGAGCGTTCCGGCAAGGGCACCGCGCTCGTCAATCTGTGCGTGGGCGCCGGCATGGGCACGGGGATCATCATCGAGCGGGTCTAGAGCTTCAACCTCCGTTCGGGCTGAGCGAAGTCGAAGCCCTGGCCTGAGCGGAGGCGAAGAAACGAACCGCTTCGACTTCGCTCAGCCTTTCCTTTCGACGTCGCTCGGGACGAACGGAGGGAGGAACGCCTCAGGAGGCAGACATGGCCACGACCATCACGACCGGCATCGACAGCGACGGCATCGCGCTCCTCACCATCGACGTGCCGAACCAGTCGATGAATGTCATCACGCCCGATTTCTTCGCCGATCTGGACGAGGCGATCACGCGCATCGCCGGCGACGAGACCATCAAGGGCGCCGTCATCGCCTCGGGCAAGCAGAGCGGCTTCATGGCCGGCATGGACCTCAAATATCTGAGCAACATGCTGCAGGACGCCGTGGCCGGCGGCGGCGCCGACATGGGCGCGCTGTTCGAGAGCGTGTTCCGCCTCAACGCGCTGCTGCGCCGGCTGGAGACCAGCGGCAAGCCGGTCGCCGTCGCCATCGAGGGCACCTGCATGGGCGGCGGGCTGGAACTGGCGCTGGCCTGCCATCACCGCGTGCTGACGAGCGATCCCAGGGTCACGATCGGCCTGCCGGAAATCCTCGTGGGCCTCTTCCCCGGCGGCGGCGGCTCGCAGCGCCTGCCGCGCCTCGTCGGCATACAGGGCGCGCTCATGTACATGCTGCAGGGCAAGAGCTGGCACCCGGCCGAGGCGCTGGCGATGAAGGTGGTGGACGAGCTGGCCGAGCCGGGCAAGGCGGTCGAGGCGGCAAAGGCCTGGGTGAAGACCAATCCGGACGCCCACACCCAGCCCTGGGATGTCAAGGGCTTCAAGGTCCCCGGCGGCTCGGGCCAGTTCAATCCCGGCTTCATCCAGACGATGATGGCCGCGACCGTGATGACGACGAAGACCACGCAGCGGAACATCCATGCCCCCCATGCGCTGCTCTCGGCGGTCTATGAGGGCATCCAGCTCCCCATGGACAAGGCGATCCGCGTGGAGAGCAAATATTTCGCCAGGGTCGTCGCCGACCCCCAGGCGGGCAACATGGTGCGGACCCTGTTCGTCTCCAAGCAGGCCGCCGAGCGCGGCGCGCGGCGGCCGGCCGGCGTGGCGAAGAGCCCGACGAAGAAGCTCGCCATGCTGGGCGCGGGCATGATGGGCGCGGGCATCGCCAATGTGGCGGCGCAGGCCGGCATCGAGGTGCTGTTGCTGGACCGCGATCAGGCATCGGCCGGCAAGGGCAAGGACCATGCGCGCGAGCAGATGGGCAAGCGCATCGGCCGGGGCATGACGCCCGAGAAGATGGAGGCCGCCCTCGCCCGCATCACGCCCGTCACCGATGTCGAGGCGCTCCGGGGCTGCGATTTCGTGATCGAGGCGGTGTTCGAGGACCCGGCCATCAAGGCGGAGATCACGAAGCGCGTCGAGGCCGTGCTGGGCGCGGACACCATCTTCGGCTCCAACACCTCCACCCTGCCGATCACCGAACTCGCCAGGGCCTGGTCGAAGCCGGAGAATTTCATCGGCATCCATTTCTTCTCGCCGGTCGAGAAAATGCCGCTCGTGGAGATCATCCTGGGCAAGCAGACCGGGGACGCCGCCATCGCCAAGGCGCTCGATTTCGTCGCGCAGATCCGCAAGACGCCGATCGTCGTCAATGATTCGCGCGGCTTCTACACCTCGCGCTGCTTCGGCACCTATGTGCAGGAGGGCACGGCCATGCTGGCCGAGGGCGTCAATCCCGCGCTCATCGAGAATGTCGGCAGGCAGCTCGGCATGCCGGTGGGGCCGCTGGCGGTCTCGGACGAGGTCTCGATCGAGCTGGGCCACAAGGTGACGGTGGCGACGAAGGCCGCGCTGGGCGATGCCTATGTGCCGAGCCTCGCGGACGATGTGGCGGCGCATATGGTCGGGATCGGCCGGCTCGGGCGCAAGAACGGCAAGGGCTATTATGACTATCCGGCCGATGGGGGCAAGAAATCGCTCTGGCCCGGCCTCGCGACCGACTATCCGCTCGCGCTCCACCAGCCCTCGCCCGGCGAGGTGCGCGAGCGGCTGCTCTATCGCCAGCTCGTCGAATGCGCGCGCTGCTTTGCCGAAGGAGTCCTCGTCACGCCGCAGGACGGCGATCTGGGCGCGATCTTCGGCTGGGGCTTCGCGCCTTATACCGGCGGGCCGTTCAGCGCGATCGACACGATCGGCCCCGCGAAGGTGGTCGAGGTGCTGGATCGTCTCGCCGCCGACCATGGCCCGCGCTTCGCCGCGCCGGCGCAATTGCGCGAGATGGCCGCGAGTGGCGCGCGCTATTATGACGCGAAAGCCGCGAGGGCCGCTTGATCGGCGAACGGCCGTGACGCAATGAGGCGAGCGCATGGCCGCGCTCGCTCTCTATATCGCCCCGGGCTCCAGCTCGATGGCGCCGCACATCGCCCTGCGCGAGATCGGGGTGCCGTTCGACCTGCGCCCGCTCTCCTTCGCGAAGGCGGAACAGCGCGATCCCGCCTATCTGGCGATCAATCCGGAAGGCAAGGTGCCCACGCTCGTCGATGGCGACCTCATCCTGACGGAAGTCGCCGCGATCCTCTTCTACCTCGCCCGGCGATTTCCCGAAGCCGGCCTGCTGCCCGAAGGTCCGGCGGACGAGGCACGCGCGCTTTCCTGGATGTCGTTCTGCGCCGCCACGATCCATCCCGCCTTTCAGGGCGGAGACGAAGCGGCGGGCGCGGCGTTCCTGCAGGCGGAGCAGCGGCTGGGCGCTCGCGAGTGGCTGGTCGGCGGCGCGATGACGATCGCGGACATCCATCTTTTCCGCATGTTCTGGCGCGCGCGGCACACTTATGCCCTGCCCATGGATGCGCTGCCGCGCCTCATCGCCCATCATGACCGGATGATGGCCCGCCCGGCGGTCCGCGGGACCTGCGAGATCGAGCGGGCGATCGGCTACGAGCTGCGCGGCCTGCGCCTCGACTGAACCTTCACGCCGCGTTCCAGAGCGGCAGTTCGAGCGTGAAGCGGGCGCCCTGCCCCGGCGCGCTGTCCACGCTCAGCTCGCCGTCCATCGCCCGCGCCAGCTTGCGCGAGATGTAGAGGCCAAGCCCGCTGCCGCCGTCCCCGCTGAGGCCGAGCCGCTCGAACCGCTCGAAAATCCGTTCATGATCCACCGGATCGATGCCCATCCCCTGATCCGCCACCACGATGCGGGCAACGCCGTCCTCCTCGTCCACCCGGACCCAGATGGTGCTGTCCTCGGGCGAATGGCGCACGGCATTGGCGATCAGATTGACGAGGATCTGCAGGACGCGGCGATATTCCGCGCGCGCCGGCACGCTCTCGCCCAGCGCTGGCGTCTGGATGCGGATGCGCCGCGCGCTTGCGCGGACGCTCAGCAGGCCCGCCGCCCGCCGCCCGAGATCGGCCAGGTCGACCTCCTCGCGCGCGGTGGTGAAGCCGGCGCGCTCGATGGCCTGAAGATCGGCAAGGTCGTCGATCAGCTCCAGCAGATGGCGTCCGGCCACCGCGATGTCCGAGGCATAATCGGCATATTCCTGCCGCAGCGGCCCTTCGAGCTGGCTGCTGATCGTGCTCGCGTTGGCGATGATGCGGCCGATCGGCTGGCGCAACGCCTGATCGAGCCGCCGGGCCAGTTCGGGACCGAGGATCGACCCGGCCGCGACGGACGGCGGGACCGGCCCGGAGACCTCGACCGGCAGATCGTCTGGCGCCGGGGCGACCTGCCCGGCATGACCCCGATAGCCCATGAGCGCGCCGCTCGTGTCGAACAGCGGCGTCCCCGAGAGGATATAGCGGATCGCCCGGTCCGCGCGCAGGCGGACCTGCTGGCCGCGGAACGGCAGGCGCATCGCCAGCGCCTCGAGCAGGGGCATGCCCGCGTCCGCCGCGTCCTCGCCGCCATCCAGTTCGAAATAGGCGGTCAGCGGCTGGCCGGCGCGCGGCGCCTCATGGCCCAGCGTTTCGGCGTCGGGCTCCGTGCCCCGGAACCGCAGCCGCACGTCGGTCTGCCAGGGCCAGCCCGTCTCCGGCTGGGGCGCGGACTGATCCGGCCCGGCTTCGCCCCCGGGCAGATCGCGCGGGTGGCGCTCCTGCCAGTCCACCAGCGAGAGGACGAAACCGTCCCCGTCCGGCCGGAGCTGGACCCAGAGGCTGATGTCGCGGGCGTCCATCGGCAGCTCGACCGCGCGGGAAATCGGGATGCGCAGCCGCTGCGCGAGACGCACGAGCGAGGCGATGGGCAGCAGGGCGATGGGGCCGTCCGGCCGGCCGCCCGCCTCCGCCTGCAGCCGCTGCAGCGCGGGATCGGCGCGGATGATCCGCCCTTCCGCGTCCAGCAGCGCCTGAACAGGTTCCTTGCCCCCCGCCCCGTTCATCATGGCTGGTCCAGCAGGGACAGCTTTTCGGCGAGCGCGGCAGGGCCGGTCGCCCGCGCCAGCCAATGCCGCGCATGGGGCATGTCCACCAGTCGATAGGCCTCGAGGAAGCGCGCCAGCGCCTCGTCCCCGCCCAGCGAGCCGATGAGCAGCGGCGCCAGCAGTTCGGCGGTCCGGAAGGCCACCGCGTCCTCGACATTGAGCAGCCGCATCAGGGCGTGGCGCGCGTCATCCTCGCCGTCCGCCATCACGTCGATGGCGCGCTCCAGCGGCAGGCCGGTCAGGCTCTCCGCGAGCGCGGCGAACAGCAGCAGCCGCCCTTCGACGAGCGCGGCACCGGCCAGCGCCTCGCGTGCCTGCGCATCGAGGCCGCGCGCGCAGCGCTGGGCGAGTGCCTGCGCGCCCTGCCCTTCGTCATGCCGCGCGACCAGCCGCTCGGTGGCCTGCGTGAGCGCGGCGACCAGATGCGGCTCGCGCTGCCCGTCCTCGCGGCGGGCGCAGCCGTGAATCAGGAGCGCCGCCGCCGTCCAGGCGAGTTCATGGAAATATTCCGCCGGCAGATCGGGCCGCATGGGCGTATCCAGCAGCATGGGCGCGATCCAGCGCCGCTCCGCGAGCGCCAGCGCCGTCAGCGCTTCCGACTGGGCGGCGGGTTCCGGATCGAGACCGGCGGCATTCGCCCGGCGCAGCAGCATCGCGCAGATGGCGCGGCGGCGCAGGCAGGCCAGCAGTGGCGGCGAAATCAGCTCGGGCTCCCGCTCGATGGCGTCGCGGCAATAGCCCGGTCCCAGATCGCCGAGCCGCTTCTCCACACCCGGGTCGGCCAGATGGAGGCCGATGGCCAGTTCCATCGCATTCAGCAGGCCCGAGAGATGGAAGCGCAGTTCCGCCAGCAGCATGTCCGGCCAGCGTTCCGCGCCATCCGCGACCGAGAGGTGCGCAAGATCGGCGCCATGGCGGACATCGTCGAGGAAGCGCCGTGCGAGACGCGCAGTCATGCGTCCACCCCTCGCGGAGCGTCCCTCGCCCGGATCGATGCCGTCTGCCATGCGCGCGGATTATCGAAATAGGCTTAATAGGACCTAAATCTTCGCGCCGTCATCGAGGAGGAAGCGCAGCGCGATCATGATCGCCGCGAGCAGCGCCAGCAGCGCGAAGGAAAGGTCCGGGACGCTCAGGAGCGTGCCGAGCAGCGCGATCAGCAGCGCCAGCGGCACCGTCATGGCGGTCCATCCGCTCCACAGGCCCGCATCCCGGTCACGCGTCCGTCGCCAGGCAAGCAGGCCGACCAGCGCGACCGGCAGCCAGGCCCCGGTGAGTGCCAGCGTCGTCCCGCCGGCGAGGCGCCAGCCCAGAATGGCGAGCACGGCCAGGCCCGCGCCGGAAACGGCCCAGGCGCGCCAGTCCGTCCCGCTCTCCCGCAGCGTGATTCGCGCGCTCTGACGCGCCAGTTCGTCGACCGCCACGGCCACCAGCATGACCAGCAGGGCGAGCGCCGCGAAGCCGCCGGACGCGGCCGCCAGCGCGAGCGCCGCGACCGTCAGCGCCATGCCGCGCAGCAATGTCGGCTCGATCTCGCGGCGCACCAGCGCCTGCACGATCACGCGCGAGAGCGGCGCCAGAAGATGACCGATCGGCCCGGCGCCCGCGGTCGCCTCGCGCCGGTCCTGCTCGGCGCGCGCGCGCAGCGCGATCTGCGCGCTCTCCTGATCCCGCACGATGGTCAGATGGCCATCCATGACAAGCTCGGGCGAGAGCGGGATGCGATCCGCGCCATTCTGCACCGTGCGGCGCAGCAGGGTCAGCGACAGGTCCCAGTCGCCCAGCATGTCCAGCGTCGTGAGCAGCGTATCGCCCGGCACGGCGAGGGCGCCGGCCCATTTCGCGTCTCCGTCGATGCGCTCGAACCCGCTCGTCGCCGGCACATCGGCGACCGTCAGCAGCGCGGGCGCCTCGCCGCCGGCCAGCTTTGACAGCGCATCGAGCGGAACGACGACATTCTCGCCGATGAGCAGCAGCCGGTCCCGCACGCCGATGCCGCGCGAGAGCGTCACCATGTCCTGCACCAGCGCGGCCTGCACGCCGCTGGCCGCGCCGAGGCGATCGATGAGCTGGCCGAGATCGGGCGTCGCGGCTTCGGTGAGGATCAGGATGCGCTCGGCGCCCGCGCTGATGGCGGCGCGCGCCTGGTACTCGACGAGCGACTGCCCGCCGAAGCCGATCAGCGGGCCGGTGCGACCGTCCGCCAGCCGTTCGCGCGCGCCCTCGCGCGCACTCAGAAGCGCGATGAGCGCCATTGGCGCCTGAACCTATGATGCAAGGTTGAACACCGCCCCTGTGTGGCGACCGGCCTCGCCAATTGCAAGGCGGTCTGGCGGTGAAGCGGTCAATCCGCGGCTTCGAGCTCGATCGTGGTGAGCGCGCGGCGCAGTTCCTGGAGGATCGCCGGATCGCCGGGGGCGCCGTTGATCGCGTGATCGGCCAGCTTCATCATCCGGTTGACGCCGAAGCTGGCGCACAGGCCCTTGAGCCGCAGGGCGGCCATCGTCCAGTTGGCATCGCAGCGCGCGCGCGCCAGCAGATCCATCTGCCGCTCGGCGCTCTCGAGGAAGGCCCGGCGCAGATCGGCGATCAGTGCCGCGTCCGAACCGACTGCGGCGGAAAGCGCCGCTTCCAATGTTCCTGGATCGTAAGCCATGCGGCAATATTAACGGCGCAAATCTAAACGATCGGTAAATTTGCCGGTTTCACCTGCACTTGTTCATGATATTGACGAACCATGTCCGGTCATAAAAAAGATGCGCAACCGTCCCGGGACGGGACAGGAAAACCGGGGTCCGAAGAGGCTGGGAGCGCGGGAGATATGAGCCAGGACTGGCTTGCGAGATTGCAGGACAGCGAATCGGGCTGGGACGAGCCGGCTTTCCCGGAGCGCCAGCCCGGCGCGCGCGGTGCGCGCACGCGCGGCGGCAAGATGCCCGTCACGGCCCTCCCCGCCGAAGCGTCCGCCGAGCTGGCCGCCGGGCCGGAACCGGCGCTGGAGCCCCGCGGCATCGCGCGTCCCGTCGCGCTCGGCGTGCTGGCCGTGCTGGCGCTGCTCTGGCTGGGGGTGGGCCTCTGGTGGCTTGCCGATCCCGCCGGCGCGCAGGGGCTGGCGCCTCTCCTGACCGGCGTGGCGATGGTCGCGATGCCGCTGGCGCTCTGTGCCGGCCTCGCCATCCTGATCCTGCTTCTCGGCCGTGGCGAGCGGCCCCTTATGGTCACCGCCGCCCTGCCGGAGCATGCCGATCCGCTCCGGGCCGATCAGTTCCGGGACGCGACGACGCGGCTCGGCGCGGCGCAGGAGCAATTGCTCGCCAACACGCGGGATTTCACGAGCACGGCCGATCAGTCGGTGTCCGCGATCCTCGATGCGATGCAGGCGATGGGCGCGCAGAGCACGCGCATCCAGCAGGGCGCGAGCGGCTCGATCGAGACGCTGACGACGTTGGGCGCGCAGATCGAGCAATTGTCCGCCGCGCTGCCGCGCATCGAGGACCGGTTGGCGACGCTGGGCGAGACGATGAGCCGGATCAACAGCGATCTGGGCGGGCGGCACGAGACGCTGGACCAGCAATTGCAGGCGACGGCCCTCATCGCCGAGGAAGCGCGGATGCAGCTCATCAATGCGGGCTCCGCCATCACGGACAAGCTGACGGGGCTCAGGGAAACCGCGCGTCAGGCCGGCGAGGAACTGGCCAATCTCTCCGAACTGTCGTCGGCCCGCATCGACCTGACGCTCGACCGGGTGCGCGGCGTGCTGGAGAGCACGGGCCAGCAGATCGAGACGCAGAACGCCGCGATCGCCGCGCTGGTGGAGCAGAGCCGCGCCGGCATCGAATCGACGGCCGATCAGTCGCTCGATCGTTTCGGGACCCATTGCCGCCAGATCGAGGCGATGCTCGATGCGCTCGACGCGCGGCTCGTCGCGCAGGCGGACAAGAGCAATGGCTGGCTGGAGGGGACGGCGCGCGGCGTTGCCACGCTGACCGGCGAGTTCGATGCGCTCGAACAGTCCGCGATGGCGCGCAGCGAGCGCCTGCAGAATGCGATGACGCAGCTTTCCGGCGAGACCCGCCGCCTGACCGACGCGCTCGGACAGGGCCATGACAAGTCGGATCAGTTGATCGCGCGCGCCGAAGCGCTGCTGGTCGCGCTCGATTCGGGCGTGCGGGAGCTGGACGAGAGCCTGCCCGGCGCCATCGGGCGCGTCGAGGCGCGGCTGGTCGATCTGGCCTCGCGCATCCAGTCCGCCTCGCCGCAGATCGAGGCGGTCGAGGCCGTGGCGGACGGCGTCCTCAGCAAGGTGCAGGAAGCCGAGGAGCTTTCCCGTACGCATGTCGCGACCCTGAGCGACGCAATGGATCGCTCGCAGGGCGCGCTCAATACGCAGAAGCAGCAGATCGCCGCGCTGGCGCAGGCCGTCAGCGAGGCGAGCGACGGCATGGGCCGGCTCGGCGAAGCGGTTGGCCCCCAGCTCGTCGAGGCGTTGTCGCGCGTGCGCGAAACGGCCGACGCGGCGGCCAATCGCGCGCGCGAGGCGATCATGGCGGCGATCCCGCAAAGCGTTGCGGCGCTGCACGATGCATCCAGCAGCGCGATCGAGCGGGCCGTCGAGCAGGGCGTCTCCGAGCAGCTCAGCCGCCTGTCGCAAGTGGCGGACGAAGCGGTGCTCGCCGCCCATCGCGCGACCGACAAGCTCACCCGCCAGATGCTGGGCCTCAGCGACGCCAGCAAGGAGCTGGAACGCACCCTCTCGACCAATGCCGGGAAGATCGAGGGGCAGGACCGGGACCTCATGGCGGAGCGGTCCGCGCGCCTCATCGATGCGCTCAAGCAGCGCTCGCTCGATGTCGCCAAATGGCTGGATCGCGATGTTTCGGATGCCGACTGGTCGGCCTATCTGAAGGGCGATCAGGGGATTTTCGCCCGGCGCGCGACGCGGCTCATCAATGGCGGCGATGCGCGGGTCATCCATGCGCTCTACAATGAAGACGCCGATTTCCGCGAGCATGTGAACCGCTACGTTCACGATTTCGAGGCGCTGCTGCGCACCGTCCTTGCCGCGCGCGAAGGCAGCACGCTGGCCCTGACGATGGTCTCCTCGGACATCGGCAAGCTCTATGTCGTGCTGGCGCAGGCCATCGAGCGCCTTCGCCCGAACTGAACCGGCGCGGCGGCCGACTCGCGATGGCTGGCGGGCGATTGCCTGGCGGGCGATGGCTGACAGAATCCGTGCTCCTGCGAAGGCAGGAGCCCAGGGCGGCCATGCGCGGCACCGGACCATAGGCCCGGCACGGGGAGAGAGCGGGCAGAAACGGCGCGCCGACTCGCCCCGCATCCGCCGCATGGGCCCGGCGCCGGCCCGGCCTCAACGCGCCGCGTCGGCGGGCGGCGAATAGAGGAAATCGAAGCTGTCGATCGTCACCCAGCCGTTGACGTAATTGAGGTAGAAGAGCGTCAGGAACAGCGCGGCCAGCAGCGAGGTCCGCAGGATGATCCGCAGCGGGCGGACCTGGTGCGGCGCGCTGTCGGCATGACCCCGCCCGACCTCCTGCCCGGCTTCCTCCGCCGTCTTCACGCCGAACGGCAGGACCAGGAACAGGCTGAGGAACCAGAACAGGAAATAGATGGCGAGGATCGTCGTCCAGCGCATGCCGGCCCCGTTCCGTTCAGCCCGTCTGGACGATCGTGACGGACACGATCGGCTTCTTGCCGGTCCAGTCCGCCGCCACGCGACGCACCGCGATGCGGATCGCCTCGCGCAGCGACTCGATCTCGCCCCGGCGGCCCGCCGCCTTCACCGTCCTGCCCACCGCCTCGACGGCTTCGGCAAGGAACTGCTCGCGATCCTCCTCGACCGGAACGCCGAACGGCCGCACTTCCGGCGTCCCCGCCATCTGGCCGGAGGCGCCGATCGCGACGCCGACGCTGATCTGGCCATTGACCATGATCTTGCGCCGCTCGTTCATGGTCGAACCGTCCGCGGGCAGGATGACGTCGCCATCGAGCACCAGTCGTCCGGCATGCGTCTCGCCGACCCTGGCGGGCCCGTCCGGTGCCAGACGCACGATGTCGCCATTCTTCTGGACGATGGAACGGCCGATGCCATGGGCGGCGCCGAAGCGCGCCTGCTCGGCCATGTGGCGCAGCTCGCCATGGACCGGCACGAGCATCTCCGGACGGATCCAGTCATACATGGCCGCCAGTTCGGGTCGCCCGGGGTGGCCGGACACATGGACATGCGCCTGGCTCTCGGTGATCATCACCACCTGCTTCTCGGCCAGCGCATTCTGGATCCGGCCGATCGCCATCTCGTTGCCCGGGATCTTGCGCGAGGAAAAGATCACGCTGTCGCCGGCCTCCAGCCTGACAGGATGCTGGTCGAAAGCCATGCGGCCCAGCGCCGCGCGGCTCTCGCCCTGTCCGCCCGTTGCGATGACCATCGCCTTGCGCGGCGGCAGCGCCATGATGGCGTCGAAATCCAGCAGCGGCGGGAAGTCGCGCAGATAGCCGCAGGACCTGGCGACGGCGATGATCCGCTCGAGCGAACGGCCCGCCACGCACAGCTCCCGGCCGGTGAGCCGCGCGATCTCCCCCAGCGTCTGCAGCCGCGCCGCGTTGCTGGCGAACGTCGTCACGACCACCCGCCCCTTCGCGCCCGCCACCGCCTCGAGCAGCCCGGCCTTGACGGAGGCCTCCGATCCGCTCGGCTCGCTGTTGAACACGTTCGTGCTGTCGCACACCAGCGCGAGCACGCCTTCGTCGCCGATCGCGCTCAGTTCGTCGGCCGTGGTGGGCACGCCGATCTGCGGCTCCTCGTCCAGCTTCCAGTCGCCGGTGTGGAAGATGCGGCCGAAGGGGGTCTCGATGAGCAGCGCGTTGCCCTCGGGAATCGAATGGGCGAGCGGCAGGTGCCGCATGCGGAACGGCCCGAGATCGAACCAGGCGCCATCCGCGACGATGTTCAGCGTGACATTGTCCTCGATGCCTTCCTCGACCAGCTTGCCCTTGATGAGCCCCGCCGTGAACGGCGTCGCGTAGAGCGGCACGCCGAGATCGCCGGCGAGATAGGGCAGCGCGCCGATATGATCCTCATGCCCATGGGTGAGCACGATGCCGAGCAGATCGGCGCGCCGTTCCTCGATGAAGGCGATGTCCGGCATGATGAGCTCGACCCCCGGACAGGACGGATCGGCGAAACTGACGCCCAGATCGACCATCAGCCACTTGCCGCGGCAACCATAGAGATTGAGATTCATCCCGATCTCGCCCGAGCCGCCAAGGGCCAGGAAAAGCAGTTCCTCGCCGGGTGTCATTGTGCGTTCATGCCGCCTTGAGGCTCCGTTCGTAAAGGATTGCGAGGCCGGTGATGGTGAGATCCGGCACGATGGCGTCGAAAAGATCGGTCTTCTCGTCGAACAGGATGGCGAGGCCGCCGGTGGCGATGACCCGCGCCGGGCGGCCGATCTCCCGCCGCATCCGCGCGACCAGCCCTTCCATCATCGCCACATAGCCCCAGAAAACGCCGATCAGCATCTGGTCCTCGGTCGTCCGGCCGATCACCGAGCCGTTGCCCGGCGGCACCGCGATGGCGATGCGCGGCAGCTTGGCCGCATTGCTGACCAGCGCATCCAGCGACAGGTTGATGCCCGGCGCGATGATGCCGCCCTTGTAGGCGCCGCTATAGTCGATGTGATCGAACGTGGTCGCCGTACCGAAATCGACGACGATGAGATCGCCTTCATAGGCGGCATGGGCCGCGATGGCGTTCACCGCGCGGTCGGCGCCCAGAGTCTCGGGCATCGGCACGTCGACATTGATGTGCCATTGCACCGGCGGCCGCCCGGCGACCAGCGGCGCGAGGCCGAAATATTTCTCGCTCAGCACTTCCAGATTGTGGAGCGCGCGCGGCACCACGGTCGAGATGATGACCGCGGTCACATCCTTCATCGCCAGCCCCTCGATGGCGAGGAGCTGATTGATCCAGACCGCATATTCATCGCCCGTGCGGCGCGGGTCGGTCGCGATGCGCCAGCGCGCGCGGATCACGCGCCCGGCATCGACGAGCGCGAAGACGACATTGGTATTGCCGGCATCAATGGCGAGAAGCATGATGGGACGGTCCCCTGGCGAAAGCCCGGTGCGGCATCAGGCGAGCACGCCGACATCACCGCTGTGAATGATCGCCCGAGTGCCGTCATCGAGGCCCAGGATCAAGGCACCATCGCGATCCAGGCCGAGAAAATCGCCCTGCTGTGGCAGATCGGTCCCGGTTCCGGTACGCACGGCGAGCCGCGTGCCGACCGGATGCGCCCGCGCGCACCACGCCTCGACGATCGCGGCCATGCCCTCGCCCCGCCAGACGGCGAGCCAATGGTCGAGCGCCGCCATGATCGCCTCCAGCACCTGCATGGCGTCCGGCGCGCGGCCACCGGCGAGATCGGCGAGCGACGCGGTCTTCCTGTCCGGCAGCGGCGGCGCCTGCGTGACGTTCACCCCGACGCCGGCGATCACCCCGTCCCCTTCCCGCTCCAGCAGCATGCCGACGAGCTTGGCCTCGCCCGCCATGACGTCATTGGGCCATTTGAGACGGATCGACGCGGCGGGCAGGAGCGCCGCCAGACCCGCATGAACGGCGACTCCGAGCACCAGCGCGAGGCCGGCAACGGAGGGATCGTCCGGGCGGAGGCGAATGAGCGTCGAGGCGAAGAGATTGCCCGCCGGGCTCTCCCAGTTCCGCCCCTGCCGCCCCCGGCCGGCGGTCTGGCGTTCGGCGCGCAGCCATTGCCCATCCGGCCAGCCGCTCGCGACAAGGGCGCGCAGGTCCGCATTGGTGGAGCCCGTCTCGGGAATCACGCGGATGCGCGGATCAGGCGCCATGCGACCCGGTCCGCCGAGTCCGGCGGGAGGCCAGCCATGCCCGCTCCCGCCTGCGCGAAAGCGCGGATCGAAAGGCTTGCGGGTGCCAGCGCCTCTTGCTGCCGGCATGGCCTTCCGCCGTGACGGAGCCCCATGCCGGACCGACCCTGAGGCACCCGCTGTTCCGGGGCTCGCGCATCCGCGCCGTCAGAACAGCGATGCCGCCGCCGCCGCGCTTGCCTCGCCCAGCACGGGATTGAGCAGATAACCGAAGACGATGACCAGCGCGCAGAGCGTGATGACGCCATAGTCGATCGGGCGGCGCGCTTCCGCATAGCCCTCGGCGGGCTCGTCGAAATAGATCGTCTTGACGATCTTGAGATAATAGAAGGCGCCGATCACCGAGGCCGCGATGCCGATCGCGGCGAGCCCGCTCATGCCGGCCGCCACCGCCGCGTCGAACACCAGGAACTTCGCCCAGAAGCCGAACAGCGGCGGAATGCCCGCGAGGCTGAACATGAAGATGGCGAAAGCGGCGGCCAGGCCCGGGCGGCTCTGCGAGAGGCCGGCGAGCGAGGCGATCGTCTCGACCGGCTTGCCGTCCCTGTCCTTCATCTGGAGGATGCACACGAAGCTGCCGAGCGTCATGGCGACATAGATGGCCATGTAGCTCATCACCGCCGCGACGCCCTCCGCCGTGCCGGCGGCAAGGCCGACCAGCGCGAAGCCGACATTGTTGATCGACGAATAGGCCATCAGCCGCTTGATATTGGTCTGGCCGATCGCCGCGACCGCGCCGAGCACGATGGACGCAAGCGCGAGGAACACCACGATCTGCTGCCAGTCATGCGTGGCCGGGCCGAGCGCCTCGATCGCGACACGCACGGTGAGTGCCATGGCGGCGACCTTGGGCGCGGTGCCGAAGAAGGCGGTGACGGGCGTCGGCGCGCCTTCATAGACGTCCGGCGTCCACATGTGCATGGGCACGGCGCTGATCTTGAAGGCGAGGCCGGCCAGCGCGAAGACGAGGCCGAACATCAGGCCGGTCGAAACGCCCTGCTCCATCGCCGAGGCGACGCCGGTGAAGCTGGTCGATCCGCTGAAGCCGTAGAGCAGCGACATGCCGTAGAGCAGGAAGCCGCTCGCCAGCGCGCCAAGCACGAAATATTTGAGGCCCGCCTCGGCCGCGCGCACATCCCTGCGCATGAAGCTCGCCAGCACATAGGAGGCAAGGCTGTTCAGCTCGAGCCCGACATAGAGGGTGATGAAATCGGCGGCCGACACCATCATCGCCATGCCGACGGCGGCGAACAGGATCAGGACGGGGAATTCGGCGCGCAGGCCCCCTTCCCGGTCGAAGAATCCGGGCGCGACCATGATGCAGATCGCGGCGGCCGCGAAGATCAGCGCCTTGGCGAACGCCGCGAAGGCATCGGCGCGATAAAGGCTGTCGAAGATCGTGCCGCCGTCATGCACGGCGGGGCATGCCAGCGCGATGCCGGCGACGGCCAGCGCCAGGACCGACAGCCAGCTCACGATGCGCGAGGTGCCGTCACCGCCAAAGGCGGCGACCAGCATCAGCACGAGGCCGGCGATGGTGAGGATGATCTCGGGCAGGACCGAGGCGAAAGCGCCAAGAGCGTGCATCAGTGCGCCTCCCCGTGCGCGGATTCGGTTGCGGCGGCGACCCCTTCGGCCTGCCCGGCGGCGTGCGGCCGGCCCATGGCGAGCTTCGCGTCGCCTTCCGGCGCGGCACGCTCGGTGCGCGCGACCAGGCTCACGACATTGGGGCGCATGGGCGCCAGGAAACTCTCCGGATAGATGCCCATCCAGAGCACAACGAGGCCGAGCGGAATGACCATCGCCAGTTCACGCGGCGAAAGATCGGTCATCGCCTTCACATCGTCCTTGGTGAGATCGCCGAACACGACGCGGCGATAGAGATAGAGCATATAGGCCGCGCCCAGGATGATGCCGGTGGTGCAGACCAGCGCCACCCAGCTCGACGCCTGATAGACGCCCATCAGCGAAAGCAGCTCGCCCACGAAGTTGCTGGTGCCCGGCAGGCCAATGGAGGCCATGGTGAACAGCATGAAGAACAGCGCATATTTCGGCATGTTGATGGCGAGGCCGCCATAACGGTCGATCTCGCGGGTGTGCAGCCGGTCATAGATTATGCCGACGCACAGGAAGAGCGCGCCCGACACGACGCCGTGGCCCAGCATGACCATCATCGCGCCCTCGATGCCCTGCTGGTTGAAGGCGAACAGGCCCACGGTGACGATCGCCATATGCGCGACCGAGGAATAGGCGATCAGCTTCTTCATGTCGTTCTGCACGAGCGCGACGAGGCTCGTATAGACCACCGCCACCATGGAGAGGCCGAAGACCAGCCAGGCGAAATAGGCGCTCGCCTCCGGGAACATGGGCAGCGAGAAGCGGATGAAGCCATAGCCGCCCATCTTCAGCATCACGCCCGCCAGGATCACCGAGCCGGCGGTGGGCGCCTGCACGTGCGCGTCCGGCAGCCAGGTGTGCACAGGCCACATCGGCATCTTGACCGCGAAGCTCGCGAAGAAAGCCAGCCACAGCCAGTATTGCGCCTGCACGGGGAAGTCATAGGCCATCAGCACCGGAATGCTGGTGGAGCCCGCCTCGCGCGTCATCCACAACATGGCGATGAGCATCAGCACCGAGCCGAGCAGCGTGTAGAGGAAGAATTTGTAGCTGGCGTAGATCCGGTCGACGCCGCCCCATATGCCGATGATGAGATACATCGGGATGAGGCCGGCCTCGAAGGCGACATAGAAGAGGAAGATGTCCTGCGCGGCGAACACCGCGATCATCATCGTCTCCATGACGAGGAAGGCCGCCATATATTCGCCCACGCGCTTCTGGATCGCTTCCCAGCTCGCGCCGATGCAGATCGGCATCAGGAAGACGGTGAGCAGGATCAGCAGCAGCGCGATGCCGTCGATGCCGAGCGCCCAGGAGAAGCGGCCGAACAGCCCCTCATGCAGCTCCACGAACTGCCATTCCGGCGCGCCGACCGACTGGTCGAACGTCACCCACAGGACGATGCCGAGCAGCAGGTCCACCAGCGTGGCGAGCAGCGCGATCCAGCGCGCGGTCCGCGCCGGAACGTAGAGACAGGCGATGGCGCCGACCATGGGGACGGCGAGCATCAGCGTCAGGATGGGAAAATGCAGCTGGTTCATTTCGGCATGATCGCCCAGGTTACGGCCGCGGCGAGCCCGATCAGCATCACCAGCGCATAGGAATAGAGATAGCCCGACTGCAGCGCCCGGGTGACCCGGCCGCCCGCCACGACGAGCGCAGCCGCGCCGTTCGGGCCGAAGCGGTCGATCGTGCCCTGGTCACCGCCCTTCCAGAACAGCCGGCCGAGCCAGAAGGCGGGACGGACGAAGATGCGGTCGTAGAGCTCGTCGAAATACCATTTATGGAGCAGGAAGTCGTAGAGCAGATAGAACTGGCTCACGAACCGCGCCGGCCAGTCGGTATGGCGGATATAGGCCAGCCAGGCGATGGCGAAGCCGGTCAGCATCACCACGAAGGGCGCGAGCTTCACCCAGGCCGGCACATGATGCGCCTCTTCCATCAGCTGCGCGTTGAAGAACAACGTGCTCGCCTGCCAGAAATGCGCGCCTTCCTCCGGCCCCACGAAGCTGTGGTAGAAGGCGAAGCCGCCCAGCACCGCGCCCACGCTCAGCACGACCAGCGGGATCAGCATGACCCACGGGCTCTCGTGCGGATGATAGCCCGCCGTGCCATCGCCATGGCCATGATGCGCTTGATGCGCATGATGGTCGTCATGGCCGTGGGCATGATCGTCATGCCCATGCGCGTCGTGCGCCGCATGCTGGATATGCTCGCTGCCTGCCCAGCGGGGCTTGCCCCAGAAAGTCAGGAACATGAGCCGCCAGCTGTAGAAGCTGGTGAGCAGCGCGGCGAGCACGCCGACATAGAAGGCCAGCACGCCGTTGCCGCCCGCCGCATAGGCGTTCTCGAGGATCGAATCCTTGGAGAAGAAGCCGGCGAAGCCGATCTCCGTGAAGGGAATGCCGACGCCCGTGATGGCGAGCGTGCCCGCCATCATCGCCCAGAAGGTGATCGGGATCTCCTTCCGCAGCCCGCCATAGTAACGCATGTCCTGCTCATGGTGCATGGCATGGATGACCGAGCCGGCGCCCAGGAACAGCAGCGCCTTGAAGAAGGCATGGGTGAGCAGGTGGAACATGGCCGCGCCATAGGCGCCCACGCCCGCCGCGAAGAACATGTAGCCGAGCTGCGAACAGGTCGAATAGGCGATGACGCGCTTGATGTCGGTCTGCACCGTGCCGATGGTCGCCGCGAAGATGCAGGTCGCGGCGCCGACGATGGTGACCACGGACATGGCGACATGGCTCGTCTCGAACATCGGCGAGAGGCGGCAGACCATGAACACGCCCGCCGTCACCATGGTCGCGGCATGGATCAGCGCGGAGACGGGCGTCGGGCCTTCCATCGCGTCCGGCAGCCAGGTGTGCAGGCCGAGCTGTGCCGACTTGCCCATGGCGCCCACGAACAGCAGCAGGCAGATCACCGTCATCGTGTCGAAGCGATGGCCCAGGAAGCCGATGGTCGAGCCCGCCATGGCCGGCGCGTTCTGCAGGATGGTCGGGATGTCGATCGTGTCGAACACCAGATAGGTCGCGAAGATGCCCATCATGAAGCCGAGGTCGCCCACGCGGTTGACCACGAAGGCCTTGATCGCGGCCGCGCAGGCCGAGGGCTTCTGGAACCAGAAGCCGATGAGCAGATAGGAGGCCAGGCCCACGCCTTCCCAGCCGAAGAACATCTGCAGCAGGTTGTTGGCCGTCACGAGCATGAGCATCGCGAAGGTGAACAGCGAGAGATAGGCGAAGAAGCGGGGCTGGGACGGATCGTCCGACATATAGCCCCAGCTATAGAGATGGACGAGCGCGGAGACGCTGGTGATGACCACCAGCATGGTGGCCGTCAGCGTGTCGACGCGCAGTTCCCAGCCGACGGACATCGTGCCGGACGTGATCCACTGGAGCACGGGCTCGACATGCGCTTCGGCATGGCCGGTGAGGAAGGCGATGAAGATCGGCCAGGACAGCGCGCAGGACAGGAACAGCGCGCCGGTCGTGACGACCTTGGCGGGCACATTGCCGATCATGCGATTGCCGAGGCCGGCAATGATCGCGGCGAGCAGCGGACCAAAGACGATGATGGAGATCATGACCGGCGCTTATCCCTTCATCCGGTTGACATCGTCGACCGCGATGGTGCCGCGTCCACGGAAATAGATGACGAGGATGGCGAGCCCGATGGCGGCCTCGCCCGCGGCCACGGTCAGCACGAACATCGAGAAGATCTGGCCCACCAGATCGCCGAGGAAGGCGCTGAACGCGACGAGATTGATGTTCACCGCGAGCAGGATGAGCTCGATCGCCATCAGGATGACGATGACATTCTTGCGGTTGATGAAGATGCCGAGCACGCCGAGCACGAACAGGATCGCGCTGACGACG